>ENA-OPIO01000172-OPIO01000172.1-human-gut-metagenome-genome-assembly--contig:-NODE-172-length-25251-cov-3.034648_pt1 | contig 25251 bp, 33 predicted proteins | sample MGYA00241395_ERZ501636 | MGnify/ENA primary metagenome ERZ501636 (study PRJEB25962, sample SAMEA2042198) | human gut metagenome | biome: human gut; feature: human-associated habitat; material: faeces... | reverse complement strand
GCACGGCCAGCAGCATCAGCGAGGTGTAGGCGTTCATGGCCATTTCCACTATCGGGTCTGCGCCGGTGACGCCCACGCCGCTGTCTTCCGAGGAGAGCAGTTTCTTCATCCATTCCTCCGTGGACAACGGACGGCCGGCGTCGGGCATTTCCGACTTGTATCTGGCCAGCAGGTCATTCCCGTCATGCAGGGCTTGCAGGCTGATGTCGCCTTTCTGCGCGATGTCCGCCAGGTAGGCTGCCGGGTCGATGTGCCTTTCCGTACCATCCTTGTCGATGTCCTTGACCTCGAAATGCAGGTGTTCACCCGTGGTGCGGGTGCCGGTGTTTCCCGACACACCGAGCTTTTGGCCGGCCTGCACCGTGTCGCCTTTTTTCACGGCGATGCTGTCCAGGTGCATATAAGTGACCTGCAGCCTTCCGCCGCCTTCCCGTGCGAACTCGACGGTGACGGACTTTCCTCCGGAGGCTTGGGCATTGTGGTTTACGCCGACCACTTTTCCGTCCGCTTCGGTGGCCAGCACGTCGTCATGGTCCATGCGGATGTCGATGCCCTTGTGCATCTGTTGCTTGGTTTTGTCCAACGGGTCGGTACGCATCCCGAAAGGCGAGGTGACGAACAGGTATTCCTCCCGTCTGACAGGGAATGAATACTCTTTCCGGCTCTCCGTGTTTCTCGGATTGCCCTCCACACCGAAAGACTTGCCTTGCGCTTTCATCTCCTGCATCACCATCCGGTCATATTCCTGCAGCCCGTTCCGTTCAATAATCTGCTGTAGTTTGGCGGCATACCCTCCGCCCGTGGCATATCCGGCCCGTTCGATGCCTTCTGTCCAACCCTTATAGTCATCCGGTGACAAGGTGAAGCATCTGGCGTAACGTCCGTTCTCTTTCAGGAAACGCGAATGATGCTCGTAGCTGTCGCCCACGGAATCATACTTGCAGAATTTTTCGTCGGGGCGGTCGTCCGTATAGACCAAGTAGCCGCCACCGTCCTCCAGCCATGCGGACGTAGCCTTGATACCGAAATGGTTGTTTCCTTTCCGGGCCAGTTCGCTCTGTCCGTTGCTGCTTTCCAGTATGCCCTGTGCGAGGGTGACGGAAGCCGGTATGCCGTAGCGTCTCATCTGCTCCATGGCAAATTCCACGTATTTTGATGCGTATTCTTGATTCTTGCTCATTTCAGTTGTGTCATAATTAAGAATTATTGTGTCATCGTTTCATTCCTTTGGCCTGTCCTTCTTGTTCCGCCTGGCTTTCCTGCCGCCCAGTACTTGGCTTTGGCTCAATCCCGTCGCAAATGGCCACCCTGCATCCACCGCGTATCAGCTTGGGCAGGAACATATCCAGTTCTTTCGCTTGGAACGCCGCAGTTTCCATATCCTTTCCGTCCGTGGTCCTGAGCTTTCTGACTTCCACACCCAATATCCTTCCGGCTTTTTCTGCATCTTCCTTGTAGGCCTCATAGCTGTCATCTTTACGCAACAGCAGGACGGTATCGGGATGTTTTTCTTTCAGCTTCTCCCATTGTTCCAGAATGGAAGCATCAACCTGGCGGTTTTCGGCGGTCACTCCATCTTTGTCCGGCTGTACGTTTTCAGCCGGAGGATCTGCCGCCGCCCTTTCCGTCTGTTTCCGTTCCGTTTCCGCAGACATTTTCTCGCCGGTCGTTTCCTCCTGCACCTGTCCCTTCCGAAGCACGTCCGCGAAGAGCGTGGCCGCAAGGTGTTTCTTGTATTTCACCGGATCGTCGGCCACCCACATCCGTTGCCATTGCTGGGGCGTTACGCTGCGCGGCTGCAGTTGCCGTCCGTCAATGGTGGCGGCGCACCGGATGCCGTCCTGCCGAGTCTTGTACACGGATACGCGCTCAATCCTGTTCAGGTCTATGTCCTGTACATGGGTGGAAAACAGGTCGGTCTTGAGTTCCGGGTTGCTTTCGGCCAGGAGGTAATACTTACCGGCTAATTCGCTACGCACGGCGGAGATGTTCTGCATGGCCTGTTTCAAGGTCGTGAAATAAGTATCGATAAACAACGATAAATATCCATAAGAAAAGAGGTGTAACTCAATAAGTTACACCTCTTTTCTTTTTTGTTTTTTTTCTTTGATTTTGTTTGTTTGCTGTTTTTTTATTGTATATTTGTACCATATTTGTACCGCGATAAAAAAGTAGGAAATCTGCGATAAAATATAAATAAGTTGAATGCAAACAGTTAAAAATCAGCATTATGCCAGTAGCAAAGTTCGAGATAAAGCGTAAATGCCAAATATGCGGTCAGGAGTTTATTGCTAAAACCATAGAATCATGGTATTGTTCTAAACGCTGTTCCAATATAGCATATAAACGCAGGAGAGATGAGGAGAAGAGAAACCTACGCTTGGATGAAATCGTGAAAAACATTCCGGATAACCAAGATTATATCAAAGTATCAGAAGCCTATGCCCTGTTCGGTATCAGTATAGATACTCTATATCGTCTGATACATAAAGGCGCAATTTCGCATATAAATCTTGGGGTAAATCAAATCCGGGTTAACAAAGAGGAGTTACTGAAACTTTATCCACTACGAAGAAAAGCTTTGACTAAATCAAAACCTGTGGCAAAGCTTTATAGTTTGGAACCGGAGGATTGTTATACTATTGGTGAAATTGCAGAAAAATATCACTTAAATGATTCCACTGTATATTTACATATCCGTAAATACTCTATTCCTACAAGACAAATAGGTAATTTCGTTTATGTACCTAAAAAAGAAATTGATGAACTATATAAAGGCGCAAAGAAATGAAAAAAGCTATGGCAAATACAAGAGTTTCTGTGAAACTTAGAAAAACTGATTATCGGGAAGAATGGTATCTTTATATTGAGGCATATCCAGTATTTCAGAAAGGCTCTTCTACTCCGCAAAGAGTACGAGAATATCTTAATCGTACAATTTCTACTCCGATATGGGATAAATCAAAAAAATCCCGAACGAAAGCAGATGGGAAAAATACTTATAAGCCAAAACGCGATATGAATGGTGTTATACAATGTAAATCGCAGTTGGATCAAGAAAATTGTATATATGCAGACAAGGTCAGAAGCCTTCGACAAAAGGAATACGATAATGCAGCTCTCTATTCAGACACAGATGCACAACAGGCAGAAATGTTGGAACGTTCTCGTTGTAATTTCATCGAATATTTTAATCATGTGCAACAAACTCGTCATGTCCGTGGGTCTGAATCAATCATTGTTAACTGGAGACGTGTGCATGAACTACTGAAAATATTTGCTGATGGTGATACTATTACTTTTGCCCAAATTGATATGCATTTGGTTGAGTCATTCCGTAATTTTATGATGACGGCACCACAGGGAGGTGGTAAAAGTGGTACAGTGTCACAGAATACGGCTGCAACTTATTTCTCAATCTTCAAGGCTGCATTAAAACAGGCATTTATAGATGGATATTTGACAGTTGATATTTCTGCAAAAGTCAAAGGTATTCAGGAAAAGGAAAGCCGACGTGAATTTCTTACCGTTGATGAACTCAATCGTCTTGCCCAAACTCCATGTAGCCCAATACTCAAACGTGCAGCTCTATTCTCGGCTCTTACAGGCATTCGCCATTGTGATATTCAGAAAATGAAATGGTCTGAAATTGAAGAGTTTAATGGAGGTTATCGTATCAATTTTACACAGCAGAAGACAAAAGGTGTTGAATATATGCCTATTTCCGAACAGGCTTATCAACTCTGTGGTGAACGTCAGGATTCAAACTTGCTTGTTTTTGCCGGGCTTCCGGATCCGGCTTGGATAAGCCGGCCGTTAAAGAAATGGATAGAGGCTGCTGGTATAAAAAAGCATATAACATTTCACTGCTTCCGCCATTCATACGCTACCCTACAACTTGCTGGAGGAACAGATATATATACTGTAAGTAAAATGCTTGGGCACACAAATGTTAAAACTACTCAGATATATACAAAGGTTATTGATGCAAAAAAGGAGAAGGCAACCGAAACCATTAAATTAGATTTGTCATCTACGGAATAGAGTTATAGGTATGGACTTATCTATCTTTACAGTTGGTATTGTGGCTGATATAATTTATGAGTTTTTATGTCTTTTATTTATGGATGGCTTATGATTTTCTTATGATACTATTCATAAATAGAAAAAAACGATAATGGATTGTATCATTATATGTTTTGATAATCAATGATGTATGTTTATGTACTCAATGAATCGTCTATGCTTTTTTATGTGCTGCTCTGCATTGATAAATCAGCAATAAAAATCCTTTTTTCTTTGCAGCCATAATAACTGAAAGGAAGACATGGACGAGAAAAGAAACATTACATTTGAAGATTTGCCAAAGGCATTATCGTGGGTAATAGATAAGCTTATTCAGCTTGATTTAAAGATAGACAATCTAGCAAGTACATCCCAACTACCCCCTGCTGAACAGTGGATGAATTTAAAGGAATTATGTGAGTACTTGCCAAGTCATCCAGCAGAACAAACAGTTTATGGATGGACTAGTTGTCATCTGATACCATTCCATAAGAAAGGAAAGCGGATCATGTTCTTGAAATCAGAGATTAACTTGTGGTTACGAGAAAGCAAAATGAAATCATCGTATGAGCTTGAAAGAGATGCAGAGCAATTTGTTCAGTCCAAGAACGCGCGTAAATTCTGATATAACAGGCTTTGTTTTGTCATTGTTGACACTATCGGAAATATTATCTCTATCGTTTCACATCCATTTTAATTTATACAGTCAGGTTTTTATATTTGCTTATATGTGGTTTAGTTTAGTTTAGCATATATAAAGCTAACAAACCAAACTAAACTACTTTTTAAGATAATAATGCAGCCAAAAGAGAAGATATTTTTTCTTTTGGCTGCATTATTTTTATTCTCTTTCTTCTCCCTTTTATATGTTGTTTGTTCCCGTGTATCAGACTTTCGGGGCTTATGAATAAAATTAAGGTGCAAAGGTATATGTTATGGTAACTATTAAAGCAAGTTCATGTCTTTTGATTCTCGTACAAATCTCCACTCTCCTTTCTGGAGGTTGTATTTGTACACGAAAACTTGCATGAATAGCCATAACACCTTTTGAGCACCCGAATTTTAATCAACCCCGAAGTAGTTGATACTACATAAGGGAAATAATAACAATCAAAACGATAACATTATGTTTGAATACGAAGAACAGACAGAAATCATTGGTGCAAGATGCACTTTGCACGAAGCGTACAAAGGCTATACAGAGGGAACGGTTGTAGGCGACTTCGGACTCAGAATTGTAGTACAGCTCGATAACGGTAAGGAGGTTGTCGAATACCGTGATGAAGTAACGATTTACGATTGATTGATGATCGATTAAATATATTGGGATATGGGAAATTTTAGATTTTATCAGGATTGTAAAGTTACGTGCTGGGAACGTGATTATTTTACCGTTGAAGCAGAGAATTATGAGGAAGCGGCAGCTATCGTGCGTTCCTGGAAATGTGATGATGTTACTAATGTCACTGACAAGCGCATTCACCTGGAGAGAAATGAAGTCCTTCGTGATACTTCTGAACGTATATTTTCTGATGAGAATGGTGGTTGTCCCACTATGGAAATATATATAATGCTGATGGTTTGGCTGTTATAAATGATGCTCCGGATTTGGAGCTAAATCTTGAATCTTAAATCAATAGTCGAAATGGATGTGATAATAGAACATATATTTTGTCAATATAGCGACGAAGCTACAGCCCTGTATTTACGGATAATCAATGTGATACTTTTGTCTTCCGATGAAGAAGAACTTCGTGCAAGTATGGAAAAACTAAGGCATACAACCAATTTTGATAAATACTTCATTTATGGTTTTGGTAAGCATCATATTTGGGTGTGTCTGCGCAAGCCAAGCGACAGGAATAAGGTATTTGAAAATCGGGTTTTAATGGCATATACCAACTACAGTTCTGTGTTTACTTTTATTTTCCGAAAGTTTTCTGTTCGTCACGTACCCTGCATAGTACCCTGTGTTACTTTTTCTTTATACTTCTGAAGAATTTTGATTTCGTTACGCAATCGGTTGTTCTTTTCCTGAAGAACTGGAGTTCTTTAGTCTGTTCTTCACTTTTCATTTCAGCACGTACCTTTTCCCCTTCAGTTGACTTTGTGATAAGTTTGGGAGCCCGAAGCTGTTTTGCTGTCTGTTCCTGGATTGCCTGTAGTAGCAGGCGAATTGCTTCTGTTCCCTAATTGCTTGTCTGCATGGTGCTTTTAATTTCATCAATTCTCCGATGTTCTTTTCCAATGGGAAGTAATCAAGTGCGTTGCTCGTCTGGTCGAATCCTGTGCCTTTAAAGTATTCCAGGGTGAGGGAAACGAACTCTTTCTGTAATATGCCTTTTGCTCGGCTGTATATCTCCAGTCGTTCAGACGTTTCTCTGCTTATCGAGATTGTAGTCTTTTCCGGCTTGCTTTTTGGCTGTATGTTTACTTTATCTTTAATTCTCTAATTGATATGTGGATATGCTTTTTATATGTCGAATAGGATTGGAACCTTCAGAAAATCTATTTTAATGAAAAAAAAGTCCACCGGAATAGTTAAATATTAGATTTTGAGAACAATGTATCATGATTTTTTATAATTTTATGGTTGTCAATTTAAAATTAAAAGTTATGAAAAGGCTATTTTATTCTTTGTTTGGTTTACTAATTATTAGTGCTTCGTTTGTTTCGTGCTCAAATGAATTAAATAATGTCGTTCAAGAGGATGGCGCTTTGAGTTTACAAACACGTTCTTTGGAGGAAAAGGGAGATATAATACCAGTGGAAGAGTCTCCTTATAAACGAAAAGATGCATCAGTTTTGTCTATTAATGAAAATAGTTCATTTTTTGATATTAGGGAAATGGATGTCAATATTATTGTGAGAGAAAATACTCATAATGCAGATGCGCGTTATTTGACTTCTAATGGAGTACAGAAAGAAGTTACTGTCGCTCCTAAAAATGATAGTGGAAATCAAAATTTTAAATTATATATAATGCCTTTGACTGGCTATATTTATATTAAAGATTATGAGGGTCATCTTTTATCTATGGGAGTTTATACAAGTGATCCTAATACAAGGGTTTTATATATAAAGGAAGATGATTCAACTGTTGGTGCATGTTGGGATTTTCTAAGAGGTGAAGAAAGAGCTTTTTCTAATATTTTGGAAAATGCAGATGCAATAGAACAAGGAGATGGCGGATGGATGGACGTCTATAATGAAGTTTTAGGTGTAAAAGATTCTAAGTTGTATTTTGATAAATATCGTAATTCTGCTACTCAGGAGTTTGAGATTAGAGTTCTTGAAGAGCTTAGTATTGTACCGAAGGCAGATAATCCATCTTATGATTTAGCAAATGTAAATCCGGAAGAAAAGCCAAGTTATATTCTTAGAGGTACAGTTCATAATAATGGTACAACTTCATCTCAAATGACTATTCAATATACAGAAGGGGCTAAGGTTTCATCTTCTTTTGCTGAAAATAATTCATATACTACAAATGTTAGTGGAAATACGGGAATTAGTACTCCTATTTTTTCTATAGGTGGTAGTGTTTCAACTTCTAATACTTATGGTTTTACCTATACATCAGGTTCGGAAAAGAATATTTCTTATATGTTTAATCAAGTTGTAACTGTTGAACCAGGTACAACTGTTCAAGTAACGGCTGTTGTAAAGAATTATAATGTGTCTTGTGATTATAATGTTCTTGTTGAAGGTGTGAAGTCGGGTCGTCAATTTACTATATATGGTAGATGGAATGGTATATCTTGTGCGGATGTTGATTATGATATATCTGTTGTAAATAAAAATGGTGGATTAATAAAAACTTATAAGGTTAAAGGAAAAGTTGGAGAACCATTTAATTTGGATGAATAAAGATGAGGTGGTTGTTGTTTTTTTTATCATTTTTGTTAATGTCTTGTTCTCCAGTTTTTTATAAATCATTTATAGCTACATATTCTAATGGGTATGTGTTGGACGCAGACAAAAAAGTAATAGCTACATATTCTAATGGGTATGTGTTGGACGCAGACAAAAAAGTAATAGCTACATATTCTAATGGGTATGTGTTGGATGCAGACAAAAAAGTAATAGCTACATATTCTAATGGGTATGTGTTGGATGCAGACAAAAAAGTTAAGTCAAATTAATCCTATATAAAAGATTCTGAATTGGTCAGGTTTCTGGAATATTCCTTTCAGAAACCTGATTCCTTGTTATATGCGGCTTCCGCATAAATCCCCTTTTAATGCTTTCGTATCCGTTTATATCTCTGTCGTTTTTTCGGCTGCGCCTCTGCCTTTTTTACGTTATTAGCGCTATTGATGCGGGCCTGAGAGGGCCAGATGTATAATTCATTACTTTCCTATTCCTTTTCTCTTTTCTATTTCTTCTTTTCAAGGCAGATATGGTGTCATCCGATGCATTTCCATCACCGTCCTTCAGACCATTCCCGTATTCAGGCAGCCTTTTGTCTGCTGCATTTTCTCCAAGCCAGATTCTCCTGGTGTTATCGTATCCTCCTTATACTCCATATCTTCGGAGCCGATGCTTTCTGTCCTGTCTCCATAGATCTGCCAGCTCCAATTTTTATGATGTATCTTGCCGGTTAGTACGAATTTATATTTCCATCCTTGTCCAACCTGTTTTTGTTGTTTGTTCCCGCTTTTTCATTATTGCTTTTGTCCGAAGTCGTCATCATTTTCCGATGCAAAGATAGTGTGCAGCCGGGAGCGGCCTATGGCCTCTGCCAATGGCGTGTCTGCGAAAATCTTCCTTTATCAGGCCTTCGGTTTGGCATAAAGCCAAAATAAAGAGTATTTGCGCTACATCCTTGGCTTGTCCCTTGAACAGCACCAACTTTTTCATGCAGCGTAAAATTGATGTTTAACTTCTAAAAACAATTGATTATGAAAAAGGTAGAAAACAACTTCATCGTAACAGGTTATGTAGGTAAGGATGCTGAAATCCGTCAGTTCACCACCGCAAGTGTAGCACGCTTTTCAATAGCGGTCAGCCGTCAGGAAAAGAATGGTGAGGAAAGCAGCTATGTATCGGCCTTCATGAATATTGAAGCATGGAGAAAGAACGAGAACACTTCTTCGTTCGAGAATCTGACCAAAGGAACGCTGCTTACAGTTGAAGGCTACTTCAAGCCTGAAGAGTGGACTGACAAGGACGGTGTCAAGAAAAACCGCATTATAATGGTGGCCACCAAGTTATATCCGGCCGTTGAAAAGGAAGAAGAAGCTCCTGCGGAAGCTCCCAAAGGCAAAAAGGGCAGGAAATAAATCCTGCCTTTACATACACAGGCGGCCTTCAGGCCGCTTTTTTTATATCTCTACACACTTTCAGAAGTTCCATTTTTATCACGTCATTCTGGGTTTCTACCACCGCAGATATTGAATTTGTACGTGCAAAATTAAGGAGGAGGTGAACCGTCAAGGAGCTTATCATTTTCTGTTAAGAATCATCAACTCGTTTACTCGCCAACAATTCTTAAACATAAATGATCCAGTATCCTACTTATTCGCTTCTTCCTTGGCTTGTTCACCTCTTTTCTCCTTTGTCAAGGCACGTCAATTCAAAATCCTGCCGGTGAGGTAAGACCTCAAAAGCAGGGAAATGAAGCAGAATGTATAACTTATATTTTTATATTATGAAGCAGATGTTTATTTGGTCAAGTGAAGTTGTTTTTGATGAACAGACGAAATCAGAAATGCAGGAGTCTAAACGTGAATTGTTGGGCGATGATTCTTATGTACTGTCAGAGGAAGATATAGCCGACGAACTTCGCCGGGAACTTGAAGACGAACGCAGTAATCTTAACAAGATTATCGACGGCGTTATTATAGTATTTGGTGACCTCGGTCTTTGGAATGGCCGGCGGCAAGGGTTTCAGATTTTAGGAAATAATATTGCCAATATACTGTATAGTCAATGTGAGATAGCTGAGTGGTACGGAGACGGCTATAATATCAGGGGACGTATGTCGCACCACGATGGTACGAACTATACTCTTTATCGCATCGCTAAAGACAGAGAAGATGCAGAACATATTGCAGAAATGATTTATAACCATGAGATTGATGAAGCCGGTTTCAGACGCAGAACACGTTCCCTATATCCGCACGTGGCAGAGGTGTACGGTTGGAAGATACGTGGGCGTAGAAATCTATAAAACTGACAACTATGATGGACGTTGCAGCATGATTGATGTATATTTTGCTGCAGCGTTCATTTTATAACCCCCCCGGTACTTTCCCTTTGTAGTTCAATTGCCTTTTATATATTCCGGCCATACCGGCATATCCGCTTATAAATCTTGACCAGCATCTTCCTTGATGTGCAATCCAATCCGAAACGCGGTTATTTTGTCTGCAAAGTTCGATTGACTTCTCTTATTCCTGCCAAGGCCTGCTTCGAGCGTGCTGCTGAAAAATCTTCCTTTCGTTTTCTCGAAAGCGTATTTTTCGCATCATCCTTGTCCGGACTGTTTGTCAATCTTCGGGCAGAAAAATAATCAGCCTTCGGTCCAGGATGCGACCAGAGGGAAAATAAAACAACTTAAATTTCATAGTTATGACATTCAAAGAATTTATGCAGGAGAACGGTTACGAGTTGCAGACGACCTTTTGGGAAGACTTTACAATAGCTGACAGATTTGGTTTGTCAGCTATTCAGGACACATTCAATCGTGCTTTTGAAGAGTGGAAAGAGCATTACAAGTATCTTACCGAACTGATTCTTGTGCTTAATCATAAGATATGGCAATATCATGAGAAATGCCCTGAGTTTGCAACTCTGTATAACAGCCTTTGGGAACAGGCTGACCTTTATGCTCAAGAAAACCTTAAAGGTGACGAATTGGACTATTTTTATGAAGTAACTGATTAATTAACAAGGAAATGAAATCAAGTACAGAGCAGACAAATGAAAATGGCCGTTTGACGGTTGAAGAGTTAGTCAATCGAGACAAGACATTCCGGTATATGTTATTATCACGGCTCCAGTCTGATTGTGATTATTATCTTCACTATGGTGGCAGGCACCCCAAGGTATTGTGGGCTGGCGATGAAACACGCCAGATAGAGTTTATGACAAAACTTCATGAAAGTTTCGGTGCAGGCGAAAAGCCTGAATGGCTGACAATGGAACAAATCCGGCACTATGCAGCCGAAATGTTGGGCGCAGACTCATAAGGTTTCCGACGGTTGGCATATATGCAATCGCCTTTTTATCAATGCTGCACGAACTTTTATGGTTTGGCAGCATTGATTGTTACCAATGTTGATGACTCCAGGTTGCTTGTGCAACAGGGTACAAAGATTCCATTTATACTGTTACCTGTCATCCTTGAAATTACTTTTTCCATAACCTCTCAGCAAGGCTTTTACTATTTTAGCGAATATCCATACTGCTGCAATGACTATTATAATTTCCATACTTATTATATTATTATACATTTATACATTTATATTATTATATAATTACATGATTATATAATTCAATAATTATATAACTATGTAATTATACAATTAATGCCGTCTTGTTGACTAATATAGGCTGTTGGCCAATCAGTTACAGATTTTCAAGCTTTTCCTTGTTTTCTTCAATATACGTCATAATAATCGCCGATGCAAGAGTCCTAAGAGGAATATTCCTGTTCGAGTTAACACGGATTTTTTCTAATTCCTTTTTTACTTCTTTTGGTAGCCAGATTGCTTCACCTTGTCCCCCGACACCGGTATATTTGACTATATTTTCTTCAAAGAGTTTTTTGCTCGTTCTTTTTGTTTTAGTTTTCTTTTCGGGACTTTCCTTTTCATCTTGCGCCTGTTCCTCTTTTATATCTTTCAATGTTTTCGGCTGTGTTATGCCGCGCACTATCTGGTCAAGCCCCATATTAGCCAAAGGATTGTCTATTGTAGGTCTCTCATTTCTTTTCATACTCATCTTTTATTTGATAATTTCCATAATCTTGTTGAATGCCGGTTTTACAATATCCAGTTGGGCCTTCTCCAAGGGGTACAAAGTTGTATAGCGTTTCACAGTGACACTTTGTTTTATTGTCGGCGTGACGGTTCCCACCAGACCAAGAAGTTCTGTAGTTTGGGCTCTCTGCCTCAATTCTTCTGATTTTCTTTCCGAGGTGATAATGCGGTTGGGCATAAACACAAGTTGGGCTTCCGATATACTTTTCAGGGCCTTTATGAAAATGCCGGTTGCATCTACGGTGTCGGGATCAAATGAAATCGGAATTACAGCTGTGTCAGCACTCTTATAGATATACTCAAGGTTGCGGTCGTTCAGGTTTCCGGGACAATCAATTAGGACAACGCCGGGAACCTTTTTAAGCTGTGTCATTACCTTTTTTAGTTGTTTGCTGTCCGTAGTGTCAAGCAAATCGACATTCCATGGAGCCTGTACTCCGACAGCTACATCTTGTTCTCTTTGACGGTGGCGATAGAGTGACGCCTGAAGGTCGGCATCTATGGTAATTACCGGAATACCGTTTTCTGCAAGATAACTTGCAAATAGTGCGCAGAGGGTTGTTTTCCCTACGCCTCCTTTGATGTTGCTGAATAATACAATTCTATTTTCCATGCCACTTTAGGTTTTAGTTTTTTGCTGTTTGCAAATATAAATAATACTCTTATAATATCAAAATATTTATTATATAATTATATAAATATTGCAAGTGTATTTATATAATTATATAATCGATAAATTTATATAAAGCAATGATATATAATACTATATTATGAATATTGTATTTTCAATGTTATTATATTACTTATCTTTATTTCGTTATATAATTATATTATTGAATAAAAGTATAATTATATTATTTCGTTCTACAAAGCTTTTTTATCTTGCCAATGCAAAGATGGTGGGTGGCCTGGAATGCTTTCCAATATCTGCCAATGACGTGTCTGCAAAAATCTTTTTTATCATACGAATCTCTTATATCTCTATTGCATTATACCCGTTGTCGCCCGTTAGGTGATGTCATTTTATCTGCAAAGTTAGTTTGCCCCTGAACGTTTTGCCAAGTGATGCTTTGCTTTTCATTTGAAAAATCTTCCTCCTTTGGAGAGTATTTTTCAAGAAACACTTGTCTTCACTATAGTGCAAACTTTGGGGCAGAAAAATCGACAATTTCCTCCGGGCGGAGTAAGCCGGGACATAAGGGAAACAAATGTTTTTAATTAACTTCTTAAATATTATTTGTTATGAGTATCTTAAAACAAACTGAAAAAGTGCGTCCTCTTTCCGAACGTGGAGTTTATGCTTATCCTGTCAATCGTTTTAGCCGCGATGCGTCTGATGAGGATATTCTTTCCGATTATGAGAATAGTACCGACAATGAAGATTCGGTCAGGAAATATACCGTTGAAGAATTTCTGTCTTGCGTCAACGACGAGAGTTTTAACAGTCTGGACTATTGGGTTCGTTTGATTTAGTAACCTTGGTGATTCAATGTTCGTTGTTTTATATTAATCGGATAATTTTATGAATTTAGAGAATATCGACAAGAAACAGCTTTTTAGGGGGATTACTGAACTCATGCAGCCGTTGTATTTCCCTGTACCTTATAGTGAAGATAATATTCAGAAATTAGCTCAACACGAATACGAATTGTTTTGTAAGGTAATATCCGTAAAGTATGGTTTCGACAATGATAAGTATGTCTTTGAGCATGATGGCCATTCCCCGTTTGATGTCATATACAACGATGTCATTTGCGAACTGAAATCTCGTATGCGTAAGGACCCTTTCTTGCTTCAGAGTGAAGCCATTCGGCAGCATCTTGCCACGCTGGTGCGCCAGGCCGTTGTCAGAGTCGGAGGATGTCTTGGAACGTTTTACAAGAATGTGGGGATTCACCACATGGAACACGATTCCGAAGATATGTATGATGATGTTCCGGCTGTTGTTTTCAAGAGAGGTATGGCTTGTACTGCCGGTGGATATGAGAGTGCCATGCTGTACGATATTTATCTTGCACAGGATGACAGGCTGATGTGTACTGTTGATGACAAGGATTGTAGCGAGTATGATGTTCCACTTGATACAATTCTTCTTGAAAGCTTATTGGGGCTTGTTCATTGGTTACGTCTTAATAACTTTTTGCCGGATACAGATGCTCCAGATTGGGTGTGTGAGGAGTGCGGTTCATCAGATGTCGAAACTCTTGCTTGGGTCAGGCCAAACGAAAATAATAAATTCGTCGATTATCTTGGCATTGATGACAATGACAACAACTGGTGTCACCATTGTGAGGAGCACACAGATATTATACAGTTTACAGGTGACGAGAGCTGTAAGCCCTCTTCACGGAATTAATGTTTATGGATAGTATTTGTATCAATAATTTCAATGTTAAAGTGGCACACCGTTACAATATGATGTGTTCACATTGTATGATATTAAGCTGTGTCTGTGGTTCAAGCATCATAGTTTTAAGACGATAAGATACATTCTTTCTCAGCTCAAACATTGTGAAATACCTTTCGCTTTTATAGTTATTTGAAATCAGATATAAAATAATGAAGACAGTAAACAGTTTGTCTGGAGGAAAAACATCTTCCTACATTGCCGTACATTACCCGGCAGATATCGAAGTCTTTGCGCTTTGTTGCATTGATTGTCACAATGCCGGAGCAACCATTGACAAGCGCATGAAGCAGATGGTCAATGACAGGTTGCAGAAGTATTGCTCACATTATCCCGAATTTGTGGCCACTTCAGAGGACCCGAAAGTCCTCAAGGTTATTTTCGACCTCGAACAGCGAATAGGGCGAGAGATTATCTGGTTACGCGGTATGGGCTGGGAGGAAATGATACGCCGTAAGCGTGCTATTCCCAATCGGACTAAACGTTTTTGTACAACCGTCTTGAAAATGCAGCCTATTTTTGAATTTTTGTATTTTTACCACGAACTGCCCGTTCGTATGAGGATAGGCTACCGTTACGACGAACAGGAACGGGCATTGCGTTTTACTGAGAATTTCAAGTTCGCTTATATGGCCGAGTGGCAGGAGCGGTCCTGCCGCTGGATTAACCGTTGGCAGGATATTCATTGGCGTGTGGGTGAGTTTCCTCTCATAGAAGACCGTATCACCCACTATGATATCCAGCGTTACTGGCAGGACAAAGGTATTGACTTCCCGGAAGATTCCAACTGTCTTAACTGTTTCTGGAAGGCTCCGGCACAGTTGCGCAAGAATTTCGATACATGTCCTCCCGTTATGTGGTGGTCAGCTATACAGGAGGATCTTCAAGGTAATACCTTCAAGGACAAAATGAGTCTTTCATCCATATCCAGGTTGCCACTTCAGCTCGACTTTTTTTATGGTACAGGTTCAGGCTGTCAGGCAGGCTTCTGTACAGATTGATTTCGTATTCTTCATTGGACCTGCCGGCTGCCTGTCGGTGGGCCTTTCTTTACCATTTGTATGCCGTTGTCCCCATCCCGGAAGTTCCCCATATACTTCTTTGCCGGTTAGTATCATCAATGTCGGTGGAAATTATTATACCCCTTTGTAGGTTTCATCTTCTCTTTTTATTTCCATGATTTCTCTAATTATAGCTGTTGTTCCAACATTCATTGTTTACATAGGGAGTAGCCATTCATTTCACTGCAAAGTTTTATTGATGCCAGCCATATCTTTACAAGGTTCCCTTCCAGTTATGTCAGAAATCTTCCTTTTTCCTAAAGAAAAAGAGTATTTCAGTCATAAACCTTGCAGATATTGGCATCCATATATTAAGCAGTAAAATTGAATTAATTACTCCCTATTGATAAACAATGGATTATAATAGGGAAAAGTTGAACTTAAAATTTTATGATTATGGTTAAAAAAGTTTTTAAAGTAGGTGGTTGCAAATTCTTTTTATTAAAATGGTGTGATAAGTGGGTGTTTCCTCTTATTTCATATTATTTGGAGGGTAAAGATAGCCCTATTTACATGGCCCTTTTCTCGTGGAACCTGAAGGAAGGCATATTCGTAAAGGAAACTACTGTTACTATTAATTTTCCTAAGCATCCGCGTGGCTTTTGTTGCCAGTTTGTTGATCTCCAGAATAATGGTTCTTCAATGATTGATTGGCTTGTAGATAATGGCTTTGGTTTAGAGACGAAACGTTCTGTAACATCAGGTTTCACCTCTTATCCCGAATTCTACTTCGTAGGTGGCATTAATTTTCATAAGTACAGGAGGTTTTGTGATGAGCATCCGGAAATTTATAAATTTTTCCGTATTTGATTTTCCATCTGTTTTTCAGCCCCATAATCGGGGCTGGAATTTTTAAGCAGACTTTTCATCCTGTTATATCTTCTTTTCTACACTTATACATATCTTCCTTTGCTTTTATTGAAATTAATTCTTTCCTTTCATAAATTTTAATGTGAATTCGATATAAGATAAATATAATATTTGGTATTATTATAGCAACAAGAGTATTAAATTTATAATAAACGACTATACCATTCAAATGTTTATTCCGGAGAACATCAAAGGAAAACTATGTGCAGACAAGGGATATATCGGTCAGGCCCTATTTGAGAATCTTTTCTATTACGGAATATAGTTGGTCGCTAAAGTCAAAAACAACATGGAAAATTCCCTGATGAGTATTGCCGACAAGATTTTGCTCTGAAAAAGAGCCTTGATTGAAACTGTCAATGATGAGTTAAAGAACATCGTACGGATAGAGTACTTCAGGCATCGTTCATTCAATAACTTTATAGTCAATTCTTACAGTTATCGCAACATGCTACTTTTTGATAAAAGTCCACCATTGACTTAAATTTTGTCAATGACGAACAACTTACTATTTTTTTTGATTTTATATCGAATTTATGTTGATCTAATAAGTTTATAATAAAATATGGGGACAACTGATTTCTTAATCATTATATACAATGCAATTGTATTGTTTGAGGATTTTTAGTTCTGTGATAATATTGAATTTCAGTTCTAATATAATATCAAATAAATTGTAATAGAGGTATAGGTGTTAATATTCATGCAAAAGGGCTCAAGTGTAATAATCCAAATATTTTTACACGTTTCCTTTCCTCACAAGAATATGATCCTTTATAAATAAAGTACATTGATACTTATGCAATTATTTAAAAAAAAGAATCTATATATCATATTTATTGATTATCTTTGTAACGTTAAATCTAAAATAAATATAAAAATGAAAACAAATGATTTATTAAGAAAACTATCATTAAATACTATGATGGTTTTGTCTCTGGTTTTTTCAGGTTTTATGAACTCTTGTTCTAATAATGAAGATGTTGTCCTCTCTGAAGACGAACAGTTGAAATTGCAGGAACAAACGTTGTTGACATCAACTGAGAATAGTGATACGGACTATCTGTTACCTGATGGTGAATACTCTTTTATATTTGAAGGTAAAACTTATACGTACACTTTAACTGGTGGACAGGTTGAATGCAATAACGAAACCCAAAATGTACTTAATTTTTTAAATAGTTTTGGCGACAAATTAATTACCGTCATAAATGATGATCAGGTTGTAGAATACTTTACCTCTGAAAATGCTTATAGCAGAAAATACTTAAAAACAAGAAGTGGTGATGTGGATTATCGGACTACATCCGTAACACTGTATAGAAATAAAAATTATTGGGGCAGTAGATCTCACTATTATTTTGATTCAAGAAATGGAGCAACCCAAACTAATACAGGGGTAAGCTGGGGGGTCTCATCTATCAAAGGTCAGGTAGATCATGTAGATGTTCCACTTTCTGCGCTTTTTAGTGTGGATTTTTCAGACCAGGACAATTTAAGTGGGAGAATACTTAGATATTCTTTGAATAATCAAAGTTTATCTGTAAGTAACTTAAAAAATGTTCCATTATATCCCGGTTCAAGTGAAAACTGGAATGATAGAATTAAATCTTTAAAGTTATACTAATCTATTTAAGTAATGGTTAAATACTTTTTTCTTCTGTTTTTACCTTTTCTAGTAGCGGCATGTGAAAAAGAAGATATTATAGATAATTCTTGGAAAGAAAAAAACATTGAATATCTTGATTCTATAGCCTCTATAGCTAAAAGTAATCCTAACAATTGGAAAATATTATTAAACTATAAGTTAGGAGTTGAAGGTTTCGATACAACAATTTGGGATAAAGATGATTATGTCTATGTTAAAGTAATAGAAGAGAGTGACCAAGATGCTTCTTCACCATTTTATACAGATAGTGTAGATGTGTACTATAAAGGAAGTTTAATAAATGGGGCGCTTTTTGATTACAATTTTAAGGAAGATAAAGATTTTGAGATAGCGGAACCCAGAAGGTTCGCAGTAGGAGGAAAGTATGGAGTTATAACAGGGCTTTCTACAGCGTTACAACATATGAAAAAAGGAGATAGATGGCTGATTTATATACCTGAAAAATTAGGATATAAGGATGACAATGATAAACCATCTATACCTCCTTATTCAACTTTGATTTTTGAGGTAGTATTAGAAGATATAATACACCCTAACGGGCCAGATAAGCTTAAGACGGAGGAATATCTCAAAATGATACTTAACTACTCAAAATGATAATAATAAAGCAGCCATTCATAATGTAAGCTGAATGACTGCTTTTTACTTTTTATCCTGTTTTGGAATATCCATATAAATACTATAAAGGATCCAGCTAATTTATTCACAAAGTGTTGTGAACTAGCTGAATTCTTTGTGCCATAAACTATTTTTCAGCATATAAGATTGAGTAGCCAAAACAAGGATTTTTCTTAATCAAGATATATCAGAAGTTCATCAGACGGAACTTCACAAATTTTTATATTTTGGAAAAATACCACAAAAGTTTTAATGAGAATGAGCTTCGCAGGCTTCATTTGGTATTTCGTCGGGAAGTAGTATCCGTATACAGCAGAACTTAATGGATGTTAGGGCAAGATACGTGGCTGCACAGCTGCTAGAAATTTATTTAGGTTGCCTCATTTTACTACAATGTCCTGTTTGATATCAGGGTCAGGGAAAATATATTTCCATATTTACGATTTGATCTGAGTATGGGTTACTTTTTTTCATTGTAAAAATTGATGTCCATTATGCCACAGTATTTTATGATTCTTTCTCCGGCTTGGGTATATCCTCTATTGTAAAGTTTTTCAAGGGTAATGAGTTCACATACCCGAGTACTTTATTGCTTAAAGATTTATGTAATGATTGAAAACAAAATCCCTTACGTTTAAAATCAAGTCTGATTCCGTATGGACGGCTTGTAAGGAAGGCGTCTGCAGCTTTTGTTATATAATTCTCCATGATAGTTTTCTGATGTAAAAGTCATGCAAAGTTAAGGCTTTTTCCAAAGGTGTACAAAGCCTGTATCCTGTTTTTCTTGCCATTCGGCATGGTTGCCTGTGTTTGGCCAGCTCTTTCGGATATTCCCTGCAAAATTGTGGGGCTGCCTTTGTCAACCGTCAAACCGGGACACTGGCAGATTGCCTGTTCATGAAAAATCTTCCTCTGACATGCAGAGCGTATTTGTTCATGCCCTCATTTGTCTTGTTGCAGCAGTCCCACCCTATGGGCAGAAAATATCCCGATGGGCTGGCTGAAAGCCGGCAAGCAGAGGGAGTTAAACAAATGAGACTATGGCAGCAATCAACGAAAATCTGAAAAGGCAGTTGGCAAAGAAAATGTATCACTTCGTTAAATATTTCCCTGTACGCATCAGAAATGTAGGGGAAGATGCAGTCGAAAACCGTAAATTCGTATGGGGATTTAAGGATGCAAATCGTGAAGTCACACTTAAAGTGGCACAGATGACCGCATCATATCTCCTGAACGAATTTGGTGATAAGGTGAAAAGCATTGTTTTTGTATGTATTCCGGCAAGTACATGCGAACAGAACGAAAATAGGTACAGGTTCTTCTGCGAGCAGGTTAGCAGTCTGGCAGGTGTTATGAACGGATTTTCCCATATCCGGATTCTGGCTGACCGTCCGTCTGTTCACGAAAACCGGAAGAAAAAAACACATGCGGATTTTTCCGAACGGTTAATGAAATTTGATGAAGATTTCTTTAAGGAAAAAGACGTACTGATTTACGATGATGTTGTCACTACCGGAATGAGTTATGCAGAGCTGGCCGAACGTTTGGAAATTTTGGGAGCAAATGTTTTGGGAGGGCTCTTCTTGAGTCGTACATACTATAAATACCAATAAATATGGAAAAAACAAAAATTTGTAATAAAGGTGTCGCTTTTACAGGACACAGAGATATTTTGTGTTCTAAACGCAGAGAGTTAAGGCAAAGGTTATCTTTTTGCGTGAGGAATTTGTATCACGAAGGAATGTTGGACTTTTATTGTGGTGCAGCTTGGGGATTTGACCTTTTGGCAGCCGAAGTTGTATTGTCTTTGAAAGGTGAGTTGCCAGCCATTCGATTAATTTGTGTACTCCCATATAGGGGGCAGTCTGAAAAATGGAATTTGATTGAGCAAGCAAAATATAAACGTATAATATCAAAAGCTGATGACGTTGTCATATTGAGTGAAAATTATTTTGGAGGCTGTTTTTTTCGTCGAAATGATTATTTGGTAAATCATTCATGTGGGATAGTTGCCTATTATGACGGAAAGCCAAAGGGAGGAACTTTCTACACGGTCAGAAAAGCCCAGGCGAAAAGTTTATGGGTGATAAACCTTTATCATTAAGGGTCGTTCTCATAAGAGTACTTTTCGAGGCCACTAAGTCCTTCAATGTTAATAATTCTTTGAAGGACTTAGTGGCTGAAGACTATTCCCTCTTTTAAATGTCAACGCTAACATTTATTCCGGTTTATTTTTCTTGTTTTTATTGCGTGGGCCACTGAATTTTCCCCGGTTTAGCTTTACACCATATTTATTGAGAATGCGAAAAACGGAACTTCTGCTACTGAATCCGCTCATTTCAAAAATATCATCAATGGAATGTCCATTATTGTACATGTCAACTATCATTCTTTCACGCTCTGTTTTAGATATGGATCCTACGGTTTTAGAGGGTTGCTTAATGTATTGTTGCAAATGCATTATATGCGAAGATGACTTGCGTAAGGCAGCAATTTCTTCAGGAAGAGAACCAAACATTTTAATAACATCTGATACTTTTGTATCCGGGAATAATTCATCTTTGGTATCTATCCCATCATGTATGGAAATAATGCGTGCATCTTTTATACGACATAGTTCAAGGAATGTTGCCAATTCACGTGTACCACGTACTGCATTACTGAACTTCGATACAACTATTTCATCTCCTCTCTCAATACTGGCCATCAGTTGTTTCCATAGAGGACGCAAAATCTCATGATCGGTAGATTCTTCAAATACTTGTACACATCCATATTGTAGCATCCATTCCTTGTCTGCCTCAAGCATATCATACTGGTTTGCCATAAAAATGTAACCTACTTTTGCCATATATTTAGTCGATGTCATTGATAACAATTGCAAATATAGAAGTTTTATTCTGTATTAAATCATACTTTAATGAATTTTTGAAAATCGTCGATTCCCCTCATTTATTCTTTCTCTTTTTATCATTGTAAATCAAACTATTGAATATGATAGTACAATTAAATCAAAATCTGTTTTTTGATGCATTGTTTCCTGAAAATAATATATAGATTTGCATAGTAAAATATGAATTAAGAATATGAAAATTAAAAAATCATACTTTGAAATCATGGGCTTGATAAACAGATTTGTGCCCATTTTATTTTCCATCTTGCTGTTTATTTCTTGCAGCGGAAAAAATGGAAAAAACATTGTTGATAGTGTAAATGATCCTGTCACAAAATACAAGACTTACTTGAACAAAGTGCGTAAAATTGAAAATATATCAGTGAGCGACCTTATATTGTATGTTAACGATTGGCAGAAACTTAAAGATACCGTATCGGTACTTATCAGTCAAGATACAATAAAGGCTCATTCTACAGCACAGATAGACTGTGCTCTTTTATATGATTCCATTCGTATGGAGTTTTCTCGATTAGTTATGGAAGTCCCTCGCACCTATAAAGAGGTGCTTATAATTAAAGAGCGTTTATCGCCATACGATTCTATTAAAGAACTTCAATCTTCAGTTGATAAGATAAGACCATTTTTTAGTTCTTTGGATAAGCATGCAACTCATAAAGAGGGCCGAAATGGTATCTTGACTATTTATCGCTCCCTTTTGAAAGAGACGCTGAATAAGGGTATTCATAACATAGATGAACTTAAGAACTTCATTGAAAAAGAAGATATAGTATTCAGATCATTTCTCCCATATATGAGTGAGTTGAATGATATGGACATAATTGATATCGCCAGAAATACGGATAAATGTTATTCTTCCGTTTTTTCTAAACACGGTTGCCATGACATAACCTACACTGATGCTATGGTATATATAGCAATGCGAACCAATCGTAGGTTAATTCAGAATGTCCGGATGTGTCTGGAAGACATACATCAAGGAAAAGTGAAGAACAAGCAACAGGCTTGGGCCTATATTTACATGATTCTACAGCCTTATGCTTCCTTGGATTATTTAAATACAGCAGTGCTTTCACATAGAGAAAAAGAAGAACTGTATGATATGGCAGCCTGCATTCCCAGAGCTTTTGAGATACTGGCAGCAACTCTGGAAACTGAGGATAAAAGATTGAATGATCTGCCGGGTATGCTTATTGATATATTCATAAGTTCATTATAAATTCTATTTTGATATATTAGGTATTATGCTGAGACATTTTTTGGATGATTTTTTATCGTTTGTTCCACTCCAACTGCCACAACTGCTTGATGTGACAACAATGGAGGAGCCAAAGTTTTATGGCGATTATGTATTACTGACATTCCCTCTAAGAGATCCGTATGAATTGGAAGAAGTAATGGATATGTTTGAGGATGATATGGAGTTGATAACCCTTTATCATCATATTCCTATGCTGTCTGAAAAGTTTGGTCATTGCACTTGTGCTTATTCCAATCCTTCATTTGGCCAGATGTTTAAGATGAATGCACGGACAGATGATAAGGGAATGGTAACTTTCATCACAGCTACTGTGTATGATTCATTAGAACAGATGTATGGTGATTTGTGTCTTGATCTTGATGTGCATTCCAAAGGAGGAACTTTCAAATACAAGAAGGAGAAGGAAGACATATTGCTTGATTTTATGTAAGTCTACACAGAATGCGACATACTTTATACAAGCGGCTTGTTTATTGGATTGATGCCAACCAGACTTGGATAGAAGTGGTCAATGACAATCTTTACAAGGAGCAGCTCATCAAAGTATATGGACGAACAGGATACTGGGTTTCACGGAACCTGATGCTGAAAGCATACCGTTCCAATGGTGCATATAAAAAAGGAACGACTTGGATAATTCCCGAGAATGATTTGGATAAAGCATTGGCAGCTTATCGTAAAAAAGATCCTCTGTTCAAACAGCGCATTAAAAGGCATCCCGATAGTCTGACTGCCAAAGATACAGAGGTTATCATCCAAATGGCCACATATGGCCTTGTACGATTAGAACTAGATAAATATTCCATTTTTACAATTCCAGAAATATACAAACTATGACTTGGATTATCTTACATTTCATTTTCCTTTTAATACCGGTCGTTGTACCTGTTGCTTTGTACAGGAACAAAGGACGTATAATGACACATTTCTATTTGATAATGGCTATGAATGTCAAGGCACGAAAGTTCTATGTTCGGTTCTGGCTTCTTTTGCTGCTGCTATTTCATTACGACAGTACATTTTTGCTGAAGGACAGGTTGGGTATTATGTTATCGACAATATTTTGTATAATGATGTTTTCCTTCAAATGGTCTGACCGATGGATGAAAGATGTACATGACCGCATAAGAACAGTTGTCATTTTGTCTATAATGGCATTGGTTGCTGTTGCCATACCACAGTTGTACACACTGTCGATTAGTATTGGCCTATTTCTTACGGTATCTCTTTTTTACCCATCATCAAAGGTTATATCCGAATGTCAGGATACGGATAATGTCCAAAATTTGTTGAAACATCCTGATGAGCTGATCAAAAGCTATTACAATTATCATCACGCATAAAGCCACTATTTTGCGGATAGTGGCATCTGGTTTTATCCGCATGAATAATCAATCAATTAAAACATGACAGAATGAAAAATAAGCAAAAATTATCCGCTTCAATAGTAGCGGACGTGGAGGTCTTTGACTTCCTTAAAGAAAAAGTAGGTGAAAGGAAAACACGAACGGAAGCATATTGTGATTTATTGGAAAAGTCACAAAATGGTTTTATCTCCCCTTTTTTAAGAAGAGTGGATTATGCACTTGAGCCACATCAGTGCCATGTGACCATATCTGACCTTGCAACGGAATGGCGTTGGCATCGTGCTACTGTACGTTCGTTTTTGGATACCCTTGAGGAAATGGGGCAATTGAAAAGGGTTAAGTTGGCAAAAAGTGTAGTAATCACAATGGCATTGCATGAACAGGAAGAGAAGGCTGATAATGTACACGAAGAATCAGCTTTTACCATACGCTTGATGGAAGCATTGTCCAATTGGATTGTTGGCAAAACAGATTCAGTCATGACTGGTAAATCATGTACTGAGATAATACAACAGAAAACAGGTGTATTGTTCAACAAAGAAGACTTCTTGGTATCTGGTACTGTTTTAGATGAGTCGGCTTCTTATTGTGAACAGCAAAACGAAATTAGGGAAATAACAATGAGTTGTATTGCCTTTGCCGCATTACAAAAGGTCTTGAGAAAATCAAGGTTTGATGAAAGGAAGCCGTTACAGGAGTTTTTCCAGAATGATTGTTGTGGTCAATGGGATAATTTTCTTGAGTTATGCAAGACTCTTGCAGAACTTGTAGTAACCGGAACAGAAAATGGAGCTGATACAGATTCTCCAATAAAAAAAGAACTCAAATCCCTTCGTTCCCCTTTTCTTTCATTGCTTGCAAAATCGCAGGAGGTTATCTGAGTTCTAACCGATTTCAAATGATTGTATAACTACGGATATTTCTTGTTGTTTCGGCAGTATGGCGTACTACCTTTTGTAAATGGCATCCGGGCTTGCCCGTCTGCCACGAAACAAAGGGAAGGGGGAGCCTAATACCCCTGGTGACTTACG
>ENA-OPIO01000161-OPIO01000161.1-human-gut-metagenome-genome-assembly--contig:-NODE-161-length-25904-cov-8.786723_pt1 | contig 25904 bp, 15 predicted proteins | sample MGYA00241395_ERZ501636 | MGnify/ENA primary metagenome ERZ501636 (study PRJEB25962, sample SAMEA2042198) | human gut metagenome | biome: human gut; feature: human-associated habitat; material: faeces... | reverse complement strand
GCGTCGTGGCGGCCTTCCTCATGGCGTTGAAGCGCGGCCTCGGCGCGTTGTTATGCTGTTGTCTGGTTTTCATAATCATTGTGGTTGTTATAGGTTATATTGCCTGCGGCGCAGCGGGCTGTTTCCTTCCGGTTTATGAAAGGTGGCCTTTTGGCTTGCGAAAGGCGGCCTTTCGCCGTGTAAAAGGTGGCCTTTTGCGGTGTAAAAGGCCGTCTTTCGCAAAACCGTTTGTACCGTGCCGTTTCCTGGCTGTTTAATTTTTAATTTTTCATTTTTAATTTCCCATGATTAATTCCATTCGGGGTTCTGCCCTATGTTGGGGTTGAGCTGCGTCTGGTCGCTGGGCAGGGGGTAGAGATAATTCTTCTCCGCCCACTGGCGGTTGCTGAACATTATGATGCAGCCGTCGGCGTTGAGCTGGTTGCTCTGGTCGGTCCAGGCGCTCTCCCAGGTAGTGCCCTGCCACTTTACGCCGAGCATGTCTTGCGGCATTTCGGTCGAGGCGGTGTACCAGCGCTTGAGGTCGTCGATGCGGAAGCCCTCGAATGCCAGCTCGACGGTGCGCTCGGCGCGTATTTCCTCGCGCATACTGAGGCCGTTGTTGTCAACGAGCGCGTTGCTGAGCTTTGTCATGTTGGGGTTGATGCGGGCGCGCACTACGTTGAGGCTCTTGTCGAGCTCGGCGTCGGTTATGGCGTTGTTAAGCTCGTATGTGGCCTCGGCGAAGTTGAGAAGCACCTCGGCGTAGCGTATCACGGGGAAGTCCATGGCCTCGTCGCCGGGGTTGATGCTGCGCTCCACGGCCCACTTGTGGCCCACATATCCGCTGCCTTTGGCGCATGTCTCCTCCTTGGCGCGTGCGAGGTCGTCGTCGTTCCAGGTCAGTCGGCAGTTGTTGGCGTCGCTTCCGTTCCATGTCTTCGTGCCGGGCTTCACAAGCGTGGTGAGCATACGGTTGTCGCGGTTCTCATACTCGGAGGTGGGAGTGCCGTAGCCTTTGAACTGCTTGCTCTTCGCGATGGGCAGGCCGTCCTGGCAGCGGTACATGTCGGCGAGCTTGCGCAGGGGATACAGGCCGCTTACGAGCATGGCGTGCGAGATGTTGTAGCCCCAGCCGTCTTCGATGCGGCAGCGGTGCGCGAAGATGTACTCGGTGTTGTCGGCTGTGGTCAGTCCGGCGGGGTTGCACGTAGCGTCTTCAAGTATGAACATGTAGCGGTAGCTCTCCGTGCCGAGCTGAGAGTTGTAGAACAGCGTGTAGTTGCCACGCTTGATTACCTGGTCGGCGGCGTTCTTCGCCGTGGTGAGCAGCGACGTCACGCGCTCCGAGTTGGCCGTAGCGTCGGCTCCGCCGGTGTGGAACTTCTGCCATGTTCCCTCGTAGAGGGCCACGCGCGAGAGGTAAGCCCAGGCCGCGTCCTTGCACAGGCGGCCGGCCTCTGTGGGCCTGTCGGGCAGGCCGTCGGCTGCCTCCTGAAGGTCTTTTATGCACTGGTCTATTACCTCGCCGCGGTCGTTGCGCTCGGCGTTCATGAGCGGGCTGTCCATGTCGGCAGGCTCGGTCAGCAGTATGCAGTCGCCGTAGAGCTGCACAAGCTCGAAGAAGCAGTATGCGCGGAAGAACTTGGCCTCGGCCACGGGCACGGCTATTGCGTCCTTGTTGGCAAAGCCCTCGGCCTTCTTGAGCAGCAGGTTGGTGTAGTAAATCTGCTTGTACAGGTTGTTGTAGTTGCCGTCCTCGGAGGGTATTGAGTTTGTTCCGGCGCTGTACACGTTGACGTTGGGCGTGGCGACGATGTCGCTTCGCATGTCGCTGTGCGGTCCGTCGTTCACGCGGGCGCGGTAACTGGTTGTCGCGCCGGACTGTAGGTTGGACGTCCATCCGTAGAACTGGTTGGCGAAGAGCTGGTAGTTGCCGGCCTCGCTCCATACGCTCGCGTCGTTCATCTGCGCCTCCGGCTCGAAGTCGAGGCACGATGTGCAGAGCAGTGCAAGCCCCATGCAGGCGGCCTTGGCCGAACGGCTGATTATGTTTTTATATGTTGTCTTCATTGTTTTATTCGGTTTTGAGGTTATTGGGTTTTGAGGTTTTACGGTTTATTGGGGGTTTGAGGTTTTGAGGTTTTACGGTTCTCAGGTTTTACGGTTCTCGGGTTTTGAGGTTTTACGGTTCTCTTATTCATACCGTAAAACCGTACAACCGCATGACCGTACAACCGTAAGACCGCATGACCGCACAACCGTAAGACCGTATAACCCCATGTTAGAATGTCAGGTTAAGTCCGAAAGTGAAGTTGCGTGTGAACGGATAACGCTGCACTCCGCTGGCATCGCGCTTGGCCTCGGGGTCCCATCCGTCTGAAATCTTGGTGCTCTCCCAAAGGTCTTCACCCGTGAAGTAGATGCGCGCCGACTCGATGAAGCCGATTTTTTGAAGCAGAGACTTCGGCAGGTTGTAGCCTACGGTGATGTTCTTCAGTCGGATATAGCGCGCGTCCTGGGCGGTAAGCGAGCTTGCCTGGTAGTTGTAGCTGATTATGTTGCTGTCGAGAGTGTAGGGCGCGTAGTAAGCGTTGGGGTTGTCAACGCTCCACGTGTTGCCAAAGCATGATGTCGTAAAGTTCTGGTACATGTTGCGGAACGGCACCGTCCAGTTGTTTATTCCACGGTAAACAAAGCGGTTGCCCGAGCCCTGGAACACTACGTTGACGTCTATTCCCTTCCACTCCGCGCCGAAGTTGAACGAGTAAGAGATTTCCGGCGAGTCGCTTCCAAGATAGATGTAGTCCTTGTAATCAAGGCGTCCGTCGCCGTTCTCGTCGCAGAACATGTTGTCACCCACGCGCAGGTTGTTGGGCATTCCGATGCCGTTGTTGGGGTAATACTTCGCCAGGTAAGCCTCAAGCATCTCCTCGTTCTGGATTTTTCCGCCGTAGCGCAGGCCGAAGATGGAGTTGAGCGGGTAGCCCTGCTGCGTGCTGGTGTAGCCCGAGCTCATCACGCTTGTGCCTCCGTAGTCAGTCAGTTCGTTGCGTGCGAAGGTGATGTCGCCGCCTACATGGGCGTCAACCTGGCCTACCTTGAAGCTGTAGTTGATGCTGGCCTCGAAGCCCCAGTCCTTAAACTTGCCCGTGTTGGCCGTCGGAGCGGCGTCGCCGAGTATGGCGGGATAGGTTATTGCGACAAGCATGTTGTCGTTTTTCTTCATGAACGCCTCGACGGTACCTGTCAGGTGGTTGTCGAAGAAGCCGAAGTCGAGGGCTATGTTGTAGTTCTTTATGCGCTCCCACTGGCGTGTAGTGGATGCGAACTTGCCGTTGGTGGCGATGTAGTTGAGCAGTCCGCTGCCCACGTAAGCGCCGCTGTTGGTCTTCAGGTCATAGAACTGGTAGCCGTCATAGTTGTCTATTCCGCTCTGCGAACCCATCTCGGCGTATGACGCACGGAGCTTAAGGTTGCTAAGCCACTTCACGTCCCGGAGCCAGCTTTCCTGGTTGATGCGCCATCCGGCGGACACACCCCAGAATAAATCCCAGCGGTTTTCGGGCAGGAACTTCGAGCTTCCGTCGTAACGGCCGTTGAACTCGAGGAGGTATTTGCCGTCGAAGTCGTAGTTGAGACGGCCGAAGTAAGAGAGTATTGCGTTGCGGTAGTTGGTGGTTCCGTCGGTGCTTGCCAAGGTGAGCGTGCCGTTACCGTTGATTATGTCGATGCCGTCGATGATGTCGGAATACTGCGCTCCAAAGCCTTCCATGTCCTTCAGCTCGTACTGAACGCCGAGCATGAGGCTCGTGTTGTGCTTGTCCCAGAAGGTCTTGTGCGCGTTGACATAGCCCGAGAAGCTGTAGAAGTCGGTGCGGGTAGAGGTCTGCTTGAAGTAAGACTCTTCCTGCGTGGGGTCGCTCATTATTTCCGTCGTGCCCGTATAATTATAATATGTGATGGCGTTCTGCACGGTGCGGCGGCGCGCGTCAGAGCTGTTGTAGCCGATGTTGACGCTCGCGTCGAGCCAGTCGGTGAGCTTAGCGCGCAGCGTCTCGCTGATGTTCACCGACGTAACGCTGAGCTTGTTGTCGCCGCCCTGCTGTATCTTTGCCAGCGGCGAACCCCATGTACCCCATGCGTAAGGCTTGCCGTCGAGCGTCTGGAGGGGCAGGCCGGGCATAGGCAGGTTGGTGGTGAGGGCCGCGCCGATTTGCGTCGGGGCCACCTGCTCCTGGCGGCTGTAGGCTATGCTGCTCTCAAGGGTGAAGATTTTGTTGAACTTGTAAGTGTTGTTGAAGCGCAGGTTGAAGCGGCGGTTGTTGTTCTTGCCGTACTTCAAGGGGCTGCCGTCGTAGAGGAAGCTGCCCGATATGCGGTAAGACATCTTGTCGTTGCCGCCCGAGAGCGAGAGGCTTTGGTTGGTGCTCCACGAACTGCCGAAGAGCGTTCCGAGCCAGTCTGTCGTGTCGTCGAACACGAAGTCGGCCGTGTCTCCGAACGCCGAGCCGCCGAAGGGGTCGGGCTGCGTGGCCTTGTCTATGTAATGTCCCTTGTACTGCTGCGCCAACAGGGTGTACGCCCACCAGTTCTGCCAGCCGTTAGTGGTGAAACCGTCGTTTGTGATGGCCTGGCGCACGCCGGTAGCCCACTGGTCGATGTTCATCAGTTCGGGCATAAGTCCTACGGTCTTGAGCGTCGCGCTGCCGCTATACTCTACGCGGAGCTTGCCCGACTGGCCCTTCTTCGTTGTGATGAGGACAACGCCGCCGGCCGCACGGCTACCGTAGATGGCGGCCGAACCGTCCTTGAGGAAGTTGATAGACTCGATGTCGTCGGGGTTGAGCAGGCGCATGTCGTTGACGCTGTTGTACGCAACGCCGTCGATGACGATAAGCGGCTCGGTAGAGTTCATTGACGAGGCACCGCGCAGGCTCATGCTCCAGCTCTCGTCACCCGGGGCGCTTGACGAACGGGTAATCATAACTCCGGGCACCTGTCCCTGCAAAGCCTGGAGCGGCGAGGACAGTCCGCCCTTGTTTTCGAACGCCTTTGAGTCAACCACCGTAACGGCACCGGTGAGCGACTCCTTCTTCTGCACGCCGAAGCCGACAACCACAAGCTCGTCGAGCGCGGTGTCCTCGGCCTTCATCTGGATGGTAACGGTCGGTCCGCTCACGGTCACCGTCTGGTCGGCATAGCCGATGTACGACACCTTGAGCTGGTCGCCGCTTTGGGCGTTGACGGTGAAGTTACCGTCAAGGTCGGTCACGGCACCGCCCTGTTTACCTACTATCTGTACTGTTACTCCAATCAAAGGCTCGCCCGTCTCATCGACAACGTGGCCCTTGACCGTCTGCTGTTGGTTGACCACAGGGCTTGCGCCGGGCGCGGCGTACAGCGGCGCGCACGGGGCGAGAAGCCCTGTAAGCAGACAGATTTTGATAAGATTACGTTTCATAGATACTACTATTAAAACTTGATTAAATTGATTTAGGCTTGTAATTCTCTTCATTATACGATGCCGCGCAGCTGCCTCTTCATCTCCTTTGTAGACAGGTAGATGTGCGTCTCCACCGTGCGGCGGCTGATGTCGAGGCGCAGGGCGATTTCCTTGGCCGACAAGTCCTCGTGCCGGTACATCTCATATACACGGGCGCGCTTGGCTGCCATGCGGCCCAGCACGGCGCGCTCGCGGCGCAGGGCCTCGTCCACCTCGAGCCGTCTTGCCACGGAATGCGTGTCATACCGCGACACGGTGCAGGCCAACTGCTTCATGCTCTGGCGCACGAAAGCCTTGTGGCGCGCGTCGTCGATGACCGCCCGCCGCGCCATGACGAACAGCAGAGCCTCCGCCGTGGCCTCGGTGACAACGCCCAAGGACAGCATCTTGACAAAAAGCTCCTGCGCCATGTCCTCCGCGTCCATAGTGTCGTGGGTGTAGCCTGTCAGGTATGCCAGCAGCTTTGCGTAACACCTCTTATATATAGAGGCTACTACGTCGTGGTTGTTGCATTTTGACTGTTGTTCCATTTACGGTAAAGTTTTCATGGTGAATTGTCTTCGGAGGCAAAGGTATTGCGAAAATTGACATATGTCAAATGATTTGCAGGCGCATTCAGCCAACTGTTTTAGACACCGACTTAAAACGCCGTAAGTCATTAAGCATCAACGACATGCACTGTGTACAGCTAAATTAGACAGACCGAAAAAGAAACATTTTTTAAGCGATTTGAGAGCTGTTGGAAGGGCGTATCAGGCAAACGCGCGCGGCAATGGCGGCAAGGCGGCGGGCTGCATAAACTGAAACGTAACCTATAAAGGCATAAGTGAAAAACCGACAGGCCGCCTGACGATTTGCAATTGACGGCCTTTCAGCGTGCAAAAGGCCGTCTTTCAGACGGCAAAAGGTGGCCTTTCGCAATGCGAAAGGCCACCTTTTGCAAGACCGCCTGCGGCAGACTTTCTGAAGAGTAGATATAAAGCATAGGGGCAACGAGCGTGAACACATATAAGGGCACACCCTTTGTAGGGACATAATTCATTATGTCCGCACGCCGCAGAGAGGCGTATTATACAAGTAAAATTGCCAAAAACGTTCTTTCAGAACGTGCGGACATAATGAATTATGTCCCTACAAAAGACAGCTCCGAATGTTATTGAAAAAACATTCCTTATGCCAAACCCGCGTTAAACCGGTTGCCAAGTCATATCCTCACGCCCTTCTTTTTAAGATACTCGGTGGGCGTCATGCCCTCGAACTTGCGGAACGACGAGAAGAAGGTGGACTTCTTGAAGCCGCACTTCTCGCTCAGGGCGGTGAGCGTATAGCGGTCATACTCGCCCTCGGCGACGAGCCGCTTGAACTCGTCTATGCGGTAACGGTTGATGAAGTCGTAGTAGTTTTCGTTGAGATAAAGGTTGAACACCTGCGACAACTTGCTGGCCGAGACGTCCAGTCGGTCGGCCACCTCGCTCATCTTCAGCTCAGGGTTGGTGTACATCTTGTTCATCTCGAGCAGCCCCTTCATGCGGCGCACTATGCGCTCACACTCCTCTTCGTCTATTTTCACGCGCCCGTACTTGTGCGCATCGCCCTTGTCAGGCTGGCCGGGAAGGCCGGAATTTACCCCCCCCCGGCGCGATTTTGGCCGCTGCTTCGCCTGTCGCCGCAACGCCGCCAACGGCCTGTTGTGCGGCATTTAAGCGCGCCCTGCGCCGCCTGCGGTACAGCCTTGCGGCAAGCCAGACCGCCGCCGCGAGTAGCAACAGCTCCATTACGGCCGCCCACGAGGGCATCACCTTTATATTATACGTCTTCATCGTGGCCGCCATCCCGGCCAGCCTCACCTGCAATGTGTGGCTGCCGAGCGAGAGACCGGCAAGGCGTATGTCGTCGCCCGACTTCACCATAAGCCACTCTCCCTCACCGTCCAAGCGGTACTCGTACATCCGTCCGTAGTGGCGCGAATAGTCGTTCAGGCACGGCTTCATGGCAAGTTCGGCCGAAACGACGTTCCACGGCAGCGTAATGTCGGCCCCGGAGTTGAGCCGCATCTCGCCGCCGCTGCCCACGGGCACGCCGTCAACGGCCACGTCGAACAGCGACACGCTGTAGGCCGAACTACCCCGCCAGCGGCGAAAGTCCTTCAGACTGGCGTACATCAGCCCGTTCGACGTGCCCACATAGATGGTGTCCTTGCCGTCGAACATGACCTTGCCCAGCACCAACTGGCACCTGAAGCCCTCGCCGTAGCCGAAGTGGAAGAGGTTTTTCTTCTTGTAATCGTAGCAGAACAGCCCATCGTCGGTCACTATCCAGTAGTTGCCCGTAAGGTCGTCGAGGAACGACACCTTGCCCAGACGCGCCACGTAAGGCGGCAGCTCCAGCTCGCCGAAGCGGCGCAGCTGCCAGTCTGAATAGTAGACGGTAGCCGTGGTGTTGAAGAAATACAGTCCACCGTGTCCCCCGCGTATTTCGCGTATGTTCTCGCGGTTGAAGAAACCCGATGGGAAGTTGGCCTTCTCGAACAGTCCCGATCCAGAGGTGTACAGGCAGAGGCCGCCCGGCCCGCCCAGCCATCCCGACCCGTTGTCGAGGAAGCAGGCCGAAGACACGGTGTTGCTCACTATGCGCGAGTTGTCCTCGGTGTACCGGGTGATGCGGTCTTGGCTGTCAATGACGAACGCGCCCTCGCTCGTTCCTATCCACAGGCGGTTCTCCTTGTCGTTCACCAGCAGCACGCCGATGGTGGTGTTTGCCAGCAACGGCTCGCCGGGTATGTCCTCCACGGCCATCGTGGCGGCATTGACGCGGTGCAGTCCGGCGTCATACGAGCCTGCGTAATAGTAGCCGTTGAAGTAAGCCAGGGTCGATACGATGTGCGCGCCGCCCATCTCCTCGGGCGCGAAGCGGTGCACGCGGCCGGTGCCCTCGTCGGCTATGTACAGGCCGTCGGCGGTGCCTATAACCTTGTGCCGCCCCCTTACGAGCACGCTGCGCACGTCGATGCCCTCGGTGGTGAAGCCGCCCGTGGCGTAGGTCTTGAACAGGTCGCCGCTATGATAGGTGTAAGCCATGCCGTAACGGTAGAAACCAAACCAGTTTACGCCGTTCTTATCCTGCATGAAACAGTACACGGCGTCGGTAGGCAGGCGGTGGCGCTTGTCGCCGTCGGTGTCAAAGCGCTCAATCACCTGCCCCGTCTTTCCGTCTATGAGGAATGCTCCCGTGCCGTCGCAGCTCACGGTAAGGTGGCCGCCCGGCGCGTTGTATATGGCCGTGACGATGTTGCCCACGCCGGGCACGGGCGTGATAGTGTTGGTCTTCGGCGTGAAGATGTACAGCCCGTTGTTCTTTGTGCCGATGAAGAAGCGGCCGCCGCTCGCGGCCATGTGCGACAGTGCGGCCCGGCGCGGCAGCATCTTTTGCAGGTTGTAGCTCTTTACGCGGCCCGTCTTCATGTCGTAACGGTTGAGGGCGTAGCGGCTGATGAACCACACCGCGCCGTCCGCGCCCAGCCTGATGTCGCGCACACCGTTCTCTATTCCGAGCGGAGTAGAGCCTACGGTGAGCGTCCTCACCTGGTCGCCACGGCACACGTGCAGGCCCTCGCGGTTGCCTACGAAGAGCACGCCGCCGGCATGGAGCAGTGTCTCGGCGTTGCTTATGGACGGCAGCACGCGGCTGAAGCCGTCCTCGCCAGCCTTCATGCGGTATACGCCCTGCCTCGTGGCGGCGTATATGGCGTGGCCCTTGTGTATGGCTATGTCGTATGTATAGTTGCGGCGGTTGTCGTCGGTGGGAATGTCGAAGACCGTTATTTTCTGCCCGTTGTACAGGCATATGCCGTCGTTTGTGGCAATCCATATCCGCCCTTCGGCGTCAGGCGTTATCTTTGACACAGTCTCGCCGGACAGCCCGTCCTCCCTGCCTATATACTCCATCACCTCTCCGCTGTATATGTCGGCCGACATACGCAGTGGCGGAAGTAAACAAAGCATGAGCAGCAGGACGGCAAGCCGCGATGAGACCATAAATGTTTTCATACGTAGCAAAAATACAAAAATATTGTGAAAATATAATGTTTCCATCAGGAAAAAAGATTAAAAAACGCATGAATCGCGCATAACGGCACGCCGCTTTGCCACCCCTTGCGCAACGCCCATGCGTAAAGGGGTTTGCAAAAGGCCGTCTTTCACAATGCGAAAGACGGCCTTTTAGACGGTAAAAGGTGGCCTTTCGCAATGCAAAAGGCCACCTTTCAGGAAACCGCTTTGTTCTGTCGGATTTGCAATCCGACAGTTTCTAAGTGCGGATTTGCAATCCGCCCATGCAAAAGCGGTCGTTAAAAGGCCGCCAACATCAAGCGGATTGCAAATCCTTATATTACTTTCCGGCGGATTGCAATTCCACCGGAACATAACATGCACAGTCATTCCGCAGGCACGAAGCGCAGGGCCGCGCCGCCCGAAGGCTGCAAGCGCAGCTGCAAGGGCTTGCCGCCGCGCACGGTCTTCAGCACCGTGCGGACGTTGGTGCGCGTCTTCATGGACGGGTCGTCAGTGTAAATTTCAACCTTATACTTCTTGCCTTTTTCAGTGAACAGCGACGTGTCGAGCGTCAGTTCGCGTCCGTCAAGACCGTTGAGCACGCCCACGTACCATTCCGTTCCGCTCCTCCTGGCCTGCACTATGTACTCGCCCGGCTCGCCGTCGATGGCGAGGCTCTCGTCCCATACTGTCGGGCAGTGCTTCCAGAAGTCAAGCTCAGCCTCGCCGCGGTAGGCGTCGGGCTTGTCATACCAGAACATGAACTGCAACGGACTGTAATATACCACGGCCATGGCAAGCTGGTGCGCCTTGGTGTTCTTCACCCTTCCGTTGAAGTAACACAGCGTGTAGTCGGCCGGTCCGGCCACGTAGCGCGTGAAGGGCAGCACCGTGTTGTGCCACGCGTCGGGCATCTCCTCGTTGCCGCGCACGCCCTCCTGCGTCATAAGGTTAGGGTACGTGCGGCTCCATCCCGTAGGGCGGTATTCGTCATGAATGTCTACCATCAGCCCGTAGGCGGCACATTGCTCCACGGCGCGGTGCAGCCACGTGGTCCACTGCTGGCCGCCCACCTGCACGAAGCCGAACTTCAGTCCATTCACTCCCCACTCTTTATACAGCGGCAGGATGCTGTCAAGCTGGTTATATAGTGCGCGTTGGTTTACGTAAAGCCATATTCCTATGCCCTTCGAGGCGGCGTAGGCACAGATGTCGGGCATGGAGAAGTCGCGGTTGGCCGCCACCTGCAAGGCCGACGAGCTTACCTTCATCTCCGGGCCGTACCATCCTGCGTCCAGCTCAACGTATTCCAGGCCGAACTTGGCGGCGAAGTCGATGCTGGCGCGTATGCTCTTGTCGTCCAGCTGACCCGAGCGGAACACCCGTCCGGGCCTGATGAAGGCCGTGTCTTGTATGCGGCAAGGCTCGTTGAGGTTGAGTATTAGCTGCTTGTTGTTGATTAAGTCGACAGCCCTCTCGCCCACCATCACCACGCGCCACGGCATGTCGTAGGGCGTTATGATGTCGGCGCTGTCGTACATCGCCATTTGCAACACGTCCCGACGCTGCAACTTGAGCTTTCCACGGACAAAGTCATGCAGCCCGGCCTCGGCCAACGCCACCTTCAGGCCGTTCTCCAGCTCGAGGTAAAGCGGCCTCTCGCTCTCGTCAGTCCACGCCTCCGGCTCTAAGCTTACCCACTTATAAGGGCCTTGCGCCCACGGTTCGTGCAGGGCTTTCGCTCCCGGCGCGAAGGCGAACGACGTCAAGTCGTCGGTTATGTGCATGAAGAGTCCGTTGCTGGCTTCGGGGAAATGGTAGCGCAGGGCTATGCCTTCGTCGTAAGCGCGGACGACGATGTCGAAGAGGTATTGCCGCCTCTTGTTGTACCCGTCGGTGTCACCGCCTGCGTCGCCGCCCTTCACAAAGTGGTACACCTGCTGGCAGTAGCGGTCGCGTATGCGGCTGTTCTCGCCGTAGACGGGCGTCCACACGGTATCGACAGACGCGGTGTCGATGCCCGTCAGCCGCATGTGCTGCGTCCACAGGGCAGCCGTGTCGGTGGGAATGCCCATGGCCGACTCTACAAGGTGGTTGTCTATGCTCACCCCGAGCTGGCCGTCCGTGATGACGGGCGCGCCGTTATATTTGATTGAATAAAGTAGTTTGCCGTCCCGCTGCTCCATTGTGAACGTCAGTTTGCCGCCGGGCGAGGCCAGCGTTCCGCCCAAAACGGCTGCCTTAACGCCCGTAACGAAGGCCATGGCGAACGCCAGTAAAATGTATTTTCTCATCATATCGCTTGTTTACTTGTCACTCGTCTACTTGTCACTGACTGCTCGTCTGCTCGTCACTTGTCACTCGTCTGCTTATAAACTCCGTTCTCTAAAGTGAACGCATCGCTCACTACGGCGTAGCGTCCGCTAACGGTCATTCCCTTGTAGGTCATCTCCGCGCCGTCAACCGACGAGAAGATGTAGTCCCGGCGGCCGCTCTTCAGCGTCACGACGATGCCCACCGCCGTGCTGTCCGTGCTCTCGGGCTTGAAGTAAGAGACGCTTTCGATTTCGGAAGGCTCGGCGTTCGACGACGGCTCGAACACCGCAACGAACGGCCTCGTCCACGCTTCGCCGCGCTGACGGGCTACAAACGTGAGCACGGGTTGCTTCTCAATGTCGTACGGCTGACCGGGCATACGCTCGTATTCACGGTTCTCCGGCGATAGGGCCTGCACTATTTTGCGGTCTGAGTAGCCCTGCATCCACATCGTCATGCGTATGTCTTGGTTGACGGTGAACGTGGCCTTGATGTCTCCCGCGTCCTCGGTGCACATCTTATTGTATATATACGAATAGGCGTAAAGGTGCCCCCCGGCGAAAGCCAGTTCGTCAGTGGGGTGCAGCTCGAGGGCCGAGCCGTCGGCACGGGTCAGCGTCATGTCCTGTCCGAGGTTGTGATAGAAGTAGTCATGCGTCTTGTCTCCGCCCTCTATTTTGCGGCTTCTGAATATGTCAACGTAATATCCGCCCGTCTCCGACGTCTTCACTATGCCGTTGACGCGCACCTGGCGGCTCTGCGTCTCGGGTTCGATGAACGACACCTGGGAGAACGTAACGGGGCTGAACTCGGTGCAGTCGTTGGTCGAGGGATAGCGTTCGTCCACCTTGAAGGCGTGCGCCGACATCATGACAGGGTAGCTCGAGATGCCGTCAACGCAGACGGTGTTGTGGGCGGGGAATTGCGAATAGTATTCCAGATAGTCCAGTCCGCCGTACAGATACTTGCCTATGCCGGCGTCAGGGCCGAGCACATAGCCCTTGCCGTACAGCTCCATGGATATGCCGTTGGCGTGCTGGTGGTTGCCGAGGCTGCCGTTCAGCGACACCATGAGGTCGTGCTTGGGGTTCATGCCGGTGCGTTGTACGAGCCAGGAGACGTTTGGCGCGTAGAACGAGGGTGACACGTAGCGGCCCACTTCGCCGTCGGCCGCGCCGGGACTGACGGCCTTCTTCAACGCCTCGAACTGTGCCTCGAGGGCGCAGTCGCCGTGTCTTTTAGCGTATTTCAGCACGCTCTCTATGGCCGATGTGCTAAGATACGTGGGGTGGGTGTCGCCGAAACCGGCTATCATGCGGTTGGGGAAGAGGTACTGCGGCGACGTGAGTATGGCCTGCCGGAGCACGGGCAGCTGCTTGAATAGGTCGATGCCGGCCTTCTGGTCGAGCTCGTCGGCGAATGAGGCGAACTCGTTTAGCACGGTGACGCTGTACCCGGACGACTCGTACCAGATAGCCGTCTCGGGGTCGAAGCCGAAGTCTGCCAGCTTCTTCATGCTCCACTGGCGCACGCTGTTGCGGTCGGTCACGCACGAAAGGTAATACTCACGGCCTTTCTTGTCGGCATAGCCAGTGTCAGGTTGCAGCACGAGGGCGATTTTGGTGATGAAGCGTGCCTGAAAGAGGTTCCAGTTGTTGTGGGGCACTCCGTTGCTGATTATGTTGTCGGCCCACTTCTTGAAGGCGGCGTCGTACACGTCGCGGCCGCGCGTTATGTACTTATCCAGCAAGGCGTACGTCTCGGTAAGCTCGTATATTATGTCCTCGTGGATTACCTCGAAGGTCTGCATGCCGACGAGGGTCTGGCCGTGGCCGCGGTTCAGGTCCTTGGGCACGTTGCGGTAGTAGATGCCCTTCATGTACACGTCGAACACGCCGAAGGCCGTCCTTGCGTAGCGTTCGTCGCCCGTGGCGGCGTAGAGCCGCGCCGCGTCGCGCGCTATGGTGACGATGCGGCGGTTCACGCTGCCGATGTTGCTCCCCGTCTTCGAGGGGTGCGCCTTCTCCGGCTTGCCGGTCAGCTTGCTTATATATGTGACGCTGCCGGCCTCGTCGTCGTCATAGGGCACAAGGTCTTCGGTCTTCGGGGCGTCGTAGGCCGACTCCGTGCCGCGCGTGCCGGTGAACTTTACGGTAGGCGCGGGAGCTTTCGCTCCGCCGGGACGGACGTACTTCTCACCGTCGAAGAACACGTCGGTGGCGTGCGTCGTCCAGTACATTTGCAGGCGCGAGTAGAGCCAGTCGGGCTGCCGCTCCACCTGTTCCACGTATTTGTCTACCTTCGCTTTCAGCCGTTCGGTGTCGCCGTTGCCGGCTCCCATGCACACGAGGGCGGGCAACAGCAGAATAATAAGTATGGTTTTGCGTTTCATCATCATGCGTTTTTATTATAATACGGACGCACGGCGCGCCATACGTAAACGAAAAACAAGATAGGCTGCATCTCGGAAATGAAAATAAAAATGAATGTCCGCATTTTACCAAATGCGTGTAGTTATCGGGAGTTAACGGGAGTTATCACTCGCTACGCTCGTTCAGGAGGTTAACGGACAATAGCAGTTTCAGGTAATGTCCGTTAACTCCGGCGACCGTAAGGGAGCCTAACTCCTGTTAACTACCGATAACTACTTGGCTCTTTGCGGATATTCATAAAATAAAAGCGCGTTTCACTCGCTTTTATTTTGCATTTCACTCGATTTGAATAAATTTCTTACGCTCATAAAAGTAAAAGTATTTTCCTTTTATTTCGCTTAATCGAAATTTTGCACTATCTTTGCCGCGAAATGGCTGTTTCATATCATGTAACATGCATTAAACGGCCGTTTTGAGCGTTATTGACATACAACGCCATGCCGACACCGTAAGTTTGCAGCCAACACAATAAACGATTAAAAAAACATCGCTTGACATACGGCTGCGCAAAAGACGGCAAACGACGCTGCAAAAGACCGCCTTTCGGCGTGCAAAAGACGGCCTTTCGCAAGGTAAAAGGCCGTCTTTTGCAAACCGCCTGACCGCCAGGCAGTTACAGACACGGCGCACATGGCCAGTAAAAACAACATTGTGGTATGACAAACTATCAAGCGGGGCCCGCGCAGCCTCTCGCGTACTGCCACATAACGACGGAGGGTATTCGCTGCTGAGGTTCTTCCGGAATACCGCCGCCACATCACGGCAAAGGCCGACATTGCCCTCATGCGGTTGACATGAGGGGAAAACATGTCATGCAAAAACGCACTCCTGCAATGCCCACAGAAGCCCGACAAGACACTCTCTACGCGCCCGGCAGCACCGGCGGGGCCGACCTGCGATGGTACGTCCTGCGCTCGCAGCCGCGCCAGGAAGCACGCCTTGCCGCCTTGCTGAAAGAATACCAGGCCGAGGCGAAAAACCTGCTCGAAGTGTACTGTCCCGTGCAGGCCGCGCCACAGGCCGTCGGCGGCGGCACAGCCGGGCACAGGCCGCTCATGGCGGGCTACGTGTTCGTGCTGGCAACGGAGCAGGCCGTCACCGCCTTCATGCGCAGCCGATACCCCGGAGGCGCCATACTCTACGCCCGGCGGCGCGAAGACGGCGGCAAGACGCCCTACCTTACCGTGCCCGAAGCGCAGATGCAACTCTTCAAGGATTTCAACGAGAGCTACGGCCAGCTGGCCGTGGTGCTGGAACGGCCCTACTCCGACTACGCCTTCAACCCCAAGACGGGCGAGCCAAACGACATGGTGAAGGTGCTCGACGGCCCGTTGCGCGGACAAGAAGGCTACATGGTGCGCTTCCGCCGGGAACGCCGCATAGTGTTCAACATGAAGACTCCCGAGCCGGGACGCTACATCACCGTTGCCGTGCCAGACGTAAGCACATTCCACGTAATCCGCCTGCACAACGCCGAAGCCGACCGCCAGACGCTCGGCACGGCAGAAGAGCGCGCCGCCGACCTGCTCGCCGGAATGCTGCAAGCCTGCGGCTACGGCGACGACGCGCCGCCCATGCTGCACAAGATAGCCGGTCTGCTGGCCGACAAACCGCTGCTGGCCGACCTTCGGCAGACGCTCTCGCGCCAAGGCCACGACGCCCTGAGCCGCCGCATAGCCGCGCTAAACGCCAAGGAGGCGGCCCTGCTGCTCAACCTCGCACGCCACGAGCACGACGCCCCGGGCTACACCCGTGAACGGTGGCCGAAACTATCGCTGCGCCCGTTCCTCACCCCGACGCCCGGCCCCGACATGCCCGATGGCTGCGACGAGACCACCATCGCCCACGCAGGCTTCACCGAAATAATACGCCGCGTCGGCATAACCGAACAGGCGTACCGCCCCAGCCTGCGCCGCCAGGAGCGCATCACCACGACTTACTACGCGCACATCGGCGTGACCGAGGCCGACGCCCAGGGCCGCCGCACGCTCTTCACCAACTGGGACACGTTCCTCTCCGAATACTTCATGACCGCAGGCCGCGCCAATGCCCGCCTGCTCGGCCTCGGCAGAGTCGGCCACCCCGCCGCGCCGCAGGCCACCCCCGGCACGCCGCGCCCGGCCGACTCGTTCCGCAACTACGCCCCCACCCTATACCGCGTACTCACCGGCGCGTCGCCCGTCAGGGCCGTCCGCGCCCTCCATGTCGGCCCCGCCGCCATCAACGCCCTCGCCATAACCTCCGCCGACACGGCGCAGGCCGCCGACATACTGGCCTCAACCTGCACCGCCATCTGCACCGAAATCAACTCAACCCCGCGCCTCGCCCTCTGGCGCAGGTACCTACGGACGGTGTGGCTGCACGAATAGGCACAACACATTCATGCAAGAAACAATGGCTGGCACGTCGTCAAACAACAAGCGCATAGCCAAGAACACGCTGCTGCTGTATGCCAGGATGCTGTTCATGATGGCAGTGAGCCTCTATACAAGCCGCGTAGTGCTCAACACGCTTGGCATTACCGACTACGGTGTCTACAACGTGGTGGGCGGAGTAATCACAATGCTTGGCTTCCTGACAAGTTCCATGGGTGCAGCCTCCTCACGTTATATCACTTACGGTATAGGTAAAGGTGACATGGCAACAACAAAACAGACATTCGGCAACATCATGTCAATACATTTCATCCTTGCCGGTGTTATCCTTTTGTTCGGCGAAACTATCGGGCTATGGTTCGTACTGGAAAAATTGCAAATACCCACAGAGAGACAAGCAGCAGCATTGTGGGTTTATCAATTCTCAATACTAACATCCATGTTGAGCGTTGTCAGTGTACCCTACAATGCGGCGATTATAGCACATGAAAGGATGAAAGCATTTGCTTATATGGGTATTGTAGACGCTGTATTGAAATTGCTGATTGTCTATATTTTGCTTATAATACCATATGACAAGTTGAAAGTGTACGCCATATTGTTGTTCTTTATACAGGTGTTCGACCGCGTTATATATGGCATTTACTGCACTCGCCATTTTAAAGAAACACGCGCAAAATGCACACTTAACGGTAAACTGTTCAAGGAGATATTCAGTTTTGCCGTTTGGACAATGAACGGCAATCTTGCTGTAATCGGCTATACTCAAGGCGTCAACATACTGCTCAACGTGTTTTTCGGGCCTGCGGTCAACGCCGCACGGGGCATAGCAGTGCAAGTACAAAGTGTTGTGCAAAACTTTTGCAGCAACTTCCAAATGGCTTTGAACCCTCAACTTACGAAAAGTTATGCACAAAACGACCTGCCACACATGCGCAATTTATTGAAAATAAGCTCGAAGTTTTCATTCTTCATGCTGCTTTTCATATCCATGCCGTTGATGCTTGAAGCTCCGTTGGTACTGCGTTGGTGGCTTGGCAATGTTCCAGAACATGCCGTAAGTTTCCTACGCCTAATCTTGACATCAAGCATGCTTGTAGCTTTGGCTAACCCATTAGTCGTATCAGTACACGCCACAGGGAAAATCAAACGCTTCCAAGCCATTGAAGGCACGATGCTGTTATGTATTGTACCAATTGCCTATTTGATGTTGAAGTTTTTTGACGTTCCGCCCGAATATGTGTTCGGTGTGCACATAGTAGTCGAGGCATGCACCCAATATGCACGCATGCGCATAGTTTTGCCAATGGTCGGCATGCATGTTGCAGAGTATTGCAACGAAGTAATAATTCCAATATTGAAGGTCGTAATAATAGCACCCGTTGCTCCACTGGCTTTTTATTTGGCTACCAATCCGTCAATTTGGACATTCCTTATAATATGTTCAGCCTCAGTAATAAGCGTCATATCCACTATCTATCTTGCCGGTTGCACTCATGAAGAACGTGCATTCGCCAAGAGCAAGTTGTCAACATTTATTTCAAAAATACGAAAATGAATAATCCAGAGGTTTCTATCATCGTTCCCGTCTATAACGTGGAAAAATACTTACCACGCTGCATAGACAGCATCCTTGCACAGACATCGACAAATTTTGAACTCATTTTGATTGATGACGGAAGCACGGACAAATCGGGAATGATTTGCGACGAATACGCGAAAAAAGACAACCGCATCAAGGTTTTTCATAAAGAGAACGGAGGTGTCAGCTCTGCAAGAAACATAGGATTGGATAATGCAAGCGGTGAATGGTTAGCATTCATAGACCCCGATGATGCTGTTGATAAAGAGTATTTATCTTTGCCGGAACTCTGTAAAGCAGATGTAATTGAAAAAAGTTTTATCGTTTACGACGAAAAAAACAACATAATTCAACACATCCAAGTAACCAACGATTTTATAAACTCGCAAGAAGACTTTTTCCGTGCATATGTAAATAAGCGTAACAATGCCTTATGGAACAAAATAATAAGGAGAAGCATCACTCAAAATTGCCACTTTGACGTAAATGTCAAGATAGGTGAAGACTTCCTCTTTTTCCTAAGTTTTATAACAAAAGTCAAAAGCTATAAATACGTTCAGACTGGAACATATTTGCATTATATGCGTAATACTTCCGCCATGGGGCAAATCAAATTCCAGCCACAGCTAAGAATACAACAGTTATGGGACAATATCGGATATGTAGAAAACATGCTTCAAGACAAAAACTTAAATTACCTTAAACATGGGGTGATTTACAATGGGCATGTATTTGACGTATTAGCTTACTCAAAGCTCATGTCCAAAAATGACATTAAAAAGCTAAGGCGTTTATTTGCCGACATGAATTGGGACAAACTTAAATATATAAAATTAAAAGCGAAAATAAGATTATTCATAATAAAGGCTGTATTTTCCAACAACATTCTCTTAAAATGCAAAGACTATTTGAGAATAAGGAGCCGCATAAACACAATCAAGAAAAAGATAGCAAGAAAATAGTTGTTGAGTAATATATTAAAATGAAAAAAACAATAAAGCTGGCAATTAGACGCCTTTCCATTATCAGATTTGCGCCATTAATTCTTTTTTACAATATATTCAAGCATAAAAAGGAGTTGGATATTGAAAGAGACAGATGGTATGATGTAATATTTCCTGACAGGGATAAAAATCTTAGCCTGTTCATTGACTTGCTGAACCTTTCTGAATACAGAAGTTTGCTCTATTACAGAATAGGAGGTTGGAGCAGGATTGTCAGTTGGATTGCCCGCAGACAATACGCATTGTATTTCGACAGTTTAAACATCAAAACCGGATTAGTAATACAGCATGGCCATTCAACACGCATCAATGCAAAATCAATCGGGCGCAATTGCCAGATTTGGCATAATGTAACTATTGGCACGAACAAATCCCATAGTAGAAATTTGCCGGCCATAGGAGACAATGTGAAGATTTGCGCAGGTTCGATTGTCATAGGAAACATCAGTATCGGGGACAATGTAACTGTTGGTGCAGGATGCGTTGTCGTAAAAGACGTTCCTGCCAATTGCGTAGTTGTCGGCAATCCTGCCAAAATCATCAAACACATTTAACGCACGGAAATGATAAACGTTTTGTACATAAGCCATGAGAGTGAAGAAGTGTTGGGGTCGACACTTTCATTGGCAAACATGCTCAATTCTGTAAAAGGAGAGGTTAAACCTACAATCATACTACCACGGAAAGGGAAAGCGTATGATTATTTGCAGGAATTGGGCTTTTCGCCATATATCGTGCCATTCAAGCTAAATATTCTGCAAACCAGATTTAAATTTTTGAAATATATTCCAAGGGAAATCGTAGACGCATATTTCAACAGCATGGCAATCAGGCGCTTGCGCAAGATAGTCGAGGAAGAAAACATACAATTGGTACATTCCAATTCGGGTGTCGTCACCATCGGATACATGCTTGCAAGGAGATGCGGCTTAAAGCATGTTTGGCACTTGCGGGAATTCCAAGACCTTGACTTCGGCTTCACTCCGTTCACAGGCTGGGAGAAGTTATTGGCAATGATACACGACTCCGATGCTGTGATAGCCATAACAAATGCCGTAGCGGAACACTTTGGCGTCAGCCAAAGACCCGGTTGCCACATTGTTTACAATGCTGTCAGGAAGTCGGAAGACATTTGCCTTGCCACCGAGAAATCGGAGACAATTTTGTTTTGCGGCCGTGTGATACCGAATAAAGGTGCGGAAAAGGCTTTGGACATCTTCACAGGTTTTCACAAAGAGCACCCAAGATACAAGCTGTATTATTTGGGCACGGTGGACGATGGCTACAAAGGCCACTTGAAACAAAAGGCCGGGAAAAACGGTATTGCCGACGCCGTAGAGTTCTTAGGTTACAGGAACGATGTCAAGACATATGTCAAGAAAGCGGCGGCCTTGTTGATGTGTTCGGAAAACGAGGCGTTGGGAAGGGTTACCGTCGAGGCGATGTTTTACGGATGTCCAGTCCTGGGGTACAATTCCGGAGGAACAAAGGAACTGATAAGTGACGGCTACAATGGTTTTTTATTCTCGTCAATAGACGAAGCCATTGCAAAATTAAGCATGGTCGTATCGAATGACAACAAAAAAATAATCGCCAACGCCCATGATTTTGTGAAAAACAACTTCACCGAAGAAGTTTACGGCGAAAAGATACTGTCAATATATAAATCACTTTTATAACAACGCGATGTACCCTTTCATCTACCTATACATAACCATATTTTTGCTTTTCGTCATCGAAAGCCGACAGCACGACCCTCGCAAGAAGAAGCGCATCGGCATCCTGGGGCTTGTAACAGTTTTCCTCTTCATCGGCCTTAGGGCGGAGAATGTGGGCACGGACACTCCTGCCTACGTCGGCTTCTTCCATGACCCTAACTTCTATCTGCTCGGTGCGCCTACCGACTTGGGGTTCTCATACATAGGCAGGTTCCTCCACATTTTCAACGGCTCGACAGAGTATTTCCTGCTCACGAGCAGCTTCGTGATGTGCTTCGGCCTGTTCTTCCTCATCTACAAGCTGTGCGGCAACATCAATTTCGGCCTGTTGCTGTTCTGCCTTGTGGGCACGTCGTCAATCAACTTATTCCTATACATGAGCATGGTGCGCCAAGCCTGCGCCCTGACGTTCTTCTTCATAGCCGCCTATCTGTTCTTCAAATACGGAAAGGCGAGGCTGAAGACATGCTTACTGCTGTACGTGCTGGCCGTGCTTATACACGGTTCGACGCTGTTTACGCTGCCGTTTGTCTTCGTTATTTGGAAGTTCGACATCCGCAAGAAGTGGTGGATGATACTTATAGCCGCAACGTATGTCATGGCGGCGTCGAGAGTTATAGACATCAACAAACTGTTGGATTTCGCCCTATCCATAGCAGGTGGACTCACGTCGAGGGACTATTCCCTCTATGCCGACGTATCGTTCGGCATGATAGAGCAGAAGGGGCTGTTCAACATGGACATCCTGCCGTTCACGCTGTGGGGGCTGTTCCTGTGCTGGTTCTCAAAGGAGGACGACCTGAAATGCTGGCACGTAAAGTTCTTCCTGATGTCGGTTGTCCTCAACAATGTGTTCAGCGACAACCTGATGTGGGCGCGCCTAATCCTGCCATTCTCGCTCATGGCAATCATCGCCATACCATACCTCACGTCGAGGCTTGGCAAGAAGCTCACCGTGCCGTTCTACACCGTGTTCTTCGCATACTACATCTACAAGACCGTAAGCCAGCTCATCTTCATGTCGTCACCGCTGGCAACGGGCAACATCGTAGTGCCTTACGAGACATGGCTGTTTGATTGAGGCCACCGGCGACCATATTACACCGTTACGTTTTGACACGTTTCCAATACCTTAACCTTGCATAACGTCAATCGTAAAATGTCAGCAAAATTATGCGAAACAGGATTTTACAAAACACATTTCCATTGTTTGCACGGCAAAAAAGCACCACTTGAAATCCCAAACACGGCCTTTCAGGGTATAAAAGGCCGTCAATCAGACAGCCGGACACGGCCTTTTGCCTGCCCGTTCGCCGCTGAAAGCACCGGCGGACACGGCTTTTGGCAACAATCATAAGCATTGGAAAGACGCTAAGATGGCATATATCATTGCACACTTTACCGGCAACCGGCATATCGCACAGCCAACCAGCACGTTACAATTGCACACGGATTACTGCCGTATTTACGGCTCACCGGCAAAAAATCCACGCCGGGGCCGCTCACAATGTTAAAGGGAAACGCATGGTGAAAGCAAACCGCCTCACATAGGTTGCATTCTGTCAAAGGCGGGAACGCACATGCTCCGCCATGCCGCGCACAAACCAACCGCATTCAGAAAACACAAACTCTAACAAATACGATTTATGATTGAAGTTTCAATAGTGATTGTCTGCATGAACAATCTCAAGAACCTCTACCCCTGCCTCGACAGCATACGAAAGTACACCTCGGTGTCTTACGAGACGCTCGTCGTGGCCTACCTCTTCTCGAAAGAAAACCTTGAGAAGGCCAGACGAGACTATCCCTGGGTGACGTTCATCGAAAGCAACGAGATACGCGGCTTTTCCGAAAACAACAACCTCGCGTTGAGGCAGGCACGAGGTAGATACTGCTATGTACTGAATGATGATACTTTCATGGACTCGCCTGTCATTGACAACCTTGTATCTACATTTAACAAGATGCCTGAAAACGTAGCAATTGTCAGCCCAAATATTAAATATCCTGACGGACGTCCACAATATTGCGGAAGGAAAAATGCAACGTACTGGAAGTACTTAATAAGTATTTTGGGAATAGGACATTGCGCTAATTCACAATATAATAATAAAACAGGAACATTAGAAACATATAATATATTGGGAGCTGCATTTCTTATTAACACTTCAATTTTTATGCAGATTGGATTTTTTAATGAATATTATTTCTTTTGTCCTGAGGACATTGCTGTTTCAACATTACTACGAAAAAAAGGATATAAATGCATGGTTGTAACAGATATCATTCAATATCATATACAAGGCGGTACATGGTCAATCACGCAGACTGCAACAGATCCTGCACAGTTTAAGGGAAGTGTAATGTTTTATTCAGAAGGTTCTTCTCTTAAAAAAAGTATTCTTGAATTTTGTATTATATCTCGCTCATTAATAAGAATTGTGATTTGGGGAATAATATACAGTTTCAGTTTCAAAAAAAAAGCAAAATATAAAATGATTGTATATTACAATATCATTTGCGGTCTAATTTCTTCGGATACACCGAAAAACTTATTTATAAAATACTATAACAAAATAAAGAATAAACATCAAGCTTAAATTAAGCATTCATATTAAATTTTTAGTGAAATGGTTATTAAAAGTAATTATTCAGATGACAAATAAATCAAATATCCAGCGAGTTAGTTATCTTGATTTATTTTTGTTATTGTCGCTCTTTAATCAATACAGATTGTCAGTTATTAAAAGTCAAATATCCGCTGAATAGTTATTATTAAAATGACTATTGTAAAATTTTATATAGAATGATTTTATACAGAAAGTCAAAAATGAAAATTTTATGAAACGGAAACATAACAATATTAGACGTATCATTTATAGAAGCCTTGAAGAGTTGAAGGCTACATTTGACGTGGCAAAAGTTGTTTCGTGGAAAGCGGCACTGATTACGTTCAGAGCAAAAATAGACATCCAGATAATGAACCGCAACGGTTTCAAAGAGCCAGAAAGCGTTAAAAGACGATTGATGAGAAAGCACAAAATAATGCTTGATTATCTTGAAGACCAGTTCAAAGGGTATTGGGGCAATTATCATAGGCCAACGAATATGCCCGACTGTAATCCGAAGTTGCGTAACAAGATATGGATTTGCTGGTGGCAAGGCCTTGACAACGCCCCTGAAATAGTTAAAGCGTGTGTAAAGTCGATTAAACGTAATGCGGGTGAGCATGAAGTAATTTGTGTAACAGAGGATAATTACAAAGATTATATATCATTTCCCCTATGGGTGGAAGAGAAACGGCGCAGGAATATTATTTCCAGAACAATTTATTCCGACCTTCTGCGCATGGCAATACTTTCCAAATACGGAGGCATCTGGATTGACTCTACTTTTTTCTGTACAAAAAAACACTTTGACATATTGACAAACTTGCCTTTATGGTCAATCAAACGTCCTGATTACCTGCGTTGTTCTGTTGCTTGTGGCTATTTTGCAAATTATTCCTTAGGATGTAGCTATGATAACAGGTGGATTTTCAAAGTAATACTTGATTTTTTATATGAGTATTGGAAAGTAAATGACAAATTAATCGATTATCTTCTTACTGATTATGCAATTGTTCTTGCCCAAAGGCATAACTCCGAAATTGCCGAAGCGTTCAAGCAAATACAGCCCAATAATCCTTATTGTGATGAATTGTTTAAAGTCCTTGGCCATCCATACAACGAAGATGTATGGGGAAAAATCAATAAAGACACTGCATTGTACAAACTCACATGGAAGCAAAATTTCCCAAAAGAAGTGAATGGCAAGAAAACTTTTTATGGGAAACTGATTGAAGGCACATTGCATTAAAGCCTCCTTCAGCCTGTTACACACTTGTTCCATTTACAAAAATACATGGTTGATTTTAAGAAAAAAGTCCTTATTAAGTTGACATTTGAAATCGTAATATGAAAATCCTTCTCATCGATGTCTACAATTACAACAAGGGCGGAGCGGAGACCGTGTGCTTCAACACGGGGCGGATGCTTGAGAAGCACGGGCACGACGTTGTTTATTTCACGCTGAAATGGCCGGAGAACAAGCCTTCGCAGTTCAGCGGGTACTTCCCCGAGTCAAAAGGGACAAGGCGTGGAGCATTCAGAAACGTGAGAAATCTGGTAAACTATTTTTACCATTTCGAGGCGGCAAGGAAAATGGAACGGCTGCTTCTCGACGAACGACCTGACATTGCCCACATACACCTTATGTGGGGGCAGATAACACCTTCGATACTTCCGGTATTGAGAAGACACGGCATCCCGGTGCTACTTACCGTGCATGACTACCGCATCGTATGCCCGGCCTACACCTTCCGTGACGGCCGGGGGAGGATATGCGAGGAGTGCCGGGGGCGGCATTTCTACCGATGTTTTACCCATACGTGCTGCAAGGGCAGCAAGCTTATGAGCGCGGTGATGGCCGCCGAACAGTATTTCCGCAACGCTTTCTTCAACCCTGCAAGGTATATAGACGGCTTCATATATGTAAGCAACTTTGCAAAAGACATTCAGGAAAAATACATGCCTGCGCTTAAGTCGAAGTGGAACATGACGTTATATAATTTCTCAACGTCCATTTCAGACGTACCGAAAACAATGCCGGGAGACAGGTACTACCTGTTTTTCGGACGTCTTTCATACGAAAAGGGTGTCAGAACTTTGCTTGAAGCATTTAAGGACCTGCCACAATGCCGGCTGAAGATTGCAGGGACTGGACCTGAAGAAACAGAACTTAAAACATTCGCCTACGATAACGGCATGGGCAATGTCGAGTTCTTGGGATATAAGCAGGGGCATGAACTGACTGACTTGGTAAGCAACGCGTATTTCATCATCGTTCCTTCAGAATGGTACGAGAACAACCCTATGACTATTATCGAGGCTTATTCAGCAGGA
>ENA-OPIO01000158-OPIO01000158.1-human-gut-metagenome-genome-assembly--contig:-NODE-158-length-26038-cov-3.923604_pt1 | contig 26038 bp, 18 predicted proteins | sample MGYA00241395_ERZ501636 | MGnify/ENA primary metagenome ERZ501636 (study PRJEB25962, sample SAMEA2042198) | human gut metagenome | biome: human gut; feature: human-associated habitat; material: faeces... | reverse complement strand
CCGATGGTCTCGGCATTAAGGCTAAGCCCTTTCCCTTTTCTCGCGGCATCCATTCCCTTAAAGAGACAACCGTTTATCTTATCTGTATCTGCCACCGGTTCGTTAGCATAATAGAACAGAAGCGGAAGTTCCGCCGTTTCACCAAAAGCCTGGCGGTATTTGCTGATGAATGTCTGAGTATCCATATCTTTTTCAGTGTAAGTAGTTTTGTGGGTAAATATAGTGAAAAATTCGATTCTTCTTCAATATATCTTCAAATTTCCCTTATTACCTTTGCTTCCATGTTTATTCATCAAACGCAATGAAACTGCTGATCATCGAAGACGAAAGGGAGCTGTTTGCCCTTCATCGGTAACGTGGGCAAGGCGGTGTCGAAGGCAGGGATGGCAGAGTATCCCAGCGGCGACATGGCGGATATGCTGGACAATCACGACTTCGTCTACACGCACATCAAGAACTTGAAGGCGAAGCTGGCGGAGGTGGGTGTGAGGGATTGCGTCAAGAATGTGTATCGCGGTGTTGCTGCTTGCCAAGATAGACAACCGCCAGTACGAACAGATGGAAACCATCAGTTTGGGCGATTTTCTCGACAGACTGCTGCCTTCATTGGAATGCCTTATGGGAAACATCGTTCTCCGCAAAGATTTCCAGACTTCGCTGATGATACGTGCCAACCGCACCCTTCTGGAAAGTCTTGTGAATAATCTTGTGGTGAATGCTGTCCGCCATAACCGTCCGAATGGGGACATCACTCTTGTTCTGACCGGCAGGCAGCTTATCGTATCGAACACTTCCGATGAGCCGGAATTGGACGCCCGGCAGGTATTCAATCGCTTCTACCGCCCGTCAGAAAAAACAAAAGGTAATGGATTAGGACTGGCGATAGTGAAAGCGGTTTGCGAATACCATGGATGGAAAGTGAACTACTGGTATGAAAATAACAGGCATTGTTTTGCGGTGAATTTTTAGTTCCTATGTTTGTAAAATGTGCTAGCAAAATAGCATAAAGCCAAGAGAAACTGTTTTGAATTTCTCCAAAAAGTTTTTCTTGTCTTGATGTGTTCGTTTCGTGTGTGCTTTGGGCGATTTATTTGGCAAAGCCTGTCCTATTGCGTTTTCATGAGAACATGCTGATAAATGTCAACATTCATTTTATTGACATTTGGCTTCGCTTTGGCTTGTGGTCTATAGGGTTATAAATAATTTTGCTTCCTGTTGAACGGGTACTTTCTTCTGTTCCAGTCGAGGGAAACGTGCCGTGTTCCAAATGATAAAATACCGGAGCCAAAATACTGTCGGCTGGTGTGCCGAACTCTCCTAAATTGGCAGTTAAGTCTTCAGATGAAACATAATCAGGTTGCAGCCCATCAGTATAATAATCGTAAAAGTTTTCCGAGTTAGCTGTATATGAGGTGGTTAACCAGAATTCCAGTTGTGGGTAAGCTTCATTGGTAAACAAGCTCTGTGCCACATTTTTTCCAAAGGTGGCAGCACCTACTTGTAATAGCTTATCACCTAAATATGGGCGCAAGGTATTGATAACAATTTCGGATGCCGAGGCTGTATTAGAGGTGGTGATGACGTACAGGTGGTCATAATTCAGATTGGTTACCCCTTGCAGCAGACTGGCATCAAAAGTATAGGTCTGTGTCTGAGGATCAGTCTTGTCATTGAATACCATTGTAAGCCACGGTTGTCCCATTGCACCTTGTGGGGCAAGGATGGTACTAAGCAATTGGGCGGTGGATACATAGCCACCCGGATTGTAGCGAAGGTCGAGGATGATGTCGGATGGTGACTGGGCGGCAGCTTCGTTGAAGGCTGCTTTCAGTGATTCTTCGTCGTCCGTTTCAAATCCATTGTAGAGGATATAAAAAGCTTTTTTGCTTCCGGCGGTTATGGTCTTATAGGTAAATACGCTGGGTTGTTCGATGATTCGGGGAGCAGGCATGTCAACGTAGGATGTATCCGGCTGTCCATCTACTTCTGTAGCTACCCGGTAGCGGCAGGAGCTGCTGGGACGCTGGAAGAAAGATTCGAAGTTACTTGTATTCAAAGCCCGGTCGTTCACGCTTACCACCCAGTCGTTGCGTTTCAGTCCCACTTCAGAAGCTGGAGAATCAGGATACACATATAATATATGTACTACATAGTCACCGTTGGTATTGCGTATCAATGAGCCTTCCAATCCGAAAGTGGGGTAAGCACTTTGTACACGTGAAACATTTACCGAATCAATGTGGGAAAACACGCTTCCATTTTTCTGGTCCTGTGAAGAAACAACCGACTGGAGAAATGTTTCGGGCTTATCGAAGAAGTTCAGTCCTTCTTCAGTGGGAAGGTCTTCGTAAAACAGGTAATGTTGTTGCATGGTTTCGTACATCCACGTTTTTGGCCCGATGAGGGCATAATATTCCCCCGAGCGGTCTTGTCCGCACGATGCAAGGAATAAGGCAGATGCAAGCATGCATAGCGCATGGATGTGGAATAGGCTTCTTTTCATGATGCAGGCTTTTATTTCATGGTAAACGAGTTTTGTCCGATCATATTGCCATCGGCAAAGATATAGACCGTATAGGTACCTGCAGGAAGGTATTCTTCCACGTCCCAATAGACGGTAACGCTTTGTTCTTCTCCGGTATATTCAATATACTTTTTAATGGAGTAAGTAATTTCACGGTCTTCGTAGGCAAAGGTGGTATTGCCTTTCGAGAGGATGTCATTGTCGGGCTTGGCAATGCGGACGTAGATTGTTTTGTTGCCCGTTTCGGCAGTGATGTTCTTTACGATGGTGAACGAGATAGCAATTTTTTTCACGTCTTTTACCTTTCGTGCTTTCTTGCCACGTTTATTCATCGGTAGTGCAGAGATGTTGGTGGCATCCAGTTGGGCTGCTAGCGATACCTTTTCGTTCAGGTTTTTCTTTTCTTGCGAGAGGGTATTGATTTGCGCTGTGGCAGCTGAGTATTTGCTTTTCACTTCCTGATTTTCTTCCATCAGTGCAGCGTTGAGCCGGTTGAGCGAGTCAATTTGGATAACATAGGTACGCAGCACGGCACGTACGGTTTTCAATTCTTTCTTCAACCGCAATATTTCGGCAGCATTGGTTGTCTTCACCTGCCGCAGTTCTTCCAATAACCGTTGGGTCTTCAACTTTTCACTTTCCAGTTTTTCACGAAGCGAATCGTTGTTGATCTGCACCTGAAGTTCATCGTATTGTGTAGCAAACGCGCTATATTCATTTTCCATTTCTTGTTTTTCTACGGCAAACACTTCGGCCATTTCCTTATTTTTCCGGTATTCGTTCACGGCAAGGAAAGAAACGCCTGCAACAATGACAATCAATAGAATAATCGCTCCAACTAATTTTTTATTTTTTTCCATAGACTCTTGAGTTTGGGCGCAAAATTACAACATTTTGCACAGATGTAGTCTTTTGGGCTGATAAAAAACTATAATGGGGATGAGTTCATGCGTTTTAAGTTTTTGAGTTTTTAAGTTTTTGGGTTTTGGGGGGTGTTTGCTGATTCTGCCTCACTGGTTATTGGGAGTAGTTCTTAAAAACTCATCCTACATCATCACACAAAACTCAAAACAGACTTTTAAAGGCCTGCCAACTTGGCTGGAACACCTTCATCTCCTGCTTCCCAATGCAAAAGGGGAAGTCCGTTGTACTCGCCTTGCTGCTTGTCTACCCAGGCATTCAAGGCATCCAAAAGGGTTTCGCCCGTATCGGTAACGGTGAAATCAGTATCGTAAGTATAGATGGTGCTTTTGTCTTTGATGTTGGTGAAATTCTTGTAAACAGGATCGGAGGTGCATGTTACCGGGTAATAACAATATTGAAATATCGTTTTTGTTGTTGCAACTCTATGACTAAAATAACCAAATTCCGTATTGCCCACATACATTAAATCCCCTGCATAACAATTAAGAAGGCAGTTTTCGTCATTTCCACTACGATGAAAAATTCCTCCAGTTTGCGATGCTTTGTTAAAATGACACGCGTATACATAGCTATTGAGTATTTGGGAATAATTATAGTTACATAATCCCCCTGCACTATATAATGTTCCCTCAAAATTGACATTATATGATGAGCAGTTGGCAATAATGCCATGATTTTCACTTACTAATCCTCCAGCGTAGCCCAATGTCCAGTCCTTGATACTACATGACTTTACATGACATCCAGTAACAATCCCTTCATTTTTCCCAACAATTATTCCTTCATAATAGGATTTATCAGAAATCATTGGATTGGTATAGGAACAGTTTTCTAAAGTCAAGTTTTTTACTATTCCTTGCGGACCAATGTATCCGAATAACCCTTGATAAAAAGTGCCTTCCGGTGTAAGAATTTGCAAATACGAAAGCGTGTGTCCTTGCCCATCAAAACAATTAATAAATGGACAATCTTCTCTATCACCTGTTATAGTCCTATCATACCCTATCGGCTGCACTAGCTCACTTTGCTCTTCTGTAAACGCAATGTCTGCACAAAGGAAATAGGTCATGACGCCATCTACTTCATGTCCGAAATCGTCCAGTGTGTAGCCTTCGTATTCCATCCCGTTTATCAGATGGGAGAATGCGATAAATTCTTCTGCGGTGTAGATGCCGGTTTCTTTTTCTTTGGAAATAAGCCGGTAGGTATATTGGTGTCCCGAAATGAAAGATTGTGTCGGAGTGGTGAGCTGTAGTTCACCTTCGGGGGTGACAAGCCTGATGTCGACAGAAACATTGTCGGCAGGAGGTATGAAAAGTGTATATATACGGTCAGTTCGTTTTTCGAAAGAAACGGTAGGTGCCGGAGTTTCTGCAAATGTGAATGTTCGGGTGTGAGGCTCTATGCTTGCCAGTCGGACGGATGGGGTAAAACGGATGTTTTGCATCTGTGTATGGATTGATTCATCTGTCTCAAAAGTGATTTTGGCAAAGAGATGTTCGAATTGCAGTTCAACTGGTTTGCCGTAGGGTGTTTCTTGAGCTGCATATAAGATGTCTTTCAGATTTCCTTCCGTATCGTAAAGTTCTTGTTGGGTTGATGCGAATGCCGGATAGTAGACGACAACCGATGCTTCATTTCCACTTTTATCCCAGTACAATGGAGTCTCAGGATGCCATTCCCCATCTTGATAAGTCAGGGCGATATTGTTGGCGTTTATTCCTCCTTGACTGAAAAGGGAGGCATTGTCGCCTGCGGTGAAGATATTTTTTCCTTCATTGTTCCGAGTCATCCCTTCCAATTGGTTTCCTTGGATGGAGACTGTTATAAGTGAGTTGTCCATAAGTTGTTCTTCCTGGCATCCGACAAGCAGGCAAGCAAGGAGGAGGATATATAGCTGTTTCATGGCATTCGGTATATTGTTGTTTTTAAAATATAACGCAAGAGCATTATTTTGTTTACCCCCGTTCCCTGTTTTTTACCAGCTGATTATGCGAATCGGGAGTTGACAACGGATTCTTGTGATGCTATCACAGGACACAGACTACACAAGGATACACAGAAGAATAGGTCAATAAACAATATGCTGATGTGAAAATAAATTAGCACATAGCCCTATTATTCATTGGCACATTAAAATAAAATCTGTGTCTTTCCGTGTTGTCTGTGTTCCATTAAAATGCACAAATAAATACCGCGTGAAGTATGACTCCTAAACGAAGTGATAACTTCTGTGAAACATAACGACGTTTAACACCTGATTCGCATAAATCAAAAACCGGCGCGCATCCCTGCGAACCGGTTCCTTAGATTTACTAATTTAAGTAAAATGTGTGTGGGGACGCTTCCCCACGGTTTTGATAGAGATATAAATTATATATCTGAAACATAGTTCTTTTTGATTGTCACCAACTTCGCTCTAAAGTAACCTCAGAGGTCGCAAGCAAATCAGCAACAGTTATAGCCAATCGGTAATCTGTTCGCCTTGATGTATATTCCAAATACAAGATATCATTCGGGTTATAACCTACAAATGAATTAAACGTATATTGTCCATTATTGTCAGTTTGATAACGAGCTATACGATTGCGGTAATTAGCATCCTCATAAAGAGATACAGTTCCATTTCTTATAGTCTGCCCGTTTCCATAATTGAACGTGACCGTATGAGAAGGAACAGTATAATCTACCGTTGCCGTAGCATGGTCGTACGATGAAAGCTGCAAGACCTCAGCTGCATAATTTGTATTGATGGTAAAGGTTATCGTTTGTTGGGCAAGCGGGTCATTAGGTATATACAAGATACATTCCCCGTCATCGCGTACAGTAAATTTACCTGTAGTGGTTTGTGCATTTGCCAAATCTAGATAGTGTGCATAAATTTCTACTTCCGGATGAGGTTCATTGTATGTGTCGCCATCTTGATGAATATAGAAACTCAATGTCAGTTCCTTATTTAGCGGGTTATAATCTGTGAAGGTAAATGTTCCTTTATTAGTAGCATCAGGAGTTGCGTTAAAACTACCATTCCCTTCACTGCTTAATGTCACATTAAAGAAATCATAACGCTCGTTATTTCTGAATGACGTTACGTTATAAGGGTCTGGAATGCTTGGATCTGATGCCTCATTCACAAAAAACGGATTAGTCACTTTGACAGAGGTAGCACTTGATGCCATATTGGTCTTGAATACATATTGACCGGCACGATTTTGACGATACTCATCATAAGTTACAGTTGCCTGATATGAAAACGTATAATTCCCTTCCGAATGTACAGGAATCCGGTTATTGCTTACATCGGGATACAGTGTCTTCCGTTCAGGCTCAATGTCTAATGTCAATGGGAAGGTAGAGGTAGGCATGTTGTCGGGCAAACGGACTACCAGTGTCAGTTGTTCTCCGATTCTTTCCGGGACAAAATCCTCACAATCCACTACCTCAAACCGGAAAGGCTGGCGTACACGCACAATTACACGGCGAGACAATCCCGACCCTCTGGCAGCAATTACAAATTCCTGCGCTTCCATTAAAGCCGGCAGTCCGGTAGGTGTCACTTTCAGCACGCCGAGTGTAGAAGTGTCAAAACTCAGAATACTGCTATTTACATTTACAGGAGTAATTACCACATCTCCGTTGCTTAATGTACCTTCCCCATTGCCTACGTTAATACCGGTACGGTATTCATAATGGATTTCTACCTCATTGGTTGTTACCAACAACGTATCAAGTACACTTACATATAATTCATTTACCCCGTCTTGAATGGTATTCACTTCACTTACATCTACTGATGCACCGATATTATTTGAAGCGGGATTATCCATTGCTCCTTCAATGGTTGTATGTCCTGCACCTGTCACATTATTGATAGTAATCGCATAATGGAAATTGCGGTAAAGGTTCAAATAGGAAGTAATCCACGTATCTGGATTGGTTGTTACAATATCCAGTTTGTAATAATACGAAATGCCATCGTCTCCAAATCTACCGCGGACCAATACATACGCCGGATTGGATGCATTATCCTGATTACGTTCATAAACATATTTAGGAATATCGGTAAAGTCGGCATCAACAGGCGCGGTATCGTCAGGAATACTTGCGGTGTTTCCTCCAAATTCCGGATTAAGAGAAGTAAACCTTTCGTATGCAGTACTGCCTGACGTTGCATTGGTTAAGTCGAAATCGGCAAATCCTCCTCGCTCTCCTTCTGTATTATTTCCTGTATAAGGTGCTACCGTTCCGTCTGACGTTTCATTCACTATCGTATAACCTTCTAATGTGAAATTATTTGCCACAGATGTTACGGAAATCTTAGCAAAGTTGCGTACTAAAGCAACAGTCGGCAATTGAGTATCGGCATGAATACCTCCCTCTATGACAAGACGTTGCCAATAAGCATCTTTTCCGTCACTGACTGCCAGCTGACTGAAAATACTTACCTCACTATCGGTAGGCGTAAATATTTTCCCGTAGTCATCATCGTTCAGCCCCAAAACAAAATGCAGGATACATTTTTCATTTGAAACGGGAAGTGATACGGTATAGGTTCCTGTGCCTCCTCCTTGGTCATTGGGGGTAAACTCATTGACTGTAGCTTCCTGAAAAGCTACGAAGAAACCGTTTTCATCAAATACCAATACGCGCATGGGCATATTGGTTACGTCTGTAGGTGTATCTCCCATGGCACGTGTAGCCGTTGTCAATTCTGGTATGGTTACAGTGAAACGATATTCTCCCGGCTTCAAAACTGAAGGAGTAGAAATTACTTCTTGGTCGCTGCATGATGCAAGCAACAAAAAGAACAATATGGATATGTAGGTATATATTGTTTTCATACGTTAGGTTTGTTTTAATATTTTGTACCCTTTCTCAATGTGCCGTTTTCTGCATCTCCCCAAACAAAGTCTGTTCTTGTAAAATCAGATACTTCATCTATTTTTTTGTTGCCCCAATACCAAACATCATATACACAACGAACTCTTTGAGTATTTGCTGAATTAACCCAATTGCCATTTGTGGTATATAATCTTCTTGAAGAAGCCCAATAATTACCTGAAAATAATAAAGGAATTTTATTATCTTCAGACAATTCTACGACATAAAGAATTTCAGCTTCTGTAGGTATACGCCAACGTCCTGCTGGATAACCATTTTCTTGATAAGAAGCACAGCGTCTTTGTGCTTCATCAAAACTAAGGCTTCCACTTACTCCTGCCCAAGAAGAAGCAATTTTAAAAGCAGGAGTTACCATTGTTTCAACACCTTCTTCTCGGGCATGTCTATATGTTTGAACATCTAATCTATCGTCAAAATCTATAGGAGTTTCTATACGTGGATCACCAATAATATATTGATCACCAATATCAAAAGAAGTAATATAAATTGTATACTGATTAGGATTGTCATTTGTACCTCCAGATACATTAAGATTTTTTACACCTCCTAAATCTGTATATCTATCATCATATGCGTCTTCATAGCTATTGTAATTATTGTGATTATAATATCCATTTACAAAGCGATTTACATTACCATTCTCATTCTTTTCCCCTTCAATATACATCGCCGGATATTGCGTAATCGTCCATTCATCTGCTTTTACTCCTTGTTCATTGTATACTGTAACCGTAATAGTGATAGCAACATAATCATCATCAGTCAATGGATGCCTGAATACTAAATTCTCACCCTCCACACTAATTGTATAACTATCAGGAATTGGACCAATATATTCCATTTCATTGCCATCTTCATCAATATAATTTTTTTTCTCTTCTTTTGCATAATATTGATGACGAGCATCCGGTCGCCGGTAATTCCATAAACTTACTTCTGTAATTTCAGTATAATATCCTTCAGGAGTTGGATTACGGTCTTCTTCTGTTGATATATCACTACTACTCACATACGGCATTTCCAATACATCCACGTTATTCATCACCGAATTATACTCATCCAATACCAGATAACGGTAGTTTTGCATATCAGCATCAATGCCGACTTCATACCAATCCATGATTTCAAATTCGCCGGGCAGTTCTACTGCATCACGTGGATTCAAACTGCCTAACACACCAATATTTACTTTGATGCGATAGTAATGATTACGTTCCAACAATGCAAGGGAAGCATCACCTGTAATTGGGATACGGTAATAATAATCTTGCGCTTGGTAGGAAGGACCTTCACTTGTAGTTATTTGCCAAGGTACACAAAGAATCAGGTATGAATCTTGCCTGTCCGTAGTGTTTTCAGGATTCGGATACGAATAGAAAGGAGCTTCTTGTTCATAAAGCACTTTCCCGTCTTCTCCCGGTATGGTATTGGTTGTATAATTACGCTTCATGCGTGTGATATAATCATCAGCCGCTTGAATGTTGTATGTACCAGCAAGATTGGTTTTATTTACCCCATAAACCATGGTCACGTTCATTCCACTTGGATTAGGTCTGTATGTTGCACCTTCCATTTCAATTTGTGCTTCTGTTGAAGCATAAAGCATTACTTTCGCCATAGCACGGGTTATCTTGATTTCATCGGTAGTGGCTTGCGTATTTTGCAAAATTATTTCTTTCGCTCCATCCATAACTAAAGACTCTTCTATTACAGTCTCTTCCTCGCCTAATCCTTGTTTCCACTCCGTAGAAATTGTTTTAGCTTTCAATTGGGCGATTGTTACCTGAGAACTAACAGCAGTTTCAGGTGTATAACCTAAATCATAATTAGCAACTGCATACACATAATAAGTGTCTTCTGTTAAAACAGTTCTATCCAAAGGCACCAATACCACATTATCCGCATCAGCAGACAAGCCTGTCTGTGCATAAACACACGTTTGGGTTTCTTGTGTAGAAGCATTCACTGGAAAGAAATACACATCGGCACGCTCAATCTTATTCTCATTAAAACGGTCATCCCCATTTGGGTCTGCCCTTGAGGCTGGCTGTGTTGCCAATGTCAACGTTAAGACATTTTCATCCATAGCCTGTTTGTTGTCAAAAGTTTCTTCTTGACAACCATAAAGGATGGCTAACAACACAATCCACATTATGTTTTGAATCTTACCTTTCATCGTTTATCTACTTTGAATTAGTGTAAAATAATTGACAGGATCACTGTCAGGCTCTATTTCACCTGCAGAAGGATTTGTTAAATCCATTTCGTAAGTTATTCCGCCAATATCCGCGTATACATGCAAATCCGTTTCATATTGTTTATCAGACTCAGGATGCAAAGCCCTAATCTGAATGGTCTGCTGCATCGGTTTACCATCAGAGTAAGCGACACCATCGCTTGGTCCTACAAATTGAAAGTCGGTATAATTTGATAACGTAGCTCTCCATAATGCCCCGGAAGGCGTATTTATCATAAAAGTCAGTACAGCTGTTTGGCTTGGATTGATTTGCACTTGGGTTTTAGCATCGTTTAAATACCCCAGCACTGTTTCTCCCCACCCACTGCTTGTATAACTTAGGTTGTCTTCATAGTTTACGGTTATATCTTCCATATCCCATGGGGTCGCTTTCAACGTTAAATAGCTTACCTCTTCCGGGTCAAGATAAGTGCCTCCCTTATGGTCAATGCTTACCGTAATGTCATAGATGTAATTACGCTGTAAGCGATATAAGTGTTTGTAAGTGTCCGGATCGATATCTAAGTCATCGTTGTTATCCGGCAAACGATAATTTACAGGGATTTTGTAATAATATTCTGTTCCTTCATAAGGAGCTTTCAGCATGATGTATGTTTGCTTCTCATCGTTAATCGGTTCTTCTTCGTGCACATTTTTTTGGTCATCAAACCAATCGTTGGCATACGAATAGAGAACCAGATACTTCTTGTTATCGTAAGTATAAAGATCGTCTTCCGTTACTGAATGAACTTTCCCTTTATCACTGCCTTCAGGATAAGTAACAAGAGTCGGATCTTCTAAATAAGAATTTTCGCCCAAATCCAATATAGTAGACTTTGTGGCGTATTGGCAAAAACTATAGGCTATTTCATCATCCCAATCGGCTTTGCTATTTGAATCAAATGTAAGGCGAATTTTGGCGGCTGCCCGTTTTAAGTCAATCGTAATTTGACCGCTGCTTAGGTCTGCGCTTTCTATTTTCTTATAGCCATCCATTAAGAATGCATCTTGTTTGCCAGGAACTGCAAGCCCGGTTTCCTGTAATTGTTGCAAATCGGTTATTGAACTAACCGATTCCAGTCCACTTGCATTGCTATTGGCTATTACATAAATCTCGTCACCTTCTTGTATATCATCCCGTGTCAATTCAGCGGGTTGCCACGTATAATCACCTGTTTCGGACGAACCTTGTAAGTCGGCACTTGTTCCTGAATATGGGGTGACATTTCCATTTGTATTGGATATAAACATGTGCACTTTTTCTATTTTATTCTCATTCCAATCGCTCCAACCGGATTCAGGAGCACGGGAAATACTGCCATTTCCTACAGAAAAAGAAAAAGTCACACGTCCTTCTTTTCTATTGTCTGGAGATACAACGGAAGTTTCATCTGTGCAGGCTGTAAATAATAACAAACATGCCCACAGCCCTAATAGATTATGTAATTTATTCTTATTCATCTGCTGTTCCTTTCCAATAATCTAAAATAGCCCAATGACCATTTGTGTCCTGTTTCAAATGTTCAACCAAATCTACAAAGCTTTCTTCACCTTTTTCAGCCTTCAACTGCCAGATGCGGATGTAATAATCATCTCCTGCAAAGCGGCGGTTTTCGTGCCAATAGGTATGTTCCAAATAATAGGGTTGATCTTCCTTATCACTTTCTGTATAATCAGACGGATTGATTTTCAAATCATTCCAAGTTACTCCATTGTCCAAAGAAACACGGATGCGTAAATCTGTGTAAATATTATATTGTTGGCCATTTTTTTCTATTATCTTTCCCCAATCATCCGTCAAGTTATCCCAGCCCGAATCTTCACCTTCATCGCCATCATCTGTTTTACGGTCACTTGCGTAGGTCCAAGCATGGCGTGCCCCCACTTGAATCTGATAAGGCTCTTCGCGTGCAATACCGGTCATCACACAACATTTATCATTGACTCCATCCTGATTGCTGTCATAAAAGCCTTCCGTTGAAAGTTCAAAATCATCCGGATTGGAAAGATAAGCTTCCCATACAGCTCCTTTAGGTTCTTGCATGCAGAAATAGAATGCGGCATAGGAACTTCGGGCGACTAATGTACCATGGTCAGATTGGTTGTTACTTCTTCCATATCTTGGAAAGAGTACATAGCAACAGGTCGCTTCTTCATCGCCGTCCATCGCATTCCTGTGGTTGGGGTCTATTTTCATCGGACTATCATCATCGTCTTCATCGACTTTTACCATTCTCCATGCCGTCATAGGTGCATTGCCACCAGAACTAAAATACAGATTCGGATCCCAACCTATCTGAGATTCTTTTACATCTTCCCAAGGCAAGACGTTTAAAGCGATAGCAAAATTATCTTCTTTTACCCTTGCAAATATTTTGTTCCATTCGTTTCGCTTCATGGCTGGTAGGTAGACCACTTGCTCTTTGCTTTCTCCACCGTCTGTAGTCTGATAGGTTACCGTCATTTTATAGCGGGTTGTCTCATCAGTTACTCCGGTTTGACTGGTCGGGTCGTAAGGATAAGTATAATCTTTATCTGTATCTGACCATGTGCCACCCTTCACGTTTTCTAATAGGTAGGTAGTGGTAAGAGGCAGTTTATCAAAGTTCGTTTTTTCATACGTACTGAAATTGCCTAATGCAATGTCTCCGGATAAAGATTTTTCTATAATCGCTCCTGACGAAAGAATATTCTCTTCCTTTCCATTGTATGTAATATCAGTCGGAGCCGGAGTAAGTTTACCGTTTATATATCCTTTATTAGGGATTTGCTCCAACTTGATGTTGTTTATCTTCAGGTATGCCGATTCGCTTTCTTTCGTAAAGAACAATTCCAGCTTGCTTACGGCACGTTTGGTTTTTATCGTTACGGAATAACTCTTTTTATGGTCTTCTACCGGCAAAGCATCTTCACTAGTCGCTTCACCATAGATAGGAACTTGATTGTCTTCTAAATTATCAGCTAAACCAGTAAATGTTGCCGCTTTAATTTCATCAACCGACGATTTTCTACCTAAGTAAGAAAGTCCTGTTACATTATCACTATTCAATACAACATAAAAATTCAAATACGTAATCGTATTATCCAACTCGAAAACGTGTTCATTGGTATTTACCAGTTCGCCTAAAGCATCCGAACCGGAGAACGTAGGATTATCTATTTCATAGTAATCTACAAGCGAATTGTTTTGATCGAATATCCACACCTTCATATCTTTGGGCGTGCTTCCATCGCCTATCGAACTGCCTTCCGTCACTCTGCTCATGGCAATCCCTAAGTTGACCGTGACGGTGCGGGTGCCTTCGGAGGTCTGCACGGCTTCTTCGTCCCTGCAGCCGGGGAGGGCGAGAAGGGAGAAGATACACATTATTATATATAGGTAGCACGGTTTCATATTTCAGGAGTTATATCGTTGTAGCGGACTATCCAGTCGTTTATTATCACTTGGGTGTTAATCCAGGCGTTGTCCGAGTCGAGGAAGAACGTCATGGTGTAGGTGTCCTCGCGGTCGAGGTACTCCTGCAGCGGCATGTCGTAATTGGCTATGGTACGGCATACCTCCAGATAGTCTATTAGGGGGATAGAGAGTACCGTTTCGCCTGTCTCGCGGTTGGAGATGGTGAGTCGCACGTCACTGTCTACCATCAGCCTGCCTGTGCTCAGTTCGGCTACTGCCATGTTTATCTGGTCGGCAGAGGGTGTGCCTTCGATATCAGCCGAACCTTGCGTCTGGTAATAAGGCATGTATGTCAGCGTGCCGTCGTTGGGAACAAGGCTGTTATCGTAAGCCATTAGTCCGTTCTCGTCGGTCACGGTAAATTCAAACAAAGAGGCATCAACCGGTCCGGCAGCTATCTGCTGGAGAATGATGCGGAAGGTGTTGGTGTTTTTCACCAACGGTACGGTGATATATTCCGTACGATCTGCTGCACGGGTCAAAACAGGTGTCTCCACGCTTCCGTGCCATAGCGGTTGGAGATAGCCTACCGAATCAATCGGTTCGCCCCATAGGGTAGTGGGATAGCGGTTGATGCGGCAAGTCAGGTCGTCTATTGCAGATATGCTTTCGGTCAGCTGGGGAACTGTAAAGCCGTTGCCGTCTTCTACGCCAGCCCATGCCACCAGACGATAATTACCTGGCTCAAGAGGAAGCAGCATGGAATAATCGGATTCGGCAAGCATATCGCCCCGGTCAGTCTGCTGGAAAGCAAGTTTGCCGTCGGCATCAAAGGCATAAAGGGTTACCGAATGTACCTGGCTGGCAAAGGCATCGGCATAAAGCATGTTGTAGTCATACTTGAACTTTACCCGATACTCGGTTTCAATGGGGCAATCGTCGTCATTGTCCCAAACAGTATCGCACGAAGTTACGGGCAGAAGGGCTGCCGCAGCCAGCATTAACTTGCATGCCTTGCGGTGTATGGAGTAAAGCAGGGTTTTCATCTTTTTTTAATTAATAATTAACAGTTAATAATTAATAGCGTGAAGGTGTCCGTTTTTTATGTAGGGGCAGGGTCTGCCTACCTTGATTGCATCTGCGTGGATGCATTCGGGCGAGCGAACCTCGCCCCTACAATTAATATCTATCTGTATTTGTAATGCACTTTTAGAACTCTATGTCGTTGTAGCGGACAATCCAAGGCAGGATGTTTACTTGAACATCCAGTGCTGCTTCTTCAGATTCGTTCGGGATATTCGGAGTCGGATCTACATAAGGATCACCAATTTGAGTAATGGTAGATACAGACAACGAATAGATATTATTACGCATGATTGCAAACTCCATTGGGCCTAATACAGCATCGTCACCATTATCAAAATGTTTGATTTCAGTTGTGTAATAGTAGCAAATGTTGCTATTATATTCTGTAACACCTGCAGCCTCTAACTCCTCTTTTGTTGGCTTCTCTTTTGCTAACAAATCCTCAATTTCTTTAGGTACATTATTTCCATAAGCTTCAGCTATTTGTTGAAGAGATGTGTAATTATGACCAGCATAGAGATATAGTTTGTCAATGGGTTTTGTGCAAGCCGCATCACTATAAATTCTTGCAACAAAAGAAATACCTGTACTTAATCCATGAGTTTGATGTTCAACATCTGTTGAATTTTCGAAGCAATATGACATTAGTTTACCAATTGCAGGATCAGGAGTCGGAGTGTGTGCCTTGCTATTAACATCTGTTACAGTTTGATTTGTAATGGTTCCCAATGTAGTGAATGATTTATAATAAGTTGAGTTTTTCCAATCAATTTCATCTGCTGTAATTGTTAAAGTCTTACTATCATCTGAAACCTGTTGCAATGTATTATAGAACCATTTGCTCGGATCTACATCACTTGGAAATTCCATGATACCATCAGCATCAGTATCTACGAAATTAACACTATTCTTTGCGTTCCAATTAGGAGTCCATAAGAAATTATCTTTACTTACAGTGCCAAAAGGCTTTTCAACGCTACCTGTAACAGTATGTCTTACATAGTTAATCGAATTAGAAAGATTAACTAATGCATAACCTTGCACCTGTACATACCAATCTTCCTTTTCTGTTACTGCATCCGGATTGAAGTGTCTTGTGATATTTGCTTTTTCTGCTTCACTCAATTCTCCATTCCCATCTTCATCTATAACTGCATAAGATTCCTCTTTGTTGGTTGTAGCTTCATCCCATTTGTCAGTTGCTACTGCCGTAAGTTTTTGATAATCGGTTTCAGAGGCTTGAGGTGCTCTATAAGCTGCTACAAAATTACCATCCTCATCATAACGAGCATAAATCGTTTTACCCAATGCGTCTTCTGCTTCATTCAACTTATAAACTTTTTCTGTCTCATCATCTGAAATTGTACCTTCCACTATAATGGCAGGAGCATTAAGAGAGACTTCCACTTTATATGCGTTAGCTGCGATATCCCCCTTCGCTGCTTTTTCACGGAATGTAATTTTAGATAAAGCACGTTCTACATCAATTGTTACTTCTTTCGGATTTTCTGGAGTATTGTCTTCTGTCAGTGTAACTGGTGCTTCTGCTTTATTGGCCATTAAGAAAGTAGCTTTTTCAGCATCTGTATTAACACTCGCAGTACCTTCATTATCAATAATACCCATACCTATACTTGTTGCGGCATTGATATAATTGTTTTCAAGGTTGCCAATTTGGGTATAAGCATATTGTCCTGTTGTAATGGTAGTATATAGACTTCTAACTTGCTCAACATCTGTAGCACCTGTAGTCAGATTTGCTCCGGAAGTTAATGCTGAAGTCGGATTGACAACAACCAATACATTATATTCTCCTGTTGTAATTTTGATGGGTTGTGCATTTCCATAATATCCTGTTTGCTCGTCTACGATCTTAAAACCGTCATCAGTAGGTTGAGCATCACTTCCTAAAATAGAATAAACTTTAGCAAAACCAGAAGCACCCGGTCCATCAGTTGTAGGACTAACCACAACCAGTGCTGTCTGTATTTTACTTTCAGCTTCTTCACCTGTATTGTGATGATTGCTATCTTCTATAGAACCATCCGTATCTCCATTATTATTGGCATCATCTGCGGTAGAACGTGAACTGTTTCCGCTATTAGCAGAGAATGAGATGGTCAGATAAGCCGGAGTACCGTCGCCTTGTGCGCCGTTCGCTCCTTGCCCATCGATTACATCGTCAGAGCATCCGGCAAAAGCTATTGCCGCGAATGCTAAAGCATAAAACTTAAACTTTTTCATAATCACATATAAATTAAAGTTAATAATATCCTTTTTCTTTATATGCTCTTATGACATGGTGGGAATAAGGTGGAAGAAATCCTATAATTCGTCGATAAGTTCTTGTAATGTTTTCAGCTTTCGACCTTCTTTTTTGGTCATATATACTTCGGTGAGTGCCTCACGTAAGTCTTTCACTAATTGTTCTTTAGTCATATGCCCTTCTTCGGCTCCTTTTTCTGCTGCAATATCTACATGGGATAACGCACGAATAAGGGCACGGTCTTTACAATCTATCTCGTTAGTGTCTTTTATTCCTAACTGGCGGCATACCTCCATTTCTTTTTCGGTAAATGAATTTTTATCGTCCATCTATCTGTCCTTCATAAAATTTTCATCGGTGATGTTCAAAAATTCTCTTGCTATAGCTAAGAGTTCCGCAATCCGATGGGGCGGTATGGATTCTTGTTCAGCTTTATCGTAGATATCAAGCAACAGGATTACTCCGCTCGCTTCATTTATTTCGTACACAAAGTCGATGACCCGCGCACCGTGACTTTTGCCTCGTTTTTTGCTGGCAATAGCCATACGCACTTTATGAATGCCTCTGCCAAGGTCAGTCCCTGCAACAGGGTTGGCATGAAGTTCGTTAAGCAAATTGGCATAATCCTGTTTTAATGACTTATACTTTTTACCTAACTGCTTCAATTCTTTTTCGAAATAGGGGATTGTATCAATTCTATAATTCATTGAGTAATTCCTCCGCCGATTTCAATTTCCAACCTTCTTTTTTGGCACGATACATCTGAGTAAAAGCTCTGAGGTATCTTTGTTCCAGCTCTTCCTTGCTGATGTATTCCTCTTCATCCTCCTCTTCCTGCGCCTTGCTTGCCGCCTTCTTTACCGCTGCCAAGGCACGGTTGAGTGAGCGTTGTACTTTTTGGATTACATCAATGTCGTCCACGTTCCGCAATTCGTTTATCAATGCTTCGCGTTGCATGGCTAATGCAGAATTCTCCGTCATGGCTTTATCCTCCTCATTATTAAATTTATAATCTGTATGCAAAGTTACAAATTATTCTTTTATTCCCACTATGTCAAAGAGCGTTATTTTTTCAGTTGACACGGTTTCAGTTGACAAGTTGACAAGGCTTTAGATACAAGGTTTGTTTTGCTATTTAAAACCTTGTCAACTTGTCAACTGATGCCTTGTTACCTAATGTATTTCAGATTCTCTTCCGCCTCACGGATGCCGGCTTGCGCGGCACGTTGTAGGCAGGGGAGCGCTTCGTCATAGCGTTCCAAGAGAATCAAGGCTACGCCTCGGGCGTTGTCGGCTTGAGGGCTGTTGCCCGCTTTTTCCAAGTATCGTAATGCCTGTTCCGCCTCTTTCCGTTCCAAAAGCGCATTGGCGGCGTTGAGGTTTGCTGTCGGGTCATCGGGATACATGCGGACGGCTACGTCGAATACGTGGTTGAACTCCTCGCTGCCGGGCTGGTAGGTCTGTGCTACGGCAAACATCTCCTGCAGGCTGAGGTTTTGCGGACGAGTCTTGATGACCTCTTTTGCTTCTTCCACGTTGAAGCCACGTATTGTATAGTCTACCGTATAGTCGGTGCGCCGCAGGGCGGGATAGCAGTCTTGCAGCAAGGTGCGATAGGAAGCCGGATAAGCCGAACGGATACGTTGCTCCCTTTGGTCAAGGCTGCCTTCGCCGTCCATGATTGCCAAGATCGCCTCCTTATCTGCCAACGAACTTGTTTGCAGGTACAGGCGCAATCCTTCCCAGTTCTCTCCACCAGGTTCAGTCTGGAACAAGGCTGTGCCGAAACCATATTCTTCTATCAAGTAGTCTTTAAGTGCCTGCGTTCTGCCTTCGGACAGACGTACGTTCGACTCATATCTGCCTTCTGGCGACGCATAACCGCGCAAACAGATCTGGGTGATGCTAAAATCCTTGTCGGCACGGATGGTGTCGATGGTAGAACGTATTTTTGCCAATTCGGCAGTGTTCCGACGGTATTCGGGGTAAATCACGGTCTTGTTTACTGGGAAATCCAAGTAAGCCTCGCCGCTTAACGCACGTGTCTTGCGAGTTTCCGCCTGAGGACTGATGTACGCCAATTTCGGGACAAAGGCAAGATCGGCTTGTGCCAATGGGGTATTTCCTCCTTTTGCTACATTGCCGCATCCGCATACGTCTTCAGATACCGAAAGACCTGCATTATTCATCCATTGTTTGTAGGGTAGGGCAATACGGTAGTCAACAGAAGCCCCTTCAGGACTCTGCGGCTTGCCGCTATGCTTGATGACGGCATAAGGATTTTCGGCGTAAAGCGACTCTTCGTTGCGTTGGTAATAGATGTAACGCCGGCGCCCCATCACTTCAATGGCAGGAAGCCATTGCCAGTCCTCGCCCTGAGCAAAGAGCGGAGCCAGCACCACGGAACGGTTGCGCCCCACCTTCATTTCGGAGAGGTCGATGTTCATCTGTATCACCACGCTGTCGCGCTGTTTGCTGATTTCCACACCGCTCACCTTTGCTCCGCTTGACAGACGCTGCACGCCTTGGGCAGCTACCGGCATCAGCGGAAGCAGTGACAACAAGCTATATAAACAGATTGTTTTCATGTTTCTCGTTCCTCCTTTTAAAATACATAAATCAGGTTGATTGCCGCTTTTGTAGGTCCGAAGTAGTTGTGGGATTTGTTCTCTTCCAACAAGTCACCGCAATGGGGGCATTCGTATTTGTCGTACTGGCTATATACGTAGCCGATGCCGATTTCCGCCTCTACGCTCCAATGCTTGGAAAGCATCCATTGGTATCCGTAAACGATACCCGCTCCCAGCATCCAGCCTTCGAAACGATGGTCTTGCAGTTGGCTGAAATCGGTGCCCAAGAAAGTGAAATCGGTATTCCAGTTGCCCATGTTGTAGATGCCGCCTAAGAGATGCGCACCCACGAAATGACCGTTAAAGGCCTCGCAGAACCAATAACGTGCCTCGGGCTGGAAAGAAAGCTGCTTCCACTTCTTGTTGTCGGAAAAAGACCAAGGATTCCAGTTGGCTGACACATCTAAGGTCCATTTGGGAGCCAGGCGAGCTTCAGCACCAAGGTTTATTGTAGTGGTTGCACCATAAAACAGATTCGTTTTCACAGCCCAATCTTGTGCAAATGCCGAAAGGTTGCAGCACAAGAGAAGAATAGACAGTAAGCGTTTCATAATATATTGTAATTCTTTATTTTTTCCTTCCATCCGAGATACAAAACCGCATTTTATGCTGTATCTTTGTATTCCTATCCTCTTCGACTATATCTCCGAAAAAATCCTTTGTCTTGTCTGTCTTTTGTCCCTGCAAACATAGATATAATATTTTATTCATCAAAATAAATTCATTGTTTTTTTCAAAAAAATAAAATAAAATTCTTATAGGAGTGCTGTAGCGAGGGTAGCATAGTGGAGGGGGTACACCTTATTTGATATAATGCGAATCGGGAGTTAAAAGGGAGTTGGAAGAAATTATTGTCCGCAGGTGGGTTGGAAGTTTGGCGGTCAGTACATTTGTATCGGTTTCAGAGGCAGGAATATTGCTCTGGAAAGTAAGATATACTTCAACTGCGGATGAATATATACTTCAACCGCGAATGAATATATACTTCAACTGCGAATGAATATATACTTCAACCGCAGATGAAGATATACTTCAACTGCAGATGAAGATATACTGCAATCAGATGGGGTATATTTTAGGGGCAGGAGGACATTGCTTTGGGATAATCGAATGTTATTTTGATGCGCCTTCGGAATGTGTCCACTTATCCATGTGGATGTATTCAGGGCGTATGCGATACGCCCCTACAGCAAAAAACGCTGCTTACCTTCACAGGCGAGCAGCGCAGCTACAATACAAAATACAAATACAACTAAACGAGATATTATTATAAAACGTCCTGTTTTATACAATTCCTTGTGCCATCATGGCGTGTGCCACTTTCATGAATCCGGCAATGTTGGCACCTTTTACATAATTGATGTAACCGTCAGGCTCGGTGCCGTACTTCACACATTGTTCGTGGATGTTGTGCATAATCTGATGCAGCTTGTCGTCTACTTCCTGTGCGGTCCAGCTGATGTGCATGGCGTTCTGGCTCATTTCGAGTCCCGAGGTCGCTACACCTCCTGCATTGACGGCTTTTCCCGGTGCATACATCACCTTGTTTTCGATGAATGCATCGATGGCTTCGGGTGTGCAACCCATGTTGGAAATTTCTCCGACACAAAGAACGGAATTTTTTATCAAATTACAAGCGTCTTCGCCATTTAATTCGTTCTGAGTGGCGCAAGGAAGTGCGATATCTACCTTTACTTCCCACGGACGGCGTCCCGGATAGAAGGTTGCGCCCGGATATTTTTCGGCATAGGGTGCTACCACATCGTTTCCCGAAGCGCGGAGTTCGAGCATGTAGTCTATCTTTTCACCGCTTACTCCGTCGGGGTCGTAAATATATCCGTCGGGACCGGAAAGGGTGACTACCTTAGCTCCTAACTGGTTGGCTTTCGTTACGGCTCCCCATGCTACGTTGCCGAAACCTGATACGGCGATGGTTTTGCCCTTGATGTCGATGCCTTTCTTGTCGAGCATGTGTTTTACGAAGTACAGTCCGCCGAAACCTGTGGCTTCGGGACGGATAAGCGAACCGCCATATTCAAGTCCTTTGCCTGTAAAGGTGCCGGTAAATTCGTGTGTCAGTTTCTTGTACATGCCGAACATGTATCCAACCTCGCGTCCGCCTACGCCGATGTCGCCGGCAGGCACATCCATGTCGGGACCCAGATGGTGGTAAAGCTCCAGCATAAAGGCTTGGCAGAAGCGCATGATCTCGGCTTCGCTCTTGCCGCGCGGTGAGAAGTCGGAACCGCCTTTGGCGCCACCCATGGGCAAGGTGGTAAGGGCGTTTTTGAATGTTTGTTCGAATCCTAAGAATTTCAGGATAGACAGGTTGACCGATGCGTGGAAACGGATGCCGCCTTTGTAAGGGCCGATGGCATTGTTGAATTGGACGCGATAGCCCAGGTTGACTTGCACTTTGCCTTTGTCGTCTACCCACGGCACACGGAATGTGATGATGCGGTCGGGTTCTACCAGCCGCTCGATGAGCGATACCTTTTCGAACTCGGGATGCTGGTTGTAAATATCTTCGATAGAAATCAATACCTCTTTTACGGCTTGCAAATACTCAGATTCACCGGGATGCTTGGCCTCCAGCGATGACATGATTCGGTTGATGTCCATAACTATTTATCTTTAAGGTCTGACAAAATGAAATGTTTCTTTATGCAAAGGTAGGATTTTAAACGGATAAACCAAATAATTCTGTATGAATTTATCTGTAAAAACTGATAAAAAGTTAAAAGCCGTGTGGCAGGTCATTGGCGGCAGGTAAAGTTTGTACGCCGATAAGTTGCATAAATCAAGAGAAATCCCGAAATTTGTTTGAGAAATCAAGCTTAAATCCGATAGCTATGCTCAATAAGTTAAAATTAAACCAACTCTATTTCAAGGATACCCAGTTTGTCAACCTGATGACGAAACGTATCTTTAATGTACTTCTGGTTGCCAATCCGTATGATGCTTTCATGCTGGAAGACGACGGGCGCATCGATGAGAAAATCTTTATCGAGTATATGAACCTGAGCCTTCGTTATCCGCCGCGTTTCACGCAGGTGTCTACCGAGGAAGATGCCTGGAAGCAGTTGGAAAACACCCGTTTCGAGCTGGTCATCTGTATGCCCGGCACCAATAATAGTGATACGTTTGACATCGGCAGGCAAATCAAGGAGAAATATCCGCATATTCCGCTGGTGGTCCTGACCCCGTTTTCGCACGGCATCCGCGAGCGGATGGAGCACGAAGACCTGAGTGTCTTTGAATACGTGTTCTGCTGGCTGGGGAATACCGACCTGCTGGTGTCTATCATCAAGCTGATAGAGGACAAGATGAATCTGGAGCATGATGTCAAGGAGGTGGGTGTGCAGATGATTCTGCTGGTAGAAGACTCCATACGGTTTTATTCGTCGGTATTGCCTAACCTTTACAAGTTTGTGTTGCGCCAAAGCCAGGAGTTTGCAACGGAGGCGCTGAACGAGCACCAGCGTACCTTGCGCATGCGCGGGCGTCCTAAGATTGTATTGGCACGCACTTATGAGGAGGCGTTTGACCTTTATACCCGTTATCAGAACAATACCTTGGGGATTGTTTCCGATGCACGTTTCCCTCGAGAAGGGAAGATTGACCCGCAGGCAGGCATCCGCTTTCTTACCGAGGTGCGTAGCCGGAGTCCGTTTATCCCTTTGATTTTGCAATCGTCGGAAGCTTCGAACCGGGAGTTTGCCACCCACATTCATGCCCAGTTTGTCGACAAGAATTCCAAGAAGATGAATCTGGACTTGCGGCAGGCTGTGTCTGAGCATTTCGGCTTCGGTGATTTTGTGTTCCGTGACCCGAAGACCAAGGAGGAAGTGGCGCGGGTGCATAACTTGAAAGATTTGCAGAACGCCATTTTCTCTATCCCCGCTGACTCGCTGCTGTATCATATCGGGCGTAATCACGTGTCCCGCTGGTTGTATTCGCGTGCTATATTTCCCGTGGCAGAGTTCCTGAAGCAGATTACGTGGGAGTCGTTGCAAGACATTGATGCCCACCGGCAGATTATCTTCGAAGCCATTGTGAAATACCGTAAGATGAAAAACCAGGGTGTCGTAGCGGTATTCCAGCGCGACAGGTTCGACCGCTATTCGCACTTTGCCCGCATCGGTGACGGTTCGTTGGGAGGAAAGGGGCGCGGACTTGCCTTTATCGACAACATGGTAAAGCGTCATCCCGAGTTTGAAGAGTTTGAGAATGCCACGATAGCCATTCCGAAGACGGTGGTGCTCTGTACGGATATATTCGACGAGTTTATGGAAACCAACCAGCTCTACCAAATAGCCCTGAGCGAAGCGGATGACGAAGTGATATTGCGTGCCTTTCTGCGTGCGAAGCTGCCCGATAACCTGGTAGAGGACTTTTTCGCTTTCTTCGATGTGGTGAAGGCGCCGATAGCCATCCGTTCGTCCAGCTTGCTGGAAGACTCGCACTATCAGCCTTTTGCCGGTATCTATTCTACTTATATGATTCCGTATATGGATGACAAGTACGAACGCCTGCGGATGCTGAGCGATGCGATAAAAGGTGTATATGCTTCGGTGTTCTATAAAGACAGCAAGGCGTATATGCAGGCTACCAGCAACGTTATCGACGAGGAAAAGATGGCGGTAATCCTGCAGGAGGTAGTGGGTACGCAATACGGCGACCGTTACTATCCTGCCATATCGGGCGTGGCACGTTCGGTCAATTATTATCCTATCAATGACGAACTTGCCGAAGAAGGTACTGTCAGCCTGGCATTGGGCTTGGGCAAATACATCGTCGACGGCGGATTGACCCTGCGTGTGTGTCCGTATCACCCTGATAAGGTGTTGCAGACCAGTGAACTGGAGATGGCGCTTCGCGAGACACAGACCCGCTTTTATGCCCTTGACCTGAAGAACCTGGGACACGACTTTTCGCTGGATGACGGGTTCAATCTCTTGAAGCTGCCGGTGAAGGAAGCCGAGGCAGACGGTTCGCTGACATACATCGCTTCTACTTACGACCCTTATGATATGGTTATCCGCGACGGTATTTATCCCGGCGGGCGCAAGGTGATTACCTTTGCCAATATTCTTCAGCACGATGTGTTTCCTTTGGCACGTATTCTTCAGCTGGTACAGAAGTATGGTCAGGGTGAAATGCGCCGTCCGGTAGAGATTGAGTTTGCCGTTAACCTGAACGCCCAAGAGAAGTCCGGCACTTTTTATTTGCTTCAAATCCGTCCGATGGTGGATATGAAAGCCGATTTCAACGAAGACCTGGAAGCCATCCCCGCAGAGCGTTTGTTGCTGAAAAGCGAGAATGCGTTGGGGCAGGGTGTGATAGATGATATGCAAGATGTGATTTATGTGAAGACGGAAGGTTATTCGGCTTCGAACAACCAGCTGATAGCCTATGATATCGAGAAACTGAACCGGCGTTTCCTTGACGAAGGCAAGCACTATGTCCTGGTAGGTCCGGGCAGGTGGGGAAGCAGTGATACCTGGCTGGGTATTCCTGTGAAGTGGCCCAATATTTCGGCGGCACGTATTATCGTTGAGGCTGGTCTCACCAATTACCGTGTCGACCCTAGCCAGGGTACGCATTTCTTCCAGAACCTCACGTCATTCGGGGTAGGCTATTTTACCATCAATGCTTATTGCGGCGACGGGGTGTTCAATCAGGAATTGCTGGATGCCATGCCTGCTGTGGAAGAGACGAAATTTATCCGTTGGGTGCATTTCGACAAGCCGCTTACGGCAAAGATGAACGGGAAGAAGAAGCTGGGAGTGGTGGAATTGCCGGAATGAGTAACCTGTTTATTATATAACTATTCACTACAGAGGCCACAGAGTGCCACAGAAGAATAGGTCAATAAACAATATGCTAATGTGAAAATAAATTAGCACATTGCCCTATTATTCATTGACACATTAAGAAGCTGTTTTGAATTTCTCCAAAAAGTTTTTCTTGGCTTGATGTATCTATTTTCGTGTGTGCTTTGGGCGATTTTTTGGCCCTTTTCGCTCCTGTTCTTCGTCAGATAGCCCGCTATCTTCCTCATCACAGAAGC
>ENA-OPIO01000157-OPIO01000157.1-human-gut-metagenome-genome-assembly--contig:-NODE-157-length-26096-cov-4.870013_pt1 | contig 26096 bp, 28 predicted proteins | sample MGYA00241395_ERZ501636 | MGnify/ENA primary metagenome ERZ501636 (study PRJEB25962, sample SAMEA2042198) | human gut metagenome | biome: human gut; feature: human-associated habitat; material: faeces... | reverse complement strand
AAGCAATAAACGGTGCTATTAGTTAGATGGGAACAACAAAGGGGGTATGCACCCGTATGGCAGGAACCGGCCTGGAAGGTCTGGCCCGGAGGGTCGGCTGCAAGGCCCCTTGCAGGGGACGGTTCTCTATGCGGGCACATCCGACTAATTGAGCCCACACGGTCTAAACAATGTTGCCAAGCAACGTAAAACTCCCGGCCTGGTGGACCGGGAGTCTGTAGCGTTTTAAAATAAGCCGTCAGCGGCCGCGCGTTTAACGCTTAGGCGTCAGCTTCTTCGCCTGCGCGGGCTTTGTTTTACATTGCTGCATCACGTCGGCCGGAGTCTGGTAGCCCAGCGCGTTGGGTTTGGTTGTAATCGTACCCGGCTTGGCGCCAATGGAAATTAAATAATCGTAGATTTCTTTATTGCAAGCCTGCGCCGCAAACCCGATAGGCGTGCTTAACGTAAGGCTGACGCCCGGCTTTTGGGCTTTATATTCCAACATCATCGCCAAACGCCCTTCTTGGCGCGCCAGCGTTACCAGATGTTTGAGCATCTCCATATCCTGATTTTCCACCGCAATATGGAACACGTTTCCTTTGTTGGGCGCGGCTTCAAACAGGCGGGCGGCATTATCCCACAGCAAATCCACCATCGCAATCTGTCCGTTTTCCACGGCCACCAAAAGCGGCGTTTCGCCGGCTTTATTCTTTTTAAATACGGCCGCTTTGTTAGACGCCAGCACCTTCTTGGCCAGCTCCTCGTTTCCGTTGGCGGCGGCGGTAAAAATATCGTCTTCCGTTACGGGTTTGGCTTTCTGTCCGCTCATCGCCGGAAGTTCGCGTCCCTCGGCTTTGGCCTGGGCAATCAGCGCGGCGTTATCCTGTTCAATCACGCTGTTTTTGACTTCAATGGGATCCTTATTAAACCATTGGAGAATCTGACCGCGTTTGTTTTTTTCCGCAATGCGGTACGGGACCAGGCCGTCTTTGGCGGCAATCGTCGGGTCCGCGTCGGCGGCCAGCAGGCGGCGCACCACTTCTTCATACCCTTTGGCGGCGCCCCAGTACAAAGCCGTCTGGCCCAAATTGTTCTGCATATTTACGTCCAGCGGGGCCTGCATCGTCTGCGGTTTTAACAGTTCGGAAATAACTTTAGGGTGATTGTAGCGGGCGGCGTAAATAAGCGCGGTGTTGCCGTCGTTATTGGCGGCGTTGACGTCCGCGCGGTACGCCATTAAAGACTGTACGCTCGGAATGTCCCCCAACGAGGCCGAAATAATCAGCGGCGTGTTGCCTTTTTCATTTTTAACGTTCGGGTCCACTCCGCCTTTGAGCATGGCCAGCACGCCCATCGGATTCTTTTTGGCCGACGCGCGGAACAGATAATCGGCGCTTAAACCTTCGCGCACGCCGCTGGAAAGGAACAAGTCAATAAATTCGGCTTTCTGCTTTTCAAGCGCGAGGAACATCGGCGAATGGTTATAATTGTTGGTGGCGTTGATATCCGCCCCCGAATAGACCAGCAGGCGGGTGATTTCCGGATGGTCGCCGTAGAGGCTTCTTAACAAGGCGGTGTCGCGGTTAAACGCGTTGACTTTATTGACGTCCGCGCCCGACAGAATCAGCTGCTGTACGGCTTCCAGGTTGCCCAATGTGGCGGCGGCCACAATCAGCGGGTCGCCTTTACTGTTGACGATGTTTACATCGTTTCGCGCCTGATTATTTAAGACATCCAAAAAAGTCTGGATATCGTTTTTTTGAAGGGCGGCGGTGGCTTCGTCCGCGATTTCGGTGGGAGTTTTTACGACGACGATTTTGTCAAACTTACCGCCTTTTGCGCCCGGCGTATACCCGCTTTTAAAAGTAAAAGCAAGCATCACCAGCACCGGCACCGCGGCCACTACGGCCAGGGTGACAAGCGGCTTCTTCGTCAGGACAGAAAACGCTTCCGGAAGCTTTTTCTCCGACGGAACGGTAATTCTGGTGGAGTTCTTCTTTTTCGGAAGCATAATCGTCCTCTTCTGTTATTTTTTCATCCGCTCAAAAGCGGCTTGCGCGGCGGCCTGCTCGGCCAGTTTTTTATTGCGGCCTTTGCCGGTGCCCAGCTCTTTTCCGTCCAGGCTGACGCGTACGGTAAACGTCTTGTCGTGCTCCGGGCCGACGGTTTGGATAACCTCGTACGACGGAGTATGCTGCCCGCGCTTTTGCAGGTATTCCTGCAGAAGACTCTTAAAATCCTGCGCGTCCTGCGCGAGCTTCTGGGTTTTAACCCACGGCAGAATCACCGCTTCCGCGGCCGCATAGCCGCCGTCAATATAAACGGCGCCGATGACGGCTTCCACCGCGTTGGAGATAATACTGTCGCGCTCTCTTCCGCCGGTGGCCAGCTCGCCGTGACCCAGGCTCATATACCGGCCCAGCTCCAGCTGTTTGCCCCAAAGATACAGGTTGCGTCTTGAAACTAAGTTAGACTTAATTTTAGAAAGCACTCCCTCTTCTACATGAGGGCATTGGTTGTAGATGTAATCCGCAACAATGGCTCCTAATATACTGTCCCCCAGGAATTCCAGGCGCTCGTTATGTTTGGCGCTTCTGTGCTCCCCGGCAAAAGACTTGTGAGTGAGTGCTTCCTTTAAAACGGCCTTATCTTTAAAGCTATATCCAATGATATGCTCTATATCCGTGTACACGTTTATTTTTTGGCGTTCTGTTCAATGTAATCAACGGCTTCGCCGACGGTTTTGATTTTTTCGGCTTTTTCATCCGGAATTTCAATGTCAAATTCTTCTTCCAAAGCCATGATAAGTTCCACCGTATCCAAGGAATCGGCGCCCAAATCATTGACGAACTGAGCTTCCGGTTTCACCTGATCGGCTTCTACGCCCAACTGTTCCACGATGATATTTTTCACTCTTTCTTGCACGTTTTCTACAGACATTTTAGTCCTCCGGTAATTAAAGGGGCTTCCCCTTGTTTACGTATTTTGTAAATTAAATATAAAGCCCGCCATTGACGGCGAGGATATGCCCCGTGATGTACGAAGCATCTTCGCTGGCCAAGAACATTACTGCCTTGGCGATATCCTGCGTCTTAGCAAATCTTTTAAGCGGCACGGCTTCCAAAGCCTTTGCCTTTACGTCTTCCGGGAGGGCGTCCGTCATAGCGGTCTGCACGAACCCGGGGGCCACCGCGTTGACGCGCACGCCGCGGGAACCGAATTCCTTCGCGAACGTTTTGGTCAGCCCGATGATGCCCGCCTTGCTGGCCACATAATTGGCCTGGCCGGCGTTGCCCATTTCCCCCACGACGGAAGAAATGTTGACGATGTTGCCGCTTCTTTTCTTAAACATCACTTTCAAAGCGGCTTTGGACATTAAAAACGTCCCTTTCAAATTGACGGCGATGACGTCGTCCCAATCCTGCTCGCTCATGCGCACGGTCAGGTTGTCTTTGGTAATGCCCGCATTGTTGACGAGCACGTCCAGCGAGCCCAGCGTTTTTACCGCGTTTTCCACAAAAGAATCGCAGTCCGCCGCCAGAGAAACGTTCACTTTTTGCGTAAACACTTTTACGCCGTGCGTTTCCAGCGTTTTGGCGGCCTGGGCAAGGGCTTCTTCGTTCGTGCCGCAGACGGCCAGGTTGGCCCCCGCGGCGGCAAACGCTTCGGCAATCGCAAGGCCGATGCCGCGCGTCGCGCCGGTAATCATGACGTTCTTGCCTTTAAAGTCGGCCATTAGGCGTCCTCCTGCTGGATTTCTTTTTCAATCGCGTCAAAAGTGGGCTTTAAAGCGGCCATTTTGGCGGCAATATCGCCGATAAAATCTTTTTCCACCAGCCGCGCCGCCGTTTTAAGGGCGTTGTAGATGGCGAAATCGTTGGATTTGCCGTGGGAAATAATCGCCACCCCGTTCACCCCCACCAGGGGAGCGCCGCCGTAGCAGTCCGGGTTGGTATGGTCCTTCACGGCCTTAAAGGCCCCTTTGGAAAGCAGCGCGCCCAAAAGCGCCAGCGGGCGTTTTTTAACTTCGCGCTTAATCATATTCATCATCGTTTTGGCGAGGCCTTCGGCCATCTTCAGCACGATGTTTCCCACAAATCCGTCGCAAACGATCACGTCCGTGTCGCCGGTGTTGACGTCGCGGCCTTCCACGGTGCCTTTAAAGTTTACGCCGATTTCGCGCATATGCGGAATGGTGTGTTTGACCAAAAAGTTGCCTTTCGTTTCTTCTTCGCCGATGGACAGTACGCCCACAGACGGAGCCGGAATGTCAAACACTTTTTGCATATACGCCGAACCCATCACCGCAAACTGCAGCAGGTGAATCGGTTTGCAGTCGGCGTTGGCGCCGCCGTCCAGCAACAGGCTTACGCCTTTGTAGGTGGGCATGGGCGTGGCGATGGCCGGGCGCTGGACGCCTTTAATGCGTCCCATCCCGAACAGCGCCGCCACCATAGCCGCGCCGGAATGGCCGGCGGAAACGAACGCGTCGGCCTGGCCTCTGCGGACCAGGTTGGCGCATACGACGATGCTGGCGTCTTTCTTACTGCGGCATTCTTTGGCGGGTTCCGCGCCCATATCAATGGTGTCGGGAGCGTGGACGATGGAAATATTCTTAGGCACGTCCGCGCGGCCGAGCGCCCTGAGCTCCCGGCGCAGCACAGCTTCGTCCCCCACCAAGATCACCTCTATATTCAGGTTCTTGGCGGCTTTCAAAGCACCCAACACGTTGGGCTTTGCGCCGTAGTCTCCGCCTAATGCGTCCAGGGCTATTTTCATAACGAACCGTTATTTGGCTTCGGGCTCTTCGGCTTTGGTTTTCTGGGCCACGACCACTCTGTCTTTATAAAAACCGCAGGTCGGGCAGACGTTGTGCGGCAGTCTGGGAGATTTGCAATTCGGGCAGGCCACGAGCTGCGGCAATTCTACTCCGGAATTGTTGGATCTTCTCATGTCCCGGCGGGAACGAGTGTGTTTTTTCTTTGGATTGGGCATTGGTCTAACTCCTGTTCTTTACTCTAGTAAAATTCAAATGAATTCTTACTTAAATTTTCCTTTCAGCTCGGCGAAAGGAGACAAATTTACCGGCTTGCATCCGCACGGGGCGGCGTTTAAATCCTTCCCGCACTGGGGGCACAAGCCCTTGCAGTCGGGCTTGCAAAGAAAACGGATTTCTTCAGTCAAAGCCAGCGTTTGCCTTACAAGTAACATTATATCAATTATTTCCGACTTGTTGCTATATGTTTCCAAAAACTCTTCGGCAAAATTCTGCCTGGCGGTTTGAAGGCAGCGGGCGCACTGCACTTCGCGTTCGCCCGAAATAACGCCGCGCGCCAGAATCTCGTTCGTGGCGACGGAGAACGAAAGCTTCACGCTGACTTGGGTGATTTTATTGGGTGCGGCGAATACGTCCTCAAAGTATTTGGGGCTCAGCTGCGCGGTGCAGTCCAGCCCGCCCATACGAAGGATGTCAGCCGTCTTAAACTGCAGGTCCTGCGGAACGTCGTAATCTCTGTAAAACGAATTTTCACTCATATTATATATTTTAGCACATAAACAAGCTTTGCGCCCGATGCGCTAACGCGTAAAGCCCTTGCTTTCCCATTTGCGGCTTTTCCAGCGGCGTTCAAACACCACGGCGCGGATGTTTTCGTCCAGCGCCATGGCCAGCCAAATGCCGTTAAGCCCCCACCCCCACCAAATGCCCAGCACATAGGCCAAAAGCGTAGCCACGCCCCACATCACGATAATCCCGGTAATAAACGGATACATCACGTCCCCCGCCGCGTTAAGGGAATTGACCGACGTAATGTTTACCGCGCGGCCGATTTCCAGCAGTACGTCAATATAAAGGATGGACGCGCCCATCGCGATGATCTCCGGGTTGGTGGAAAGCAGTTTAAAAATGTTGGTGCCCACGAGCGCAGTCAGCACCGAAATGCAGACGGTAACAAGCATCGCGAGTTTAATGGAGTATTTTTCTACCGAGAAGGCCGCGTTGTCGCGGTCCTCGCCGATTAAGTGGCCGATGGATATCGCCGCCCCCTGCCCAATGGCGATGGAAAACACATACGAAAACATCACAATGCTCATCGCATAGGTGCGCGCGGTCAGCGCGGCGGTGCCCAGCATCACGGAAAAATACGTAATCACCACCTGCGAAAAATTGTACGACACCTGCTCCCCCGCCGCCGGCAGGCCGATAATCATCAGGTTTTTAATTTTGTCCCACGGGAAAGGTTTAAAGTATTTAAGCGGCGGCACAGGGGCCACTTTTTTAAACAGAATATACGTCAGCAGAACTACTGCCACCAGACGGCTGACGGCCGTGGAAATCCCCGCGCCGGTAATACCCAGGCGCGGCGCGCCGCCGTTTCCAAAAATCAGGAAATAGTTGCCGATGACGTTAATAATGTTGATAAGAAGCGTAACGAACATCGGGTAATAGGCTTTGTTGTGGCTTCTTAAAATGGCGGAAAGCGTCATGGCGATGGCCTGCAAAAAAGAAAACCCGCCCACCAGCGTCATATACGACACGCCGTAGCCGATTAAATTCTCATCCAGCCCCATCAGCCGCAGAGACTGCGGCGCAAAAAAGTACAGCCCCGCGCTGACAAACACCCCCATCACCAGGTTCACCAGCAGCGATACGCCGATTACCTGCGCCACGTTTTTCCCCTGCCGCGCGCCCAAATACTGCGAGCACAGCACCGAAGTGCCCAGCGTGGTAATGCCGTACAAAATAAACACCAGGTTGAGCAGCTGGTTCACCACGCCGCCGGCGGCGACAGTTGCGTCCGAATACCGGCTAAGCATAAACACGTCGGTCGCGCCGGTGAGCATAATCAGCAGCGTTTCAACAAAAATAGGACTGGTAAGATTAAATAATTTCTTGCGGACAATCCGGCGGGGTTTTTTAGCGGTATTACTTTTTTTCATTCTCGGCTGCAAACTGTTTTTCCAGCTTCCTCACATCAATCATTCCACTGCCCTGGGCGATATCGGGCACGCCCGGCACTTTTACGGCCGCGGCCTTCAACGCGGTTTTCACTTCATCCACCGTCGGGTAACGGCCGTTTTTCTTTTTAAATCCTTCCACCGCAAGCGCGGCCGCCGCACTGACAAAGCCCGCCGCGGCCGACGTGCCGCTCATCAGCGTATAGCCGCCGTCCGAAGCCGCCGTATAAACGCGGTCGCCCGGGGCGATAAACTCCACTTCCGGCCCGTAAGAAGACTGCGGATAAACGGACGCGCCGTCCGAAGCAAGCGCCCCAACGGCAATAACGGTGGACAAGGTGCCCGGATAAAATACGCCCGGGAAACCGTAATTGCCGGCGGGAGACACAATCGTCACGCCCGAGTCGTGCGCGCGGTTGATGGCGTTTGTAAGCGCCGCAAAACCGCCGCCGGACACGCCGTAGCTTAAATTCAAAACGGCTATTTTATCGTCGGGGTGTTCTTCGTTGTATTTTAAAAGCGCGTTGACCGCCGCCGCGGCCGCCTGCGGGCCGATTAAGAGGCTGCCGTCGTCAATCTTATACACCACGATGGACGCCTCCGGCGCAATCCCGGTAAAGCGCACGCCGCGCGCGCCGATAATGCCGGCCACGCCCGTACCGTGGTTTTTTAAATCGCTCAGTCCCCCCGACATCGTAAAATCCTGCCCCATGATGTGTTTGCCGTTAAATTCGGGATGGGACGTTATGCCGCTGTCCGCCACCGCCACTTTTACGCCTTTTCCGGTCAGCTTTTTATCAGCCGGATAATAGCGGTAGGCCCAAAAGTTGTCAAACGCTTCGGGCGCGGGGGTTTGGTCCACCCACGAAAATTCGCCCGTCTCGCTGATGCGCAGATTCGTCGGCCCCAACAGCACCGTGTCCGCCCGCAGAACCGGGGCGGACAGCAGAAAAAGCGCCATCAGCGGGAAAAAGTGTTTCATTATAAATTAACTTTTTTGATAATCGGCCGCAGGACCGACGCAAACGGATGCGCGCTGACCTGAAGCGCGGGCGCCGTCTGGCGGCGTTTTAAATCGGCCTGGTTGACGCGCGTCAGCACGTCCGCGGCCACCGCGGCTTTGACGCGGAACTTTTTAGCGATTTCTTCCGCCGTCAGGCCGTCTTCCAAATAAGCGCGGAGCATTTTATCCAGCACGGAATAAGGCGGGAGCTGGTCTTCGTCTTTTTGGTTGGGGCTGAGTTCCGAGGTAGGCGCGCGCTCAATAATGCCGCGCGGGATGATTTCGCCGTCGCGGTTTAAATACTCGGCCAATTCGTAAATTTCGCTTTTGTACAAATCCCCGATGGGCTGCAAACAGCCGCCCGCGTCCCCGTACAGCACAAAGGAACCCACGGCGCATTCGCTTTTGTCGTCGGTGGAAATCAGCATGGCGTTGTATTCGCCCGCCAGTGCGCCCAAAATAGTCGTGCGCAGGCGGGACTGGAGCTCCTGCTCCGTCGCGTCTTTCGGGTGCGAAACAATGTGGGCCACGGCTTCTTTCACCGCTCCCAGCACGGGCATAACGCCCACTTCTTCCAGATTCACGCCCAGCGCGCGGGCCAGCTGCCCGGCCAGCGTTTTGCTTAAATCGCTGGTGCAGTAAGACGGAAGGGATACGCAGTACACGCTTTCCCCGCCCAGCGCTTTCGCCGCCAAAGCGGCCGTAAAGGCCGAGTCAATCCCGCCGCTTACGCCGAACATCACTTTATCCATCCCGCTTTTGTGCACGTAATCGCGCAGGCCGAAAGCCAGCGCGTCAAACAATTCGCCCTGCACCGACACTTTATACGACACGGATTCGTATTTGGCGGTTAAATCAAAGGTAAGCACCTGCTCGCGGAAAAGCTCGCCGAGCAGTACCAGCGCGCCTTTTTTGTCGGCGGCGGCCAAGAGGCCGTCAAAAATCATTCCGTCCCCGCCGCCCAGCAGGTTGCATAACAGGGAAGGCGCGGCGTATTTTTTGGCAAACTTTTTAAGCGCGTCCAAACGCGGGGAAACATTCCCCTTTAAATAAGGCCGCGCCACCGCAAAAAGCACGGCGTCCGCATCCGGGTCCGCCTGGGCGTTTTCCGGCGCGTCCAAAACAATTTGGAGTTTTTGGCCTTTAAAGTCCACCGTTTCGGTGTCAAAAATTTTGGTGATTTTTCCTTTATATATAAACGCGGCCGCGGTGGCGGACTGGCCCTGCAGGCGGTCCATATAGCCCAGCACGACGGCGGTTTCTTTCGTCTCTTTTGCAATTTCTTTTAAGGCCGACTGGTTCTGCGCCAGCAAACGTTTGTCGTCAAACAAATCATACAGCGGGCAGCCGCACAGCGCGGCCTCCGGCAGCACCAGCAAATCCGCCTTGGGGGTCGGGGCGCGCAGGAGTTCCAGCACGCGCGCGGTATTGCCGGCGGTATCCGCCGCCAAGGGGTTAAAAGAAGCCAGGTTTATTTTCATAAATCACCTCTTATTATTATTTTACCACTTTCTAATCTGCTTTTTGCGTGAAAAAAACGGGTTAAAATTGCTACAATAAAAAACATTGAAGGACACTTTATCAAAAAATAGGAGGAAGTACCCAGGATGAAAAAATTAGCAATCTTAGCGTTCGCCCTGCTGGCGGCTATGCCGGCGGCGGCGCAGAGCGGAGCCTTGAAACTCTCGCTGTGGGACCATATCGCCATCGCCACTCCCGCCAACACGCAGGAAATTAAGGGGTTGGATTTTGGCATCGGCTCCAAATCCGCCACCGTAACGGGCGTACAGCTGGACCTGCTGTTCGCGCAGACCGAATACGAATTAAGAGGCGTAAGCATGACCTGGATTATCAACCTGGCCAACGACGTCTACGGCGTGCAGTCGGCCCTGCTGACCAAAGCCGAAAACTTAAACGGCGCGCAGCTGGGGTTTGTGAATATGTCCAACCACAGCGCCACGGGCGTACAGTTCGGCCTGTTCAACCAGGCGGAATACATTCACGGCGCGCAAATCGGATTTGTCAACTACGCCAAAACCATTGAAGGCCTGCAGATCGGCATTTTAAACATCGCCGAAAACGGCTGGTTCCCGGCGATGGTGCTGGTGAACGGACGCTTTTAGTTCGCTGTAAGAAAAGGCCCCGCCAAACGGGGTCTTTTCCAAATTAGGATAGAAGAAAGGAGAAGAAGTCTATGAAAAAAATAGCTGTCTTGTTAGCCGCCGTGTTATGCGCCGCTCCGGCCTTCGCGGGCGACAATGGAATTGTCAAACTGTCTTTGTGGGGTAAACTGGCCGTGGCCCTTCCGAACAACACCCAAAGCGTAACCGGCGTTGAAATCGGTATCGGTTCCGACACCGCCTCCGTCAAAGGCGTTCAGTGGGACTTTGTGTACGGCAAAGCCGGCGATTTAGTCGGCGTGCAGAGCGCGCTTTTGGGCCGCGCGGACACTTTGACCGGCGCGCAGTTAAACGCCGTCAACCTTTCCCACCAATACTTGACCGGCGTGCAGTTCGGCTTCTACAACCAGGCCGAAGAACTCCACGGCGTGCAGATTGGTTTTGTCAACAACGTGCAAACCATCAAAGGGCTGCAGGTGGGGCTGGTCAACATCGCCAAGAACGGCTGGTTCCCGGTGATGGTGCTCGTCAACGGCCGCTTCTAATCAAACCTTACCGATATGAAACCGCGGGCCTTGTAAGGCCTGCGGTTTTTTGTTCCCGCTGTGCACGGCGCGCGAAAAAAGGTAAAATATTATATATGTCATCCGGTTTTCTTCCGCACCGCATACAGCGGTTTTACCGAATTGCCGCTTCGTCTTTCTTTTTTATTCACGGCCTGGTGTTTTCCAGCTGGGCCAGCCGTATCCCCGACATTAAATCCGCCCTTTCGCTTTCCGACGCGCAGCTGGGCGGCGTATTGTTTTTAATTCCCGCCGGGCAGCTTTCGGCCATGGCCCTGTCCGGCTGGCTGGTAAACCGTTTCGGCAGCCGGAAAATGCTGTCGGTTGCGGCGGTGCTTTATCCCCTGGCGCTTATTTTACTGGGCGGAGTAACCAGCCGCTGGGAACTGGGCGCGGCGCTGTATTTCTTTGGCATTACGTCCAACCTGTCCAACATTTCCGTCAATACGCAGGGCGTGGGCGTGGAAAAACTGTATAACCGCAGCATTATGGCTTCGTTTCACGGGATGTGGAGCCTGGCCGGCGTCGTGGGCGGACTTCTGGGCAGCTGGATGGCGCTGCACGGCGTATCCCCCCGCCAGCATTTTTTAATGACCTTCTTTGTTTGTATGGCCATTTTGATTTCCATGTATGCTTCCATGCTGCCCCGGGACCGCAAAATAACGGTATCCAGCAACCGCCCCAAAACCTTTACGCGCCCTTCTTTATATATTGTACTGCTGGGCCTGATGGCGTTTTGTTCCATGTCCTGCGAGGGCACGATGTACGACTGGAGCAGCGTTTATTTTATGCAGGTGGTCCGCCCGGCGGACCATTTAATCCGCGCCGGCTACATCGCCTGTATGACGGCCATGACCCTGGGGCGTTTTTCCGCCGACTATTTTGCCACGCGCTTTGGCTCGTTAAACGTCATCCGCGCCAGCGGGTTTATTCTGTTTGGCGGGTTTCTGCTGGCGGTGCTTCTTCCCGCGTTTTGGACGGCCTGCGCCGGATTCTTTTTGGTGGGGCTGGGTTTCTCCTCCGTCGTGCCGCTGTGTTACAGCCTGGCCGGAAAAAGCACCCGTATGCCGCCCAGCATGGCGGTGGCGGCGGTGTCCACCATCGGATTTTTCGGTTTTTTGTTTACCCCGCCCGTCATCGGGTTTATCTCCCAAGCCAGCAATATGCGCACGGCCTTTTTTATTATGGCGTGTGCGGGCCTGTCCGTCAGTTTTGTGGCGCCCCGCGCCCGGGCGCGCTGAGCGGTTTGGTTAAAATTCCTTCTTTATGCTATAATAATTATAAGGTGTAATATGAGCGGGAGAGCGAAACAAGTTCGTAAATCAAAGCCTGTCCCGACGACACCGAAGGCCGAAGCCGCCGGGGAATCCTCTTCCCTAATTCAGGCTGACGCCACAGGAGACAACTAATGAGCAACGTATCTATGAAAGCCATGCTGGAAGCCGGTGTGCACTTCGGCCACCAAACCTCCCGCTGGAACCCCAAAATGGGCCGCTTTATCTTCGGAGAAAGAAACGGCGTCCATATCTTAGACTTACAGAAAACCGCCAAAGAACTCAAAAAAGCCTGCGCCTTCATTAAAGAAGAAAGCAAAAAAGGCTCCAAATTTTTGTTCGTCGGTACCAAAAAACAAGCCCAGGAAGCCATCCAGGCCGAAGCCGCCCGCTGCGGCGCTTACTGCATCCACGAAAAATGGCTCGGCGGAACGCTGACCAACTTCCAAACCGTTAAAAAATCGGTTGAAAGACTCAACGAACTGGAAAAATGGGAAGCTTCCGGCGTATTCAAAGCCATCTCCAAAAAAGAAGCCAGCCGCCTGACCAAAGAAATGCTGCGCCTGCAGAAACTGCTGGGCGGCATCCGCGATATGAAAGTATTGCCGGACGTGGTCTTCGTCATTGACCCGGTGGACACCGCCGGCGCCGTGCGCGAATCCCATGCTTTGGGCATCCCGGTGGTGGCCGTCTGCGACACGAACGCCGACCCGGATTTGATCAGCGTGCCCGTCCCCGGCAACGACGACGCCGCCCGCTCCATCAAATTGTTCTGCGGCGCGATTGCGGACTCTATTCTGGAAGGCAAAGCCGAGCTGGAAGCCGTCAAAGCCGCGGAAAACAAACCCGCCGACAACCCGGTAATGGCCCAGGCCTTTGAATCCGCGATGCTCGCGGCCGAAAACGCCGAACCCGCCGCCGTGGAAGCCGCGGCCGTGGAAGAAGTGGTAAAAGCCGACGAAGCCGTCAACGAAGAAGCCAAAGAAGTTGCGGCTGAAGAAGAAAAAGCCGAAAAGCCGGCCGCCAAAAAGAAAACGGCCGCCAAAAAACCGGCTGCCGCCAAAGCTAAAAAAACCGTGAAAGCCAAAGCCGAAACGGAAGAAGAAGCCCCGGCGCAAGAAGCCAAATAAACCGCTTCCCGTGAAAGTTCCCGGGCCCGCCCGGGAACTTTCCACTCAGATTTAATCCTTATTCGTATACCTTAAACTCAGAGGAGAGACCAATGTCTTTAGACGACATCAAAGTGTTAAGAGAAAAAACCGGCGCTGGTATGCTTGACTGCAAAAAAGCGCTGGCCGAGTGCAACAACGACATGGAACAGGCCATCGTCTTCTTGCGCAAAAAAGGTTTGGCCGCCATGGCCAAGCGCGCCGAACGCGAAACCAAAGAAGGCCGCGTTTCCGTTAAAACCGACGGCAAAAACTACGCGATGATTTACCTGGGCTGCGAAACCGACTTTGTGGCCAAGACCGACGCGTTCATCCAACTGGCCGACGATTTGGCCCAGTACGTGCTGGAACACCCCGGCGCGGATTATATGAACGACGAACACATCAAAGCCGTAATTACGGAGCAGGCTCCCAAATTCGGCGAAAACACCACCCTCAAAGGCGCCTACAACTGGACGCCGGCCGAAGGCGGCGTGATGGCTTACTACGTCCACTCCGACAATAAAAAAGCCTCCCTGCTGGAGCTGGCCGTATCCGGCGCCTGCAAAGACGCCCAGAAAGTGGCCGATATCGCCCGCGGCCTGGCGATGCACACCGTAGGTATGCAGAGCGGCTGGGTGGACGCGAAAGACATCCCGCAGGACGTAATTGACCGCGAACTGGACATTTACAAAACGCAGGCCCAAAACGAAGGCAAATCCGCCGAAGCCATTGAAAAAATGCTGCCCGGCAAAGTTAAAAAGTTTGCCAAAGAAAACTGCCTCTTGGAACAGCCGACCATTAAAGACAACAAAAAAACCGTTGCCGATTACCTGGCCGAAGAATCCAAAGCGCTTGGCTGCGAACTGAAAGTCGTCCGTTTCGTTCGCTTCTAGTTCTACAAAGAACCCCTCGCAAGAGGGGTTCTTTTTTATGCCGTATTTTATAAATATCCCTGCCGGCTGCGCCTCCGGCCCGTCCGTTTGGACAAAAAGGCAAAAGACCCGTTGGTCCGTCAACGGTTTGATGTACGGGCTTTTTACAAGAAAGCCGAACGGCAATATTTTGTGCTACAATAATAAAAATATACGCTAAATCCGACCAAGCGAGGAGATCCCCCATGGAAACGTGCTGCCAACGCAAAAAAAGAATTTTACTTAAACTCTCCGGCGAAGCTTTAAGCACCGAAGGGCACCGCGGCATTAACCCGCAGTCTTTAAAAGAAATCGCCGAGGAAATCGCCGAAGCGTACAAAAAAAGCTGCTGCGAACTGACCATCGTCATCGGCGGCGGCAACGTCTGGCGCGGCGTGCGCGACGGCGGCGGCGTGATTGACCGCGTCAATTCCGACAGTATGGGCATGCTCGCCACCGTGATTAACGCCATTGCGCTCCAGTCCGCCATTGAAGAAGCCGGCGTGCCAACCCGCGTGCTTACTTCCATTAACATCTATCAGCTGGCGGAGCCGTTCGTCAGAAGAAAAGCCCTGCGCCACTTGGAAAAAGGCCGCATCGTTATTTTTGCCGGCGGAACCGGAAACCCCTTTTTCACCACCGACAGCGCGGCCGCGCTGCGCGCCTCGGAAATCAATGCCGACGTGCTGTTAAAAGCCACGCAGGTGGACGGCGTGTACGACTGCGACCCCAAGAAAAACCCGGACGCCAAACTCATCCGCCGCATTACCTACACGGACGCCATCGCCAAACAGCTCCAGTTTATGGATACGGCCGCGCTGGCGATTTGTATGGAAAACAAACTGCCCATTCAGGTATTCAACCTGCACCAAAAAGGCAATATTCAAAAAGCGCTCTGCGGGGAAGAAATCGGCACGACTATTTACTAGCCGCCCGCCGGGCCGGCTGGCACCCGGGCCCTGAACTTGCTATAATTAAAATAACATTTCAACAGAAGAGGACTTTTTATTATGGAAGGCATTACCAATCTGCTTAACAAAACCAAAACCAACATGGCCGAGCACGTCGCCCGTCTGGAACGCGATTTGGCCACCATCCGCACCGGCCGCGCGAGCTCTGCCCTTTTGGAAAACATCCGCGTAGATTATTACGGCACGCAAACCCCGATTAAACAAATGGCCGTCATCAACGTATTGGACGCCAAAACCCTGGAAATCCAGCCGTGGGACGTAAGCTCCATCAACGATATTGACAAAGCCCTGCAAAAAGCCGACCTGGGCGCGAGCCCCGTCAACGACGGCAAAGTCATCCGCGTAACGCTTCCTTCCATGACCGAAGACCGCCGCAAACAGCTGGCGAAGAACGTCTCCAAAATGAGCGAAGACTTTAAAGTGGCCGTGCGCAACGAACGCCGCGACGTGATTGAAAAACTCAAAAAAGCGCAGAAAGCCGCCGAAATTACCGAAGACGATTTGAAACGCTACGAAGGCGACGTGCAAAAAACGACGGACGCGCACATCGCGAAAATTGACCAGGTGATTAAAAACAAAGAAGCCGAAATTATGAAGATTTAAGCCAAGCAAGAACAAAAAACAGGAACACTCTAATTACTGAAGGGAGTGTCCCTTTTGTGTATATGGTAAATAATTATTTCTTTGTTAAGGTCCAATTATTATTGTTCAATAATGAATTTTCCTTAAAATATTCGCATATAGTTTTTGCAGTACTGGAATCTGCTTTGTATTGGCATGTTCCGCGATTCCACGTGTTATTCGGCTGATAAGCCGCCCCATTCTTATATCTATACCACGAAACACGCACTAACTGATCTGCATAAGCTTTATTATCCTCTGCAATTATATAACAAACATATCGCTCACAGACCACATAAAAATAATAATCATCAAATACCAGATAAGAACTCGCAGAGAGTCCACTGCGCCTCATGGTAGCATTGGCTTGAAAAGAAAGATCTAACATTTCCTGACCGCTTTTACTTGACAGATTCGTTAAAGCCAAAGGATAGTCATTAACTAAAAGATACATATCAACTGCCGTTTGCAAACTTTTTGCCTTTTGTACAACACCTGCTGCTCGTGATTTTTCTACAGCCTTTTCATACTGCGGCACGGCCACAGCCGCCAATATACCAATGATTAAAACCACTACCAACAGCTCTATTAACGTAAATCCGAGACTTTTTTGCATGGGATATATCCCCCTATTTATATAAGTTGATATTCCCAATTTATCAAAAAAAAAAAACGCGTCAACCCCCTTGCCGGGGGCAGGCAATCTGGCCTGGCCAGGGTTCAGCAATATACGGTACTTTTAGATACTTGGGAGAGAAACACTCGGGGATGCAAAAGTTTTCCGAGGAACGGTTCTTTATCTGCACGGCCTGCAAGGCTCCCTTCCGGGGAGTGGTTTTCTATGCGGACATAACTGACTGGAGGAACCGCATACTTTGGCATAAAGCGAACTCCCGGCGGCTGCCCGTTATGCCGCGCAGACAGGCGGCGGCCAAAAAAGCTAAAATATATTTATGTCCGAAGAACTTAAAAACCCTCTCCCGCGGCATGTAGCCGTGATTATGGACGGCAACGGCCGCTGGGCCAAAGAACGCCGTCTGCCGCGCCTGGCCGGGCACAACGCCGGGGCCCAAGCCGTACAGCGCACGCTGGAAGCCGCACAGCGCACGGGCATCAAATACCTTACTTTATACGCTTTTTCCACGGAAAACTGGGTTCGCCCGCAGGACGAAATAGACGGCCTGTTAAAACTGCTGGAACAAACGCTGGACCGCTACACCAAAGAAGCGGCCAAACACGGCGTACGGCTGCTTGTCAGCGGGGAAAAGGACCGCCTCCCCCCCGCCATCGTGGAAAAAATAGAGCACGCCGTCGCCTCCACCGCGGCCAATACGGGCCTGACGCTCAACCTGGCGCTTAATTACGGCGCGCGGCAGGAAATCGTTCACGCGGCCAACGCACTTATTCAAGAAGGGAAAACCCATATTACCATGCAGGACATCCAGGCGCACCTCTACCAGCCGTCCCTGCCGGACCCGGAGCTGATTATCCGCACGTCGGGAGAGGAACGTCTGTCCAATTTCTTATTATGGCAGGCCGCCTACAGCGAGTTTTATTTTACCCCCGTTCTGTGGCCGGATTTTGACGGCGCGGAATTTGAAAAAGCCCTTGCCGCCTACCGGACGCGCGTGCGCCGCTTCGGAGGATTATGAGCTCCGCTTTAATCCGTTCCCGCGCGCAGGAAATGCTCGCACGCATTAAACGCTTTTCCTCTCCCGCCACCAAAAAACAAATGCGGGAAAAATTCGGCATCCAGACCGAAAAAGCCCTGGGCACGCCCGTTACCACGCTTAGGCTGCTGGTCAAGGGTCTTCCGCGCCCGGACCAGGAACTGGCCGACGCGCTGTGGGACACCGGCGTACACGAGGCGCGCATTATGGCCTCCATGCTGGCGGACCCCGCGCAGATGACGTACCCGAAACTGGACGAGTGGGCCAAAGAGCTTAATTCCTGGGATATTTGCGACCTCTGCGCCGGCAACCTGTTTTCCAAAGTCAAAAACCCGTTAAAGCTGGCGGAGCGGTGGATTAAACGCGAAGAAGAATTTGTCCGCCGCGCGGGCTTTGCGGTGATTGCCGCGCTGGCCGTTCCGCGCGCCAAAACAACGGAAGAAGAATTAATCAAAATGCTTCCGCTCATCAAAAACCACGCGTGCGACCCCCGCCCGATGGTGCATAAAGCCGTCAACTGGGCGCTTCGCAACATTGGCAAGAAAAACCCGCGCCTCACGCCCAAAGCGCTGGCCTGCGCCGCGGAAATTTTAGATTTGTACGAAGACAACAAAGCCGCCCGCTGGGTGGCGTCCAACGCCGTGTGGGAACTGAAAAGCCCCCAAATTAAAGCGATGGTGGCTAAGCGCAAGTAATCCGCCAAGCTGTTATAAGGAAGCCTCTTTCCTCCCGCGATGGGCCCCGCCAATTACACCAACGCACCTAGAGAACCGCGGCCCGCCAAGCTGTTTTGTAGGGGCGCGTCCTCGCACCCGCTGTGTGGCCCCCGCTAATCATACCAGCGCACATAGAGAACCGCGGCCTGGAAGGCCCAAATATAGTAAAATAAAGATATGCTATTACCCAGAATTTTAACCGCCCTGATAGGGATCCCCGTTGTTCTGGCCGCCATCCATTTTGGCGGCGTGATTTATATGGCCTTTGTCGGCTGTGTAATCCTGCTCTGCCTCTACGAGTACGGCCTGGTGCTTACCGCCGGCAAGAAGCCCGTGCATATGCCCAGCCTGATGATTTTCGGCCTGCTCATGGCCGTGGTGGCCGTCCTGGGCCGCAGCGGCGCCGCCGGCCTGGAACTGCCGGACAACCTCTATCCCTTCTCCGTCAGCGTGGTAATTTTCGGCGTACTGCTTTTTGAAGTCCTCACCCCCAAACGCTCGTGGGACCGCGTTTGCAACACGTTTACGGGCGTATTTTTAATTCCGTGGTCGCTGGCGCATTTGGTGAACCTGCGCGATATTGCGACTTACGGCGAATACCTCACGCTTTTTATGATTATCACCGTCTGGGTGTGCGACACCGGGGCCTATTTCAGCGGCCGCTTTTTCGGGCGGCATAAACTGAACCAGGAAGTCAGCCCCAAGAAAACCTGGGAAGGCTCCGTCGGCGGCACCCTGCTGGCCGTAGGCGGCGCGGTGCTGATGCGGCATTTGTTCCTTTCCACGCTGTTTTCCGTTAAAGAAGCGGTGCTGTTGGGGCTGTTAATTGCGGTGGTGGGCCAAGTGTCCGACCTGGCCGAATCCGTCATCAAACGCTCCACCGGGGTGAAAGATTCTTCCAACCTCCTGCCGGGGCACGGCGGATTTCTGGACCGTTTTGATTCGTACCTGCTGCTCGCTCCCCTGTTTTATTACGTGGTGCTTTATACGTTATGAAAAATATCGTGATTCTGGGCTCCACCGGTTCTATCGGCACGTCGGCGTTAGACGTAATTGCGCGGCTGGGTAAAGATTACCGCGTGATGGCGCTTTCGGCCAACAGCAATACCGAACTTTTTTTAAAACAGCTGCACTCTTTCCGCCCCCGCTTTGCGGCGGTGATGAGTCCGGAAAGCTACGAAAAAATCAAAGACCAAATCCCCGAAGGCACGCGCCTCCTGCCGCCGGAAATTGAAAGCCTGATGTTTATGGCCTCTCTGCCGACGGCGGACCTCATCATCAGCGGCGTGGTGGGCGCGGTGGGCTTCCAGCCGCTGGTAAGCGCCATTAAAGCCGGCAAAACGATTGCGCTCGCCAATAAAGAGCCGATGGTCATGGCCGGCAAAACTTTAATGAAAGAATGCGAACGCTGGGAAGCCGCCATCATTCCGGTAGACAGCGAACCTTCCGCCATTTTCCAATGTTTGGCGGGCATGGCGGACGAGCACGGCTACCAAAAGCTCTCGTCCGAAATTTCCCGCGTGTTTTTAACCGCGTCCGGCGGCCCCTTTGCCAAGCGCAAAACGTCGCTCTCCACGGTTACCCCCGCCGAAGCCTTAAACCACCCGCGCTGGAAGATGGGCAAAAAGATTACGGTAGATTCCGCCACCCTGATGAACAAGGGTTTTGAAGCCATTGAAATTATGAATTTGTTTAATTTGCCGGAAGAAAAGGTGCAAATCGTCATTCATCCGCAGTCCATCGTGCATTCGGCGGTGGAATTTAACGACGGGGCGATTCTGGCGCAAATGGGCGAGCCGGATATGCGCGTGCCCATCCAGTACGCCATCACCTACCCCTTACGAGCGGCCGGCCCGGTAAAAAAACTCAATTTGTTTGAAGCCGCCAAGCTGGAATTTTTTGAACCCGATTTAACCCGCTTCCCCTGCCTGGACCTGGCCCTCGCGGCCGCCCGCAAGGGAGGAATCCTGCCCGCCGTATTAAGCGCGGCGGACGAAACGGCCGTAGACGCGTTTTTAAAGGAAGAAATCAAATTCACCGATATCCCCAAACTCATCTACACCGTGTTAAAATCCGCCCCGCAGACCTCGGGCGAAGCCACCTTAAACCAGGCGCAGGAAGCCGACCGGTGGGCCCGCGAAGCCGCGGCGGCCTGCCTGAAAGAAAAGAGCTATAAAACAGCCGTTATTTAGGAGAAACCCATGCTTTTATCCGTCCTAGCCGTCATCGTCGTGTTAAGCCCCATCGTCATCGTGCACGAATTCGGGCACTACATCGCCTGCCGCTTAACCGGCATCCGCGTCAACGAATTTTCGTTTGGGTTTGGCAAAATCCTGTGGCATAAAAAAGCGGGCGATACGGATTATCAAATCCGCGCCATTCCCTTCGGCGGATTTGTAGAACCCGCCGGCCCGATGTTCCACCCGCAGGACGCGCCGGAACCGCCCAAACCGTACGAATTTGCGGCCAAGAAATGGTACGCCAAGTTCTTTATGGTGGTAAACGGCGCGCTGTTTAACTATCTGCTGGCCGCCGTCATTTTTTCCACGCTGATTTACATCAAGGGTATGCCGGAGACGGATCCCCTCAAACTCCCCGCCGCCGTCGGTGCGGTGGCCGAAGGCTATCCCGCCGCCAAGCTGGATTTACAAGCGGGCGACGTTATCCGCTCCATTAACGGCGAAAACATCGCCACCTGGCAGGATTTAACACAGGCCATGGCCGCGCGCAAAGGAGACGTAACGCTGGCCTACGAACGGGACGGCAAAGCGATGAGCGCGCTCGTCAAAGACGCCGACTTTAAAAAGGACGCCCCGACCGTGCTGGGCATTACGGTAAACCCCATTTATAAACCGGTACCGCTGTGGGAAGCCGCCGGGCTGGGCGTGTACCAGTGCTATTACTGGACGAAGTTTTCCCTCTCTTCCCTGGCGCAAAGCTTTACCAAGAAAAAAGCGCCCGAACTCGCGGGCCCGATTGGCATTGTGAACATCATCCATAAATCGGTGCACACGAGCCTGCTGGATTTTGTGTTTTTAATCGCCATGCTCTCGCTGGCCGTGGGGATGTTTAACCTGTTCCCGATTCCGATACTGGACGGCGGCTACGCCCTCGTCTATCTGTGGGAAGGGCTAACCAAAAAACTCCCGACGGAAAATATGCTCAACAAAGCCGCCAGCGTGGGTATGTACCTGCTGATTTTACTGGTGCTTTACGCCTCGTACTCCGACATAAAGCGCATTTTCTTTAAACCCAAAGCGGCCGCCGCCGTAACGCAGACGGCCGCCGACAGCCAACCCGCGGAGGCGGAACATGTACAAGACTAGAGAAGTAAAAGTAGGCCCTTTTACCCTGGGGACCGGGCACCCCGTGCGCGTGCAGAGCATGTGCAATACCGACACGCGCGACGCCGAAAAAACGGCCGCACAAATTAACCTGCTGGAAGACGCCGGCTGCGAAATCAACCGCGTGGCCGTACCCGATATGCAGGCCGCCCTGGCCATCGGGGACATCAAAAAGCGCATTCACTCCCCCCTGGTGGCGGACATTCATTTTGACTATAAACTCGCGCTGGAAGCCATTAAACAGGGCGTGGACAAGGTGCGTATTAACCCGGGCAACATCGGCGCGGTGGAAAACACCAAAGAAGTCGTCAAAGCGGCGCTGGACCACGGCACGGCCATCCGCATCGGCGTAAACGCCGGGAGCGTAAAGTATTTAAAAAGCGTGGACGGAAAGATGGACCTTTCCGACGAAAAATGGGCCGAAGTGATGGTAAACGAAGCCCTGGAACAGGCCAACATTTTGGAACAGCTGAACTTTAAAAATGTAGTGGTATCTTTAAAGTCGGACAATTTCAAACGCACCGTGCTCGCCAACGAACTGTTTGCCCGCCAGAGCGATATTCCGCTTCACATCGGCCTTACCGAAGCGGGCAGCTTTTTAAGCGGCACCGTCAAAAGCGCGGTGGCGCTGGGTACGCTTTTGCAAAAAGGCATCGGAGCCACCATCCGCGTTTCGCTGACGGAAGACCCGCGCATGCAGGTGCGCGCCGCATATGAAATTTTAAAGGCGCTCGGCCTGCGCGAATACGGCCCGAACCTGATTTCCTGCCCCACGTGCGGCCGCACGCAGGTGGACGTAACGGGCACCGTACACGCGCTGGAAGAAAAAATTTATTCCGACAAAGTCCTCCTTCAAAAAGCCACCGGCCTTAAAATCGCCGTGATGGGCTGCGTGGTAAACGGCCCGGGCGAAGCGCGCGACGCGGACTTTGGCATCGCCGGCGGCAAAGGCGAAGGCTTATACTTTGAACACGGCGAAACGATGTTCAAACTCCCCCAGGAAAAATGGGTAGATTTTTTAATTGAAAAAATTAACACGTGGAAACATGAATAAACCTTTTTTTGCGGACTCCAACTTTACACTCTATCAAGGAAATTGTTTAGATATTTTAAAACAAATTCCAGATAATTCTATTGATATGATTTTTGCCGATCCTCCTTATATGCTCTCTAACGGAGGTTTTTCTGTTCAATCGGGAAAAAGAGTCTGCGTTAATAAAGGCCAATGGGATAAAAGTAACGGTTTTGATGAAGATTTCAAGTTTCAAAACGAATGGATAGCCGCTTGTAAAAGGATTTTAAAACCAGGCGGCACTATATGGATTAGCGGAACCTATCATTCTATTTACCAGTGCGGTTTTGCGTTGCAACGTAATGAATATCATATATTAAACGATATTGCGTGGTTTAAGCCCAATGCGGCCCCCAACTTAAGCTGTCGGTTTTTTACTGCTAGCCACGAAACTCTCATTTGGGCAAGAAAAGACAAAAACGCGAAGCATACTTTCAACTATGACTCTATGAAAAACGGAAATTGGGATGAAGATGCCCTAAAAAAGCCTGGCCTTCAAATGCGTTCTGTATGGTCTATTAACACGCCTAAAATGTCCGAAAAAACTTTTGGTAAGCACCCTACGCAAAAACCTTTTGATTTACTGCGAAGAGTGGTACTATCCAGTACAAAACCAGGGAATATAATTTTAGATCCCTTTACGGGAAGTTCTACAACTGGGCTGGCAGCCTATTTTTATCAACGCAAGTTTATTGGTATTGATATAGAAAAGAAATATCTTGAACTGTCCATAAAACGATTTGAAGAATTAAAAAACAGAGGAAACAGCTTATGAAAACTGGCGGTTTTGGCGGGGCTAATACCAAAACAGGATTAGCCTTTGAAGGTAAAACGGATATTTTAACTTTTTTGTCAAAACAAAAAGATTATCAAGTGCAAGAAAATATTGTTTTTTTCAAAGGAGAAGAAGTCGCCAGAACTTATAAGAAATATGCTTTTTATAAGTTCTTGGAAGAAAATGGAATTGACTGGAAAAATATCATATCAAAAAGACTTCTTCCAGATGATTCTATTTTTGTTATTGTAAAAAATACCCTCTATATTATTGAAGTTAAATTCCAGCAAGTTGCTGGTTCTGTGGACGAAAAATTACAAACCTGCGATTTTAAACGGAAACAATACCAAAAACTGCTGGCTCAATTAAATGTAGAAGTAGAGTACATTTATATTTTAAGCGACTGGTTTCGCAAACCGGAATATAGAGATGTATTGGATTATATTCATTCCGTGCATTGTTCTTACTATTTTGAATATCTCCCATTAGATAAAATAGGTTTGCCCGTCCCAACCATTTAATTTTAACAAAAGGAAATTACGCAAAATGAAACTCTCTAATTACTATATCCCTACTTTAAAAGAAGCTCCCAAAGACGCCGACACCCTTTCGGCCAAACTGATGATTCGCGCGGGCCTTATCCGCAAGGTGGCCAGCGGGCTTTACGAATGGCTCCCCCTGGGCCTGAGAGTGCTTAGAAAGGTGGAAAACATCGTGCGCGAAGAAATGGACCGCGCCGGCGCGTGCGAAGTGTGGCTGCCGCTCGTACAGCCCAAAGAACTGTGGGAAGAAAGCGGCCGCTGGACGTTTTACGGCAAAGAGCTCCTGCGCTTTACGGACCGCAAAGAGGCCGAATTCTGCTTTGCGCCCACCGCCGAAGAAGTCATCACCGACCTGGTCAAAAAAGACACCACTTCCTATAAACAGCTCCCTCTGTGCCTCTATCAGTTCGGCACCAAATTCCGCGACGAAATCCGCCCCCGCTTCGGCGTTATGCGCGCACGCGAGTTTTACATGAAAGACGCCTACTCCTTCGCCGCCGACGACCGGGGCGCCAACGACTGGTACCAAAAAATGTACGACGCTTACCAGCGCATTTTTAAACGCTGCGGATTTGAATTTAAAGCCGTAGAGGCCGATACCGGCTCCATCGGCGGAAACTTTTCGCACGAATTTATGGTGCTGGCCGCCACCGGCGAGGACGCCATTGCGGACTGCACTTCCTGCGGATACGCCGCCAATACGGAAAAAGCCGAAATCCAGGCCCCCGAAGAAATTCAAATTGACGAAGCCGAATTAAAACCGATGGAAAAGCAAGCCACCCCCAAAGCCTACACGGTGGAAGACGTGGCCGAAATGCTAAACGTGCCCACTTCCAAACTGATTAAACTGCTGGTCTTTACCGCCGACGGCAAACCCGTGGTGGCCCTGGTGCGCGGCGACCACGAATTAAACGAATTCAAATTCAAAGCCCTCTTAAAATGCAACGAGCTGGAAAAAGCCTCCGAAGAAGTTTACACGCAGGTAACGGGTTCGTTTGTGGGTTTTGCGGGCGCGCAGGGGCTGAAAGAAAAAAATCCGTCCGTTATGATTTACGCCGACAACTATGTTAAAAACATCGTCAACGGCGTTTCCGGCGGCAACGAAAAAGACGTACACACCATTAACGTTACCCCCCGCCGCGACATTAAAGTGGACGTATATGCCGACTTAAAAATGGCCTCCGCCGGCGACAAATGCGCCCGCTGCGGCAAAGAGTTCACCTTCACGCGCGGCATTGAAGCCGGGCACGTGTTTAAACTCGGCACGAAATACTCCGCCGCCATGGGAGCCAACTTTTTAGACGAAAACCAAACTTCCAAACCCATGATTATGGGCTGCTACGGCATCGGCATCAGCCGCGTGGTGGCCGCCGCCATTGAGCAGTCCCACGATGACAACGGCATCATCTGGCCCGCGCCGCTGGCCCCGTTTGACGTAGCCCTCGTGGCGATTGATTACGACTCCAACCCGGACGTTAAAAAACACGCGGACGAAATCGCCGCCGGATTGGAAGCGCGCGGATTCTCCGTACTGTTGGACGACCGCAACGAGCGCGCCGGCATTAAGTTTAAAGATATGGACCTCATCGGTCTGCCCTACCGCCTGGTGGTCAGCAGCCGCACGGTAAAAGACGGACAGTGCGAATATAAAAAGCGCACGGACAAAGAAGCCGTACGCTGGAGTCTGGCGGAAGCCGTGGAAAAACTGGCGGAAGCCGCCGGTAAATAGTCCGCCGCATATTTTAAAACCCCGCCGGCTTATCGCCCGCGGGGTTTTTGTATGTCCAAGCCGTTTAGTCCAGCGCGTACCACTCGTATGCGGCGCCCGCCGTCGGGCTGGTGATTTTATCTTTCCCGCCGATAAGTTTGCAAATCCCCATTTTATCGGCGTCTGAGCCCACCTGTACAAAACAATAAAACTTTTTGCCGGGCGTGCCGATGTTTTGTATGGACGAATACCAGATAAATCCGTAACTGTTCTTTTTCAAACTCCAGGACTGCAAACGCGGACCGTTTTGGATACAGAATTTAAAACTCCGCCCGCTGATACATCCGCCTCCGTCCGGCGTTACGTTGGACGGAACGACGCTCAACTGGTCAAACCCGGAGGGCAGCGTCCCGTTGGCCAGCACATATTCCTCTACCCCTACAGCCAGACTTTTCATCATCGCCAGCCCCTCGGCGGCGCGGGATTTTTCCACCGATTTTTCGTATTGCGGCAGCGCAACTGCCGCCAAAATACCGATAATAAGCACGACAACCAACAATTCTATCAAAGTAAAACCTTTTTTCATAAATACTCCGGAAAAACGCAGATTTGCCCGGCGCAGATGCCGTATAAAAACGCCAAGCAAGACGGGCCGTGCTTTTTCCAGTTTATCAAAAAAAAAAAACAAATCAAGGGGGCGAGCCGCCCCTCCCTTT
>ENA-OPIO01000149-OPIO01000149.1-human-gut-metagenome-genome-assembly--contig:-NODE-149-length-27230-cov-13.009457_pt1 | contig 27230 bp, 26 predicted proteins | sample MGYA00241395_ERZ501636 | MGnify/ENA primary metagenome ERZ501636 (study PRJEB25962, sample SAMEA2042198) | human gut metagenome | biome: human gut; feature: human-associated habitat; material: faeces... | reverse complement strand
TTCGTATCTTTGCGCTAAGACAAACATCCGTTTTTGCCGTCGAGCACGTGCCGAATGAGTTGTGATTTGCTTTAAAATTCGTATCTTTGCGCTAAGACAAACATCTGGAGCATTACAGCGATTTGCCGAATGACGGTTGTGATTTGCTTTAAAATTCGTATCTTTGCGCTAAGACAAACATCACGATTTTGATAATATGTTGAAAATCAGTGATATGCGTAATAAATTAGAAAATAAAAAATGATGGTTGTCTAACAACAAAAAGTCCGGCTGATGCCGGATTTTTTGTTTTAAGGCAAAAACTTTACGGCAAATAAATAACGCATGAAGATGCGGAAATAAAGGATTGCGACAAAACCGGACTGTTAAATAACAATAAAAAAGTCAGAACAACTCGAGCTGCTGTCCCGGGGCGTTTGGCTCAACAGGCTTCTTGCCGTAGAACAGCTCGATGGCACCAAACTGCTTGTCTGTTATGCAAAGCACGCCGACATGACCATACTTCGGAAGAAACGATTTTACGCGCTTTATATGCACCTGGGCGTTTTCCATGCTGGCGCAATGGCGGACGTAAATAGAGAACTGGAACATCGTGAAACCGTCGCGTTGCAGGTTCTTGCGGAAAAGAGCATAGGCCTGCTTGTCCCTCTTTGTTTCGGTAGGGAGGTCGAAGAAAACAAGTATCCACATAATCCTGTATTCGCTGAAACGGTCGGTCATAATATATAATAAGGTGATATGGCGGATATTCGGCGGCGCAGCGCGTACGCCGCCGAATCGTTACATTACGGGATAGGCTATGCGGCGCGCCTCGCCAGTGAAGCATTTGTACAGCGACGCCGTTGTCTGGGTGGCGGCAACCATCAGCGGACTGCGTTTGCCGCCAATCCTAACGTCGGTTACGGGTATGCCGAGTAGCCTCATCTTCAGTTCTTTCGTAATGTCCTCCGGCATGTCGCCGCCGTACTCGTTGACAATACAGAACACAAGGCTGTCAACCAAAGGACGGTAAGGCTCCATTACGTCGTCGGCAAGGCAGTAGGCGTTGTACCTGTTGTGGTGGTGTATTCCGAGCGTAGGCAACAGTCCGCTTGACACAAGGGAACGGGCTATCACCGCACGGAGGATGGCATAGCCGTAGTTGAGCAGGTTGTTAGGCGGTATGCCCTGGCGGTCGCGCGTAAAGTCGGAAAGCCCCGGCACGCCGGCGAAGAGGCTTTTCCAATAATACGCCGCCGTTCGGCCTTCAAGGTTGTCAGGGTCGCCGCTGCGCACGTCGGCCGACCACCGGCGCATACATCCCGTCTCTGCCCCGGCGCAGGCGGCCAGAACAGCCGCCTGGTTGTCAATCTTGGCCTTGACAGTCTGCTGCCAAAGCTGCTTCTTCAGCGGTACCGACGCGTCGAGCTGGTCGCGGAAGCGCTCGCTCTGCACTGTGTTGCCGCATAGCGGAAGCATCAGCCCCACGGGCATACTGCGGCTGTCGCAAGTAACCACGGAGCAGTTGTTCTCAAGCAGAGCCTCGAGCAGTCCGTGCGTAATTGTTATCTGCCTGTTGTCGAACACCACAACACCGATGTCCTCTACTGGAATAGTCCTTACGCTCTCTTTCTTCAAAACGTCTGGCATGTCGCTCTTCTCCACCTCGGGCAGGCGGATTACCATCTGTCTGTCTTTTAAAGAAAGGTAGGCGGGATTGGTAAAACACAATGTTCGCTTAATCATAATTTCTTTCCGTTTATCTCTATAATATTTCCTATCCTGTCAACCTTTATCGGTATGCAGGTTTCTTTAATTGATTCTTTCAAATCCGTAAACTCTAATTTATTTAGTTGTGTAAATTCAAATTTGTCAATTATAGAATTTGCAACACTAAAAGGTATTCCGTAAAGTCTTGAACTTGTGCAGCTAACCACCTTGTAAATCCTGCTCTTATCCAGCGGTCTGCTTATCGTTCCCTTGTCGATTTCTTCTTTCGTCGGGAGATATACGAGGTCGTTAGGTGAAAGCACGAATGTGGGCTTTTGGCCGTTTGCGTTTTCGGGTGCTATGGGCAGGCCCTCTTTTGCTCGCTTCACGGCTTCATATAGAGGTATCGTGGCGTAAGAGCGCTTCTTTACGGGCAGACCTGTGGCTTTGTCAGTTTCCTCGGTTTCGTATACGGCGAAAAACAGGTTGGTGCCCTTTGCCGCCTCTACGAACTTCGTAGACTTGCTGCCGCGTTTGCCTACGGCGTATTTCTCGGCCTTCTCATACACACGGACCTTGTATATCGGTTGATGATGTTTCCCGTTGTTGAGGCTTACAATGTTGCGGTTCATTTCTTCAATTCCTTCCGGCGAGAAGGCGCGCTCGGTGTCGCAGCCGCACAACTCGAGGTGTCGCAGCAGTATCTTTTGTATGCCCGTGTCGGTTACCGAGTCTTCAATGCGCTTGCGGTTGAATCTTGTGTCAAGTGGCTTTCGCGTTGCAAAGTAACGGTCTTTCACGCTGCCATCCTTTCCCAAGACATCCTGCGTGAAGTAATATACTTTTATCTTCGACGGGTTGAAGTCGGGCCATGCGTCCTTGTGGCCGGCAAAGTATGTCTTTATGAGCTTCTCGTCATAGCCGAGCTTAACGAAGTCGGTGATTTTGCGCTTCATGTCTTTGTCCACTATGGCCTTACGCTGCCTCATGGCTTCTTTAAGCGACACTTCGCGGATTCTTCTTAGGTTCACCTCGCCGTAGACCGTTTCCTTGTGCAGCGGCTTGCGCACAGCCCAGCTGTCACCTTTCACTTGATGTACGACGGTTTTCTTTCCGTCGACGAAGCATTGGTATGCGTTTGTGGTCTTGTTGATTATCCTAAGGTTCTGCTTGAAACTTACCACGATGTCTTGCAGGGCTTTTTCCAAGTCGGCGGTGAATGTGGCCCACGGTTTCAAAAACTCGCGCGCCGTTTCAATCGTCTTTCTCTCGCCGTTCCTTACGATTTCCGTCTGTTCGTAGCGTCTTAGCTTGCGCGACAGTTGGTAGCGGTTGGCGTTGTTGCCAGACATGGCCGCCTCGTTGTTGAGCAGGTTGACGTGGCTGCGCGTGGTGCAGGCTATCACGACGGCATCCATGGCGTGATGGCGGTGGTCAATCCTTTTCTTGTTGAATCCCTTTTGCAGTTCAAGCGGCATGTCAGGTATCTCGTGTCCACCGGCGCTTGTCGTTGTGAACTTGCGTGTGCCTGTAAGCTCGTTGAGGCGGCGGAAGCGCGGCAGCACTATGCGGTTCCACACATCCTTCACGCCCCAGTCTTTCTTCAGCCTGTCGGTTATCGTGCCGTTAGTGGTTATGACGTTCTTCGATATGTCCTGCTCCTCGCCGTCCTCGCGCACGATGTTCGACATGAGCGTCTTCACCAGTTTGCTGATGTAGCGGCTGTCGTTCAGCTGCCGTGCGATGAAGTCGTCAGGGATGTCGTCCATGAGCAGTTTGCGCATTTTCGCACGGTTATTCTTATAGACGTTGGTAACGAGCCGCTCGTATTCCTCGACACTTAGTATCGTAGCGTCGGAGCCGTTGCCAAGGCTTACTATTTGTCCGTGCTTTTCCTTGATGAATTCCATGCCGAGCATTTTGTCCTTCAAAGCGTTGACTGCCGACTCGCAGATGACCTTGTTAGAGAACGAGTCGTCGAAATAGCGCGACTGCGGTATGATGTGCTCAATCTGGTAGTCGGTGGTGAACAGGCGGGCGAGGGGTATGAACCTGCCCGTGTACGGCGACTGATACTTCTGGTCGAGCCACAGCTTGTAGCGCAGAACTTCAGAGCGCGACGGCCGTTTCTTCTCGTCGGTCTCGCCGAGCTTCTTTATTATCTCGCTTATGCCGTCGTCTATTTCGCCTATGCTGCTTAGCACGCCGTCCTCGTAGATGCGCAGCAGTTCCTGCTGGCTCGGCGAGTAGGGGCGCACGTTGTCTATGCCGAAGTCGGGGTTCATGAATTCTGTAAGCAGCACCTTCGCCCTTATGTTGGCGTTCTCGTTGTCGGTTATCAGCTGTGTGGCCTTCTTGCGTTGCTCGGCGGTCTGCTTCATGTTGCGGCCCATCTCGATGTGTATCTCGTCAATATTGCCGTACATGCGCCAGATGTCGCGCACGGTGCGCAGCGTTTCTGTCACCACCTGCTCTACTATCGGGTTGCGCAGCGAGTGCTGTTTGAAGTGCCTGAGATATTCGTCAACGTCGTCGGGAGTGCGCCATTTTACAACTTCTTTGGCTTCAGAGTGGCGGTTGTAGACCACGTAGCAGGCCTTCCACAGCGGCAGTCCGCTGAAGTCTTCCACCCTTGTCATGCTCTGGGTCATCTCCCTTACCTTGTCGATTATGCTTTCGTCGTATTCCCCGTTGATTAGTTTCTCTATGCGTTCCCTCGTATTCTTGTCTATGTCTGATTCGCTCCAGCGTCGACCGATGCGCATAAGCGCAAGCAGCTTCTTTATCGCCTTTTCAGAGTAAGAGGCGTAGTCTTTCTTGAACGGCGGGAATTTGGCGAACGCCTCTACGAATTCTTCGCCAAGACCGTGCTTCCCGGCGAATGTAGTCAACGCATGTTGCAACTCCTGCTTGTCTTCAACCGAATAGAGAATGTGCCAGAGGCTCATCTCCGTTTCGGGCGTAAGCACGTCTTTGTCTACGCCTGCCTTGTCGAGATGTTTCAGCATAAGGCCCCGCGTTTCGTTGCAGGGATAGGCCTTGTCTTCTACGTAGTTCCAGCGGTATGGGTACGGTGTTTCCTTGCCTTTCGGCTTTTTTATCTTGAAATACGAGCCGAACAGCGTGTCTTGCGTTATGTTCTCGCGGTCATTTAGCCAGTCGAACAGCTTTATTACGTCGTCCGTCGAGCTTATGAACTCGCCCGTCACGTCGATGTCGGTGCGCAGCAGGCCGTCCACCTCTTTCTCACGCTGGAATATGCGGAGGTTTGAAACGAACTGCCACATGCGGAACTCTTGGAACAGAGGGTTAGACCTTGCGGCGCATTTCACGGCGGCGGTTTTCCTTTCGCCCGTTTCCTTGTCCGTGTAAGCGTGCGATTCGTAGGGGCAGTCGTCAATGAGCGACTTCTTGCTCTTCAACGGTCGTTGGTAGAAAATGATGTTGTCGATAAACAGGTAGGTGAACCCGCGCCTCTCGATGGAGTGGCGGTAGGCATCGTTCGAGGGGTAAAGCTCGTTTATGCAGGCGTTATAGAGACTGTCGTCTGTCAATTCCGGGATGAAGCGGGCCTGCGCTTCGAGTATCTTTTCCAGCTCCTCTTTGTAGTATTTGCGCTCTATCGTGCGCACGAGTTTGCCCTTGATTTTCTGTTTTGGGTTGACAAGCAAGGCGTCGTAGATGTATTCGCCTACGGTCTTTCCTGAATTGTCTATGTCCGCCTCGGTCTTTTTCTTCACGAGGGTCCAGTCGTTCTCGCCCGGCATACGGAGCGAGCGCTTTACGCTTCCGTCCTTGTCGAGCTTGGGGTTGCCGTCCTTGTCGAGCTGCGTCGTTACGATAAACTCTTTCACTTTGCCTTTCCAGTCAGGCGGAGCCGGAGCGGCGCGGTGGTACACCATGCCGTTCTCCAGCACGATGTCATACCACGTGTCCTTGCCCTTACGCTCTCCCGTGTCCCTCACGTCGACTACCTTGAGGGCGTAAAACTCCTCAAGCTTGCTCTTGTCTTCATCATTCTCCTCGCCGCGCAGCTGGTAGTAGCCCCGCTTCTGGTTGAAGTTCAGCAGCAGCCACGCCAGTTCCTGTTTGCTGATGGCTTGCGTCAATGCCTTCTTGCGCAAGTAGTAGATAGTCCAGTCATAAGGCACGAGCGCGCCGTCAGCGAGCCATGCACTTTGGTTCAGCCTGAAGTCGGCAAGCATTTCGGCGTATGACTCCTTGAAAACGAACTCATAACGTCCGTCTTCACCCTTGCGCCAAGCCAGCTTGCAGCCGTCGGCATCCTTGAACTTGCCGTAGCGTGTCAGCGCGGTCGAGTAGTGTTCAGGCAGGAATCCCATTACGTCGAGCACCCTGTTAAGCCGTTCGCGCCTTAAAAGGCAGCGTTCGCGCAGGCGGCGTATGCCGCGGTAGCCGGTGCGCTCGGCCGTCTGCGACACCGAGTTGCCTTTCTCAAAGTCGCCTTGTATGGCGGCGTCCATGGGTATTATGCGGCTTCCGCAAGCCTCAAGATGTTTTTCTACTTCCGGCATTACGCCGTCATACTTCTCATTCACTATGGCCCAGCCTATGCTGTTCGGGCCAAGGTCAAGCCCAAGTATCTGTTTCATGGTATGTCTTTTTTTTAACAGTTGTCATTTACAAAGGTAGTGAATTATCACAAACTGCAAGTCATAATGTTCTTATTTTACAGCCTTCCGCTGCAAAAGCCCATCTCTTCCAGCTGCGGCCAGCCGGCATCCTTCACCTCGCGGAGGAACAGGCGGGCGCACATCTCGGCGTCGTCGCCTGCGCGGTGGTGGCGGCCGCAGGTTATTTCAAACTGGTTGCAGAGATGGTCGAGCGTGTTGCAGCCGAAGTCGTAGAGCCTCCGTGCGGCGCGCAGGGAGCAGTAGTAGGCTGCGTCGGGCTTCGTGATGCCGTACAGCTCGAGCGAGCTGCGTATGCAGCCGATGTCGAACGCGGCGTTGTGGGCCACGAGCACGGGGCACTCTTTGATGTATTCCGATATTTCGGCCCACACCTCCGGGAACTCGGGCGACCGCTCCGTGTCCTCCGGCCGTATGCCGTGTATCTGCACGTTACGGTAGCTGTACACATTGCCCGGCGGGCGTACGAGCCACGAGCGCGTCTCCGCAATGCGGCCGTGGCGCACAACGCAGATGCCCGCCTCGCACACGGAGGCGCGCCGGCCGGTGGCCGTCTCGAAGTCGATGGCTATGAAGTTCAGTCCTTGAATGGTGTTCCCTTCTGTATCAATGCGTTTTGCAGGCAGCCACGGCCCTGTATGGCTTGGTGTGGCGGTCAGGCTGTCTGACGGTCAGGCCTGCTTTCTGCAAAGTTACTTGTCAGCAGGTGAAAAATCAAGTCACAGCCAGACTTTTTTCGATTTTGCGTCAAAAAAATAATGTTGCGCTGCGTTTCGGCGTCCGTTTAGTGCTGTAATGTATTTACGAAAGGCCGTATTCCGCCTTGCGAAAGGCCGCCAATTGGCTTGCGAAAAGCCGCCTTTTGCAGTCCAAAAGGCGGCTTTTCGGATTGTAAGCATACATTCCGCGTTTTGTTATAGATTGTATCTCCAGCGTGTGTTGACGAACGTTCATGAAAGCTAAACAGCCCCATAATGTTATAATAAAACGCATGTCGGCAAGAGACTTGCCGGCAACCGGTCGCCAATATGCAAAAAGAAAAAGGAGAAAGACAACCGTCCTTCTCCTCCCTTGTACCCAGAGCCGGTACAAGGCATAGAAATCATAGGAAAATAAAAGAATTTATCTTCCTTATTATCAGTCATTTGCATCTTTCTTATTTTCTCCATTTTTGCCATATTTTGCCCATTTTCTGTTATTCAGTACACTTTTAGTACACTTTGAAATTCCATTTTCTTTTGTACCTTTGCAATATCGAAAAACAAAAGAAAATCAATTATTTAGCGTAATCACCCGGTTACGGTATCTAAATCGGGATAAAACCTCTAAACAATGGCAAAGTTAGAAAATAAAACGAAAGAAAACCCTAAATTGGAGCAAAACAGGCTGTCGGACGGCAGAATTAGTTTGTATCTGGAGTATTATTTGGGTAGAGAGGAAAAGCCTGTATTGGATGAAAACGGTAATCAGGTGTATTATGAAAGCGGTAAGATGCAGGGAAAGCCGAAGTTCGCTATCAAGCATCACAGGCGAAAAGAGAACCTCAGCCTGTATCTGATAGAGAAGCCACGTACCCCTGCGGAACGCCAGCAGAACAAGGAAACACTGGAGCTTGCTGTAAAAATACGTACCGAACGTGAACAGGAGTTTAAGGAAAGTATGTTGGGCTACCGTCTGAAAAAAGACCGGAACGTGAATTTCTTGGATTATTTTCAAGCCTATATCAATGACTACACCAAGAAAGACATTCGGATGGTGCAAATCGCCCTAAGCCGTTTCAAGGACTTTTTGAAGGAGCATTACCCGATGCACGAGTTCGGCATCAAGCCGGAACTTATCACGAAGGACATGATGGAACAGTTCGTAGCTTATCTGCAATCCCGGAGCGTGGGCGAAGGGGCTAAAAGCATCTTCCAGCGTTTCAAGAAGGTTATCCACTATGCGATTGACCACGATGTGATGCTGAAAGACCCCTGCAAAGGCGTTACCTGCAAGGCGGATAGCCAGATACTACGCAAGGACGTGCTTTCGCCGGAAGAAATCCAGCGGTTGATTGCGTGCCATTATGACAACGAGAACCCCAACGTAAGGCGTGCGTTTATCTTTTGCCTGTATTGTGGCTTGCGCTTCTGTGATGTGAAAGACCTTACCTATAAGAATATCGACTACGCTAATAAGCTGCTAAAATTTGAGCAGAACAAGACCAAAGGTCATTCCGCCAGTAGCGGTGTGGTCATTCCGCTCAATGACGGTCTTCTTTCGCTTGTGGGAAAACCGCCGGCAGACGGTAACAAAGACGCTCTCATCTTCAACCTGCCTTCGTATGAAAGTTGCTGCAAATCCGTCAAGCGTTGGGTGAAAAGAGCCGGGATAGATAAGCACATAAGCTGGCATTGCGCAAGACATATCAATTCTTCTTACCCATTGAAAACAAGGAACTTACAAAGATTGTCAGCTTAACAGCTAACGATTTGGAAACCAGCGGGCTTCTCTATTCTGCAATGTTCTGCATCAATCAAAAGAACGCTTCTCTCATTTGCAAAAGTAGTGTTTTTCTTCCTTATTGCCAAAGCTATTCCTCTGAAAAATAGAGAAAATCAAACATCTTATCATTATTGTACATTTGTTGCACATCTTGGTGATGAAAATCGGTAGCACTGTCTTGCTTTTAATTCCATACCGTTTCCACATTATATTTGAGCCTGCCCATTTGCAAATAGCCTGTTGGTAGGTTTGCCTGTCTGTGTGCCGGCAGGCAGGCACGCCGGCAGGCACGCCGGCAGACCGGTCGGCAGGCAAGCAGGACGGCAGGTCGGTTGGAGCGCGGGCAGGCTTGCAGGCCAGCGTGCGTATTCCTATATGCTTTTGTTTATTGCACCATTCTTTTGTTGCTTCATTACTACGTTGATAGACGGATGTATTGTACCACCGATTTATATCATTCAAACTCCACCTCTCTAAAGCCACATTCCATTGCTGATACCTTTATTTGAAGTTTCGCTGTTGTAAACCAGCACAACAGCAAACCAGCATATCATTGAAACTATGTTGCTTCCTATCTGCATTGAATTACTTTCTTGGTTGTCGGGTTCTGTTCTTCATTGTTTTAGCAAACCATTGGTTCGCTGAGCTTGTAAACAAGCGAGGATGTATTTGCTCAAAATAGCATTTCCTTATTAGTCTAATGTCAGTTTTGGCTGTGATTGGCACATATTGACATCGAATTGACACTATTGCCTGTTTCTAAGCCGGCTTTGTTTCCTGTAATCTCAATAAGATGCAGGCTTGCACACCGCCCTCATCCCCTTTCTTCTTTTAGGCAGCTTGGGCATCGGGAAACGATGCTTTAAGGATGAGAATAACAGCACAAATTCCAATCCGTTTGCTGGCGGATTATTGATTTCACGAGAAATCAGCAAGGTGTCCTTCGAGTAACCCGAAGGCTTTTCGGTTACTGCCGAAAAGTGGCAGCAGCAAGGTATGTTTTGAGTTACTCAAAACCTTTCGGGTTACTCCCCGAAAGCCTTGCCGTTTGGTTGCTCCTCCGAAGTCGGGCGACCTGAATATAGAAAAAGAGGATATAGGTTTATTCCTCATATCCTCTTTGCTTGCTTTTCTGAAAAACACCTTATCCTCTCTTGGTTAACAAGTGCCATAATTCTCTTGCCCAAAGAACCAATGAGGAAAGAACAACTATTATTACCCAGTCTATAAGTTTCATTGGAGTACAGTTAAAGAAATCATAAAGAACTTCAACTATCGCTATCTGCCCGATGAAAATAATGGCGACAATAGTAAAGAACTCTTTGCTCATCTTAAGTTGGAAGAAACTTTTTCCTGTTTCAAATGAACGGGTATTGAACATATACCAAAGGTGCGTCCACACAAAAATTGAAAACAATAGAGTCTGTTCATATGGTGACAATCCATTGGCTTCACCGAACTTGCAATGCAACAGGTCTGTCATTTGCGTGATTTCAGTGTGCTGGAATATATAAAGGAACACAACAAGCAGCAAGAAGAAAAATCCGCCAACACCGAGAATGTCTTTCATCATAGGTTTTGTAAGGATGAAGGCTTTACGGTCACGAGGTTTGTCTTTCATTACAGATTGTGAAGGTGGTAATGAGGCAAGAGCCATAGCACCGAATGTATCCATTATCAAGTTCACCCACAGCATTTGCGTCACGGTCAACGGAGATTCTGTTCCCATGAACGCACCCACCAACACGATAAAACATGCAGCCACATTGACCGTAAGTTGGAACAGTAAGAAACGCTGAATGTTTTGATAAAGCGAACGCCCCCACATTACTGCACGACAAATACTGCTGAATGAGTTATCTATAATGGTAATGTCCGAGGCTTCTTTGGCTACGGAAGTGCCGTCACCCATTGACAAGCCCACATGAGCCGCTTTGAGTGCAGGAGCATCATTCGTACCGTCGCCTGTCACTGCGACCACTTGATTATTTCTTTGCAGAGATTCAACCAAACGTTTCTTATCCATTGGACGGGCACGAGCGATAATCTTCAATCCAAGCACTTTCTTATCAAGTTCGTCATCTGAAAGTTTCTCAAACTCCGTTCCTGTTATTATTGCACTGTCACTATCCTTTTTAGTCCAAAGTCCGATTTGTCGTCCAATTTCTTTGGCAGTTCCGGGAGTATCTCCGGTTACAATTTTCACATTAATGCCTGCAGCCATACACTTTTGCACGGCTGCTGGAACATCTTTACGGACAGGGTCAGCAATGGCAACAATCCCCATGAAAGTAAGGTTTTCAGCAATCACGTTACCATCTGCGATAGCCATATCGCTGTCATTCAATACTTGATATGCAAAACCTAAAGTGCGCATTGCACGATTTTGATAGTCTGTCAGTTGTTTGTCAATATCGGCAGTATTCACGTTCTTGTCGATTTGCTTGCAGAGGGAACGGATTATTTCAGGAGCACCTTTGACATAGAGAATTTTCTTTCCTCCCAGTTGGGCGGACTCAACAACTGTCGCCATATATTTCCTTTCTGTAGAAAAAGGCAATTCTTCTACTACATTAGCATCTTCTTTCAACTTACGATAATCAATGCCGTTTTTTCTAAGCCATAAAAGCAATGCTCCTTCTGTGGGATTACCCAATACCACAGGCTTGTCAGGATTACTTAAATCCAATGATGCCGTAGAATTAAGCGCAATGCCTTCTTTTATTAAACGGCTTGTTTCATCTGTCCCCAATGCCTGATTAGTCAAACCGTAGAATTGAGTTTCCTCAACGCTCATTTGATTTTGGGTCAGTGTCCCGGTTTTATCCGTGCAAATTACAGTTGTGGCTCCCATCGTTTCACATGCGTGCATCTTGCGTACAAGATTGTTCGTTTTCAACATCCTACGCATACTATATGCAAGGCTAAGCGTGACAGCCATAGGCAATCCTTCTGGAACAGCAACGACAATTAAAGTGACGGCTATCATTAATGTTTGGAGTACATATGCCGTAATATGTGCCCATTCCATTGAGTTGTCTCCCAAAAAGTAAATCAGCAAACGCCCTACGACTACTAATGCCGCAAATCCATAGCTTAATTTTGTTATCAGGTCACTTAACCCATCCAATTGTTCATTGAGTGGTGTCTTTACACTGTCATCAATTTGCGCGGCTACGAAAACTTTGCCGTTTTCTGTTTTATCCCCGACTGCAGTCACACGGAATATACCATGCCCCTCCATCACCTTAGTTCCTTTAAGAACGTGATTGGTAGGATATGTCGCTTCCGGGTCAAAATCCTTTTCATCAACACTCTTATGGCACATCGGTTCTCCCGTAAGCGTGGATTCATCTACATTCAGACTGACACATTCCAGCAGTTCACCATCAGCAGAAACTTCTGCACCAGTATTAATGATGACAATATCCCCAACAACCACATCTTTCTTGGGAATTTGAGTTGCATTGCCGTTTCGTATGACTTCAACCAGTTCGTCATCATTCACTTGGTTTAATATGGCAAACTCCTTATCCGCCTTTAATTCAAAATAGAAAGCTAACCCGGTAGCAAGTAAAATTGCCACAAAAATGCCAATAGGTTCAAAGAATACAGTGAAACCTTCATTGAGTCCGAAATACTCGTAAAAAGAAATTCCAATGGACAAAACGCCCGCTATCATTAGAATGATGATAAGAGGGTCTGTGAACTTCTCCAGAAATTGTTTCCATAACGGTTCTTTCTCTGGTGGAGTAAGGATGTTTACTCCATACTTTTTACGGCTCTCCAAGACTTCTGCATCTGTCAAGCCAATGTAATGCTTTTTCTGTTGCATATACTGAAAAACTTATGATTAATAATTATTTGCCAAATAAAACTTTGAGTAGAGCTTTTCCTAATTTACGCTCCAATCCAGCCTTGGATGTTGGTATTCCGGTTTGACGGGCAAATTTCTGTTTCGCTTGGGTTATGCCCAACGCACGTTTCCAAGAAAAACTTACTCCCGGTATTCTTACGATTTTCTTCTTTGCCATATTATTAGTTCCGATTTATCCTGTTTGGTTGATACAGTCAATGTTTTCACAAAACAACTAATATCAAAAGCGTAAAAAAGATACATACAATCAACGAAGTGTCAAGCTGCAAACGTTGCCCCATTTGTATTTTGGGAATAAAGCCTAAGATATTCTGTAATCTCACGAATATTCTTTCTGTTATGCCAAAAGCCTTTTGATATTTAGGGAATAGCTGTTGCTTAAAGGGGGCTATTTTCCAATAAAGTACGAGCATAACCAGAAATATGGCACATAATAGTTTCAGTCCGATAACCCAATTGCCTCTTGTCAACGTACCTAATAAAATTAATGCAATACCAATTAGCAGAGCGATTGATTTTTTCATTTTGCTTTATATCTATTGCTTCGTGATTTTATAAATGGCTATTATCGTTCTAATTGTTAACAAGTTGAACAACAATAAGTCGTCCTCCCTGTCCTTTGTCAAGCAATATCTGCCTGCCTTCTGTAAGCGGCACATATTCGCCTATAGCGATAGGCTTCTTCTCCGTAACATCCATCATGTCAGGAAGATTACGATTTATCAGAATCCACTGATTATTGAAGAAATGAAAATCCCCAACAGGCTTTTTGTCAGCTTCAGATGTCCGTTCACTTGGAGATACTAAATTATTTGCGTGCCATTTGTACAGAGTTTGCTTGTCATATACCATCAAACGATAATTTTCCGATATGAATTTGCCATGTGAGGGAGCATAATAAAAATTCAATATCGGCAATTGTCCATGATATGGCTGGCCACAAAACGGGCATTTAGGCTTGGTAGTGTTGTCAAATACAAACCACTTGGCGTCACAATTAGGATTCTGACATGGCTGTACCAAATCGGTTGTCTTGACCAAGGCATCTTCCCATTCCGCTGCACTCGGACGCTTTGACGGGTCGTGCAAACCTTCTACGAAAGCACGGTCAAACAATTTCTTCAGATACGGGCCACAAATAGTATATGGCATCTTTGCTGGGTCGCCTTGTGGCAACTCTGCAGGGGATAGTTGTTGGGCTTTAACCCTATTGGATTTGTCTGTTGGATTCTCAATAAACAAGGCTTTTGCACCCATAGACAATTCTTCATCACGTCCACTGTCATTGACATCATTCACCTTGCCGCCTCTTAATGGATGTCTATTAAGCAGGTACATATATATCAGGACAGCCAATGCATGACGGTCTGTATAGATACTCGGCAGTTTCCTTTGTTTATCATCCAATGCAAGATGCTTGGTTTCAATGACTTCTGGAGCAATAAAATCTGGCGTACCTATAACCTCAGGAGGGAATTTGCCCGGAACAACTAAACTGTCATCATCAATAATACACGCACTTCCTGTAATCGGGTCAACCAGTATATTCTTGTAAGACAAATCCGAATGTGCCAATCCTGCTGCGTGAAGCCGTCGGACAGCACGTGCTATCTTGATACACATATGAAGATTGGTCAGCCAATTCCCTTTTTGGTCAGCAGGCAAAAATTTGTTACGCAATTTAGCGGAAGCAAACCACTTTCCCTCTTTTTCTTTGCCTTTGAATGGCCCTGAGGAGAAGAAAAACTTTTTGTCATAAAATGGCATTATTATGCCTGTCTTTCCATTCCATTCTACCATTTTTGTAGGCCATGCAAACAGATTTTTCCAATAATTCCCCTCTGGAGTATCGAAAATCCGCTGGCGATAGATACCAACAATATTGGTGATACGCTCCCTGTCATTAGCATTGATTGGCTTGCGATAGAAAGCGACAACATAGGTTTTGTCAGGACTAAAATAAACATCCTTAACCCCACCTTGAGCTTTTATTTCATCATAAAACTCAACGATACTTCCGTCATTTGCTGTCAGAGTTATTTTATTTGCCATTATGCCTTACGTTTAATACAATATTGCAATGGTTCTATCGTCATGGTTTCCCGGTGACCAAAAGTCCAACCAATTCAACAATTGATTTGCAGCTTCCTCATTATCATCCGTTAATTCTACTCCATTCTCTTTAAGGTCAGCCCATAATTCATTCCACTTATCATAAGACTTCAAATTAGCGTCGGTTTCAAACTTGGGGTCGCTAACGCCATCCGTCATAAGGAATAAAGCTGTAAAGTCCGGAACAATCCGGCAATTCATTCTTTGGTAGAATTTATTGGAATCCGAAAATATCTCAGGCATTGTAAGAAAACGTGTTTGCCCGGCATACTCACCCTCATCAGGCATACCGAGCATCATTGCTGTTTTATCTGCTTGGTTGTAAAGACATATTGCTCCGTCGCCGACCCAGAATGAAGCAACAAACCAACCAAAATCATATTTTTTGCAGATGCCCAGTAACAATGTTGTGGAGTATTCCTTGGTCTTGCGACCTTTTAGTTGAGCCTCTGCCGCTATTGCCTTATGCGCTTTTAAGGCGGCATTACCTACGATTTTGTATATATCCGCACTAATAGCCTTACCTGCCGCTTCCGATTTTTGGTCAAGATGATAGAGATTGATGTCATCATCAAAATTTTCAGAATCAGCCAATTGTTCTTTACAATGCTCAACTGCCACATTGCAAGCTATTCTTGAACCTTCACGCGAATAGGGTGCAGACCCCGCTCCATCGGCCACGGCAATGACATACCAATTCGTTTTTTCGTCATGATACAAACGGAAATCGTCATCACGTGGCTTACCTTCTTGTGCATGTGAACGGCCTCTTTTGCTTGCAGCGACAATATCTTTTTGTGGAGTTCCATCGGAAAGTGCAGCAACTTTTACATATTCTTTTGCCGTATTATCTTTCGGATACTCCATATCTTCGGGTACAGGAATATCTTTCCATAAATCCCTTGGGTCTGGATTGATGATAATTTGTAACATACGTTCCAGATAAGGACGCTCAACAGACAAGCCACGATATTTGTATCTTAACGTGACATCAAAAGTTCCACTTTCCTTGGGAGTTCCACTTATCCTAAAAGACTTGCCATCCTCCTGCTTCTCAATTTTAAGCCCTTGCGCTTCTTCTGTGAGACCGGATAATGTTATGTCGGTCATTTCTTCGCACGGTATTGATACAATCGTATTATACGGCTTTCTGATAGACGCATTAGGTATAACGATAGGCAGTTCTTTTACCTTATTCTCTATCACAACAAATTCATTCATAAGATATTCATTATATTCAGCCCATAGCTTGTTAGCATAATATTTGATGAAGCCGCTCATGTGTTCATCGGATTCTCCATTGCTTAGGAGGTCTATTACTTTTTCAATGTTCATAATCAGCCTCTTCCCCGTGTTATATCCAAACCGCCATCACCGATTGCTCCTAAAGAACCTTCCATTCCACACCACGGACAAGCGGTAGTTTGACCGTCTGAGCACATGATGTTGCCACATTCGCAAACTACGACACCAAATTGATTGCCGCAACAAGGACAAGTGGGTACTCCTATCAAAGACATGGTGTTGATGTTGCGGTTGGACTTGCCATCGCTTAATTCTTCATATGCTTTATCATCAATTGGATAAGCACCCACAAGTTTGTAGTCTATTCCTTTTACGTCAAGTTGCTCTAATCCGGGTATTTTACCTATTCGCTTGGCATATTTAATAAGATATTTCTTTTTCGTATTCGAACATTTGCCGAGTAGTACGACAAAGTTCTCATCCACGATACAGTCCTTAGTCGTATCCACCTTTTCAAGGTCTATTCCAGATGTGGAAGCAAGCTGAATTTCATCTGTTCCCATATCAGTAACAGAAACACTTGTTGATTTGATTGAAGCTGTAACCCATTTGAAAAAGGCTTTGAAAGATTGTTCCCCTGTATCATTCAATCTCAACACATTGTCCGAGATTTTTCCAAGCATTTTAGTATCAGTATTGTCACCGATTGAAATACATACCAAATTTGCCTTTCTCTTATAATGTGCGTTCCATCGGTTGAAGGCTTGCTGGGGATTATCGGTTGGCATCCCGTCCGTAAAAAGAAAAATGATAGGTTTCCAATCGCCTTTCATTTCAACAGTTGTTTTCTTTACGGACTTGTCAATATCGTTCATCAGACAGTCCAAAGCAGTGCCTAACGATGTTCCCCCACCTATAGGAAACTGCGGTGGATAGAACTTGTACAACTCAGTTAAAGGAGACAAGACCTTTGCCTTTCCTGCAAAAACAATGACAGACACGAATACAGTTTCAAGAGCATACGGGTCAGTCCTTAGCTCTTGTATGATATTCCTCATTCCTTTCTCTACCTGAGTGATTGGTTCTCCAACCATTGATTCTGAAACATCAATCAGAAAATATATCGGTAATCTTCTCATAAACAATTATATTACTATATTCACTTCCGCAGGTGGCCCCGGCAATTCCAAAGAATCCGTTGTTCCCACACTTTTTCCTCCTACACCTATAACATCAGAAACCCACACAAAGAATTTCTTAAACGATGTAGCGTCCATTGTATCAAGCGTAAACACTTGGTCTGTGAGCTTTTTTAGCGGTTCTATCTTTGCTTTGGGACCGGCTGCACAAGCAATTATACTTGCAAAATTTTTATTTTTTACTTTGGGGATGATATTCTCATAAACCTGAATGTCAGAAGGCTTGCCATCAGTTAACACGAAGAGTAATGGACGCCAATCGCCCTTTTGTTCAGGTGTACCCTTTTGAACTTCTACTTCAATCCGATTGCAAAGCATTTCCAATGCCTTTCCAAGAAATGTCGGGCCGGAATCCGGCGTGATGATATTGGGTATCTGTAAGTCAGCAAGTTCAGTCAAAGGCAAAATCTGATTTACTTCCCTGTCAAAAGTTATTATGCTTATGCAAACAGTTTCCAACGCATACGGGTCTTGACGGAGAGTCGCAATCATATCTGACAAACCGACTTTGACACTTTCTATCGGTTCTCCCTTCATAGACCCGCTGGTATCAATCAAAATATATACAGGTAAATGTCTCATTCTTGATAAACTTTATAGCATAAGTGGCACAAACTGTTTCGTGCCACTTTGCTTTGTTTCTTTACACAACGATATTTACTTCTGGAGGTGGAGGTGGTAACTCGCTCATTGATGCAACATCGCCGTGAGTATCCTCAACTTTTTGGCTGCCTGTACTAATGCTTGCGCTTACCCATTTGAAGAACGCCTTAATCGTTGCGCTGTCGGCTGTATCAAGCTGAACGACATTTTCTGTAATCTGCTTTAACGTATTCGTGTTAGCACCTTGCCCTGCGGCACAAGCTACGACCATACCGAATTTTCTTTTCTTGAACTCGTCAATCCCCTTCTGCAAATCATCTGTAGGTTCGCCATCTGTCATAAGGAAGACCAAAGGCTTCCAGTCACCTTTGACTTCTTGTGTGGTCTTGACAATTTCGGTATCAACCTTTTGTGCAAGCAAAGTCAGTGCTTCGCCCAAAGCGGTACAACCACTTGCTTCAATTTGAGGTTGTTGAAAAGCCGACAATTCTGTAAGAGGTGTTACCTGTTGAGCCACAGAATTGAAAGTTATGATACTAATATATGCTGTTTCAAGAGCATAAGGGTCTCCTCGTAAAGTTGAAATAAGTGTCTGGACACCATTTTTGACCGCCTCTATCGGTTCACCGTACATAGAGCCGGATGTATCCAATAACAAATAAACTGGTAATCTTCTCATTGCTCTATTTCGAATATGAAGTTAATATTCTCTTTACTGTTTGCCGAAGGTCATTTTGGTCATCAAAGGCATCACCAATGGCTGCAAATTTCCAATCACCATTCCGACGATATAGCTTACCCATAATGAGAGCATTCTTCCCCATGAACTGGTTTTCCTTTGCAACATCATATTGTGCAAAAATGGATTTCACCTTTTTAGGAGTTCCTTCATACATACGAATTGCAACATATGGGATTTTTTGAAAGTCTATATTCCTTGGTTGGTATATGTTCAAAAAGAAAAATATCTGGTCTATTGCAGGATTGACTTTCGTAAGGTCAACGGTTATTATCTCATTGTCCAATCCATCGTCACCGCCCTTATCTCCTTCCGTATCATCGGGAGTGTGGTACATAGATTTATCTGCCGACCAATCTTTCCCTCTGGGAAGTCCTGCGGCTTGGAAAAACTCTTTTTTATATAAAGGGGAATACAGCGTGTCAACAAGTTTGCCGGTGCTGTCGGTCATAACACAACTTAAGTCAACATCTACATCGAGTTCCTCTTTTTTTGTTCCAAATCCTAAGAAGCCTGTTTTTTCAACAACAATAGCTCCCCAATTACACCCAACACAAAAGTTGGTGAGTTTTGCTCCATTATCTTTTTCAAGATTAATGCGCTGACCTTTTTCTAATCGTATTGCCATATTAAAATCAGATTAAGTATATTTTTCAACTAATTCTTCAAGACCGCCATGATGTCCAATGCCTGTTGCCTGAATTTTCCATTCTCCTTTGTGGCGATATAACCTGCAAAATTCAATGGAAGCACAAGCTGAAAAATCTTCGGTTAAATCATAGACAAACTCTCCTTGCCCCTCGGCTTCCTGCCCAGGTTTATAAAGACGGACGTAAGCACGTTCTACTTGGCCGAAATTCTGTTTGCGCTCTTTGTATTTATGTATGCTTACAGTTATTATTATTTCCTGTATGTCAGCCCTAACTTTCGAGAGATCTATATCCATTGTTTCGTCATCGCCATCTTCCGAAGTTGAACCGTCCTCGTCGTCAATAGCCCCTATAACCGACATTTCGGGGTCAACAGGGCGTGATTGTGCCCTCATTTCATCATTCGTCGTCCACACAGTATATGGGTATATCTTGCGTGGTTCGACCAACTCGCCCTTGTTTTTCCCTTCGAGATAAACCTTCAGCCGTTTTTCGGAATTATAAAAAACCAAGTAATCGTCTGCTGGGATTTTATGGGTAGCATTAACCATGAAAGCCGAAACGTCAAGGTCGAAATCGTCATCCGACGAAGCATCTTCATTCACGTCCCAGCCAAGCCCAACATGAAAAATATTCATGTTGAGCACATGGTTCTGTCCCTTAACAAGATTTATAGGCATGATTTATTGATATTTGTTGACCAATGCTTGCAATCCACCTTTGTTACCTATGCCCATAGCTTCGAACTTCCATTCTCCACCACGGCGATACAAACGCCCAAACTCAACGGCTGTTTCAATGGAGAAATCCTCGTCCAAATCATAGCGTGCTATTTCTTCGTTGGTGATTGAATTGTAGATGCGTATATAAGAGTTTCTAACCTGCCCAAAATTCTGTTTCCTTTCGTCTGCCTTATAAATTGTAGCAACAAACAGAATCTCCTGAATAGAAGGGTCAACTTTTTGCAGGTCAACATTCAATGTTTCATCATCCCCTCCGTCACTATTGCCTCCAGTAGTATCATCACCTGTAGATTCCACCGCTCCGTCTGGAGATTTCGGATTATTGTAGAATATGAAATAATTGTCATTTGGAATTTTCTTGTTGCTTCCCAACATAAATGCAGAGGCATCCAAATCGAAATCAAAACCTGTACCTTCATTCGGATCCCATCCGAGACCTACACTAACTTTAGATAGACCTATGCCTATCCGCTGTCCTTTTTCCAATGTAATTGCCATAATCGTATTTGCTTAAATTTTTACGCAAAATTAGGCAATAAGTATTTGATTTACAGAAATCTGCAATATTACACCCGATAAAGAAAAAAATCGTCTGCAAAAAGTTGCAAGGTTATAAGGCCAATACCCGGCTCCAAAAAGCAGAATCCTCAAAACGGCAAATCTGCTTTGCTTGCATATCGTAACATAGACACAATTCTGGAGGAATGGCTACACAGTAATTGCCAAAAAGATTTCGTTGTACCAAGTAGTCATCGGCATTGCTTAACAATTCTCCGATTTGGCGAATTTGTTGTTTAATCAGACTTAACATTGGCAACCTGTTTTCCGAAAGATATATTTTCGGAGCACGAGATTTATCGCCGCCAAAACCTTCATAAATCATCTCATACTTTAGCTGTATAAGCTGCATACGGTGGTCAAATCTTTTTAGAGCCTTGGCGTTTTCCGGTTTGCTGAAATTTATTCCACCACTTCCTGATTCCAACAAGAATAAGGCATACAAGGCCTTCTCCCTTCTATGAAGTTTTGATAACTTTATTTCGGCCTCAGGCAAGAGAATCTCTCCATGAAACAGGTCTATAACAACACTGCTTCTGACGCCTTTTCTATCTGTAAATATGTCAAATACCTGCTTGTAGTAACCACGATAAACAAATCTTTCCTTGCCTTCAAAAGAAGGATTCAACACTCTTGGCTTATACAGTTTCATGAACAAGTCTGTAAAATCCCTTGCTATATTGAGAGCGTCCTTTTCGAGAGTAATCGATAGAAAGTTTGAGTAGATTTTACCTCCAACAAGCGAATCGTTTATACATAAAAGTATCGACGGTAACGATTCGTCCAAGTCTTTGAGATTCATTTTCTCGACAATACCTTCCTTGCAGAAATCAGATGTATTCAACGAGGTTAACTGCCGTATCATATCTCCCATCTGTTTCTCTGAAATTTTAGGATACAGAAATGAAAGCAATGACAATAACTTACTTTGTGGCAACGACTTATAATGCTCGCATACCTTTGGAAGATAGACAAAGTTCAAACCTATCAATCGGAACTCATTGGATATTTCTCTATAAGCATCAGAAATTTCCTTGTTTGCCTCCTTGTAATATTCCCCTTCAATATAAAGTATCTGTGATTTTTCGGCTAACGTATTATTGGGTAAAACTGTCGAATATATTTCAGCGTGTGTGAAATATTTTTCAGACAAACACGCTATTATGGCAAGTACAATAAGTCCTTCTTCTCTACTAAAAGCGTTGTCAGACAAGGCTAAATTGTAAAAATCTCCAATAATGTCATGGATTAGGTTTGGAGATAAATTCTTTAACAGGCAAACAGCATCGGACAAAGTCATGGAATCGCCCATAGCTTCGTCTTCTTTCGTTATACGGTACTTGTCTTTGATTCCATCCAAGTAATCAATTTCTCGCAAGTCGATAATAGAATCAGCTTTCACAATGTCTGAAACTATTCGCATAATGCCAGCACGTTCATTCTGCTTCATTGCCGAGTCAAAGTGCGGACTTGATTCCCGGCAAGCCTGCTGTTACACAAAAAGATTTAGACAAAAGAAAAGCGTGGGAATCATGCTTGTTACTCGTCCCACACATAGAGGCTCTGGCATCGCCCTGTTAGTCGAAACGAGCAACGCCGAAGCCCACGCCGATATGTATATAAACGAATATGATGCAAACAACCGACAAGGTCTGCCTGCATACAATTAATCGGATATAACATACCCATGGACATCTACCGTTGCTTTGAATTTGACTAACAATTCGAAACTGCCAGATTTCTATGTGTCAAGAACAAAGCGTCAAGTAAACGCCTTCACATTTTGTCAGTCCTCAATCCCGACCCATAGCCCGCTGTATCCATCTAGAGGATGACAGCCCGGCGTGAGCTGCCTTTCTATACACAACCTCTTTTGAAAGGATGAGCTTAGAAAGAAGTCGAGGACTGTTGCAAAGATAACCAATTGCAACTTAAATCAAGAAAGAAATATGAAAAAGTTTATTATTGCAGAGCTAATTTAGTCTTGAATTTGACGAACGCCACAGGCTACCACACCGATGCCAAATGCTGCCACGCAGGTGCGAAGCGGTTGGATTGTGCCGGACTTCGCTTTTCTTTGCATCACGGACGCTTGGAACAGCCGTCACGGGGTCGGCAGATAACGACACTCCCTGCCACAAGCTGCCACGATTGTGCCAACCCATCGTTTGATGCGTAATGCCCATTTACTTTGCGTCCAAAACCGAGTATCAACATTAAAAACAGTATTGACAATGGAAGTATTGATTTTTCAGAAAGAGGCGTTTGAGGAAATGGCGGCGAAGTTCAGCCGCTTCTCAGACCGTGTGAACGAACTCCTTGCCAAGCAAGGCAGCAAATCATTATACCGTTGGATGGACAACCAAGAGGTCTGCCGACAGTTGAACATCAGTCCGCGCACCTTACAGACGCTGCGTGATAACGGCACGCTGGCCTATTCGCAGATAAACCACAAGGTGTTTTACCGACCGGAGGATGTGTTGCGCATCGTCAAGCCCGTTGAACGTAAGCTGGCAGACAAAGCCGTTTGATTATTATTGTACCACTAAATCCAATGTAACAATGAGTGAAATGATTACCAAGAACCATGCGCTTGTCGCCGAGTTCGGCGACAGCCTTGACCGTCTGCTGGACGGCATCGAGAACTTTATGGCAAACAGCCGTCCGACATTGGGCGGTGAACGCTTCCTGACGGACAGGGAGGTGTCGGCACGCCTGAAAGTGAGCCGACGCACCTTGCAGGACTACCGCAACAACGGCATAATCGCCTATTACCAGTTGGGCGGCAAGATTCTGTACAAGGAGTCAGATATCGAAAGGATGCTTGCCGCCAATTACTGGGAAGCGTTCAGATAGGCTGACGGGAATTCCCTGTAAAACGGTGTTACCCTCAAACGGCGTAAGAGGTAGCCTTACACGCCGTTTGAGGGTATCTCATACGCCGTCTGAGGTCTGCTCAATTTCCCGCTCTCTTTCCACGTGACGGGGAGAGCGAAAAGAAAAGGTTGACGGACTGTCTGTTGTTCATGGTCAGCCTGCCCATGATAAACCGTCTGAAAGCCATGCTTTCCCGACCTCTTAACTTGAAAGAAACGGCTATCACCATTTCAAGGCTGTAAACATCATAGTTTATCCCGTTGTCCTGTTTGATGTACCGCTTCGTTTCGCTTTCCAACAATTCCATGTTTTTGTAGATGGTGTGTACAGCCCTGTGGATGTCGCAGCCGAACACGTTGAACGCATCGGACATTTCCTGCTGCGTCATCCAGACGGGAGCGGTCGGCATGGCAACCGCCCCGTTTTCTGTGATTGTGATTATTCCACGTTCCATAGTCATTATTCATTATCAATGTTTGTTTCTTTTGGCAGTTCTTGTCTTTTGTACCATTTGCCCGTTCCGTACATCATTCTGACCGCCATCAGGTTGTCCATGTCCTTTGAAATCTTCTTGTCAGTCACCTCCGCGTACCGCTGGGTGGTCTTTATACCCGAGTGTCCCATCATCTTGGCGATGCTCTCAATGGGTATGCCCTCCGAAATCAAGAAAGTTCCGAACGAATGGCGGCTTTGATGGTAGGACAAGTTTTCTTTCCGTCCTATCGCCACGCCCAACTCGTGTATCTCGAACCACATCTCGTCACGGCTCGGAAGCGGAAACACGGGCTTCCTGTCGTCAGTCGTGTTGTAGAGGTCGAGTATCTGCTCCGCTATCGGATGCAGGGGGATGAACGCCTCCACGTTGGTCTTCTTGCGGTTGATGCGGATGTAACGCCTGCCGTCCGCCGTCGTGCCGATATGGTGCGGATGGAGCAGCATGATGTCCACATATGCCAACCCCGTGAAAGTTGAAAACAAAAATGCCCTGCGCCCAAGTTCCTGCAACGGGTCGAGCATGGGCGTTTCAAGGATGGCTTTCAGTTCCGCACGGCTGATATGCCTGTGCTTCGGCGCGGGCTTCTTCTCGTATTCCATGTCCTCCAACGGGTTGGCACGGAGTATCTCGTAGTCCACGGCGAGGTACACCAGCTTGCTCAGCCAGCACAGGCACTTGTTGATTTGCTGTGCGCTGAAATTCTTGTTGCGCTTCATGAAAGCCTTGTAGGAACTGCCGAACTTTTCCGTGATGTCGCTGAATTCGATGTCTTCCTTGCCCAACGATGTGAGATAGTCTTTCAGGTACTTCTGATAATACTTTGAGTTCCTGTATGTCGATGTGGAGTTTATCTCCTTTGAACGGGCAAGCAGCCGTTCAAGCTCCCTTTCGCCCATCTGCAACAGCTTGGTGGGGATGACGGCTTTCCTTGCCAACGTGTTCTTCAGTATCTCTGCGTTCACCACGTTCTGTTTCTTCAACGAATCCTCATAAGCAAGTTCAACGGACTTCTTGAACTCCTGCAAGCGGTTGTTCTCGCGGACGGTGCGGATGGTTCCCTTGCTGCTGTTCCAGTCCTCCGGTCTGCAATAGATGCCGGTGGTTATCGTGGAACTCTTGCCGTCTATGGTGATGCGGCAGAGGACGGCGGTCGTGCCGTCAGCCTTTACTTTGTTACGGTTGATGTACGGTAATATGGAAAATGTACTGCGCATAGATGTAATGTTTTAGGATTAAAGGATAAGTTTCAAGTCTTTGGTCGCCTCGATGTATCTGTCCATGTCCTCAAACAGCTTTTTCGGGGTGACACGGGCATAAACTTGGGTGGTGGTTATATCAGAATGACCCAGCATCCGGCTGATGGTTTCAATCGGCACTCCGGCTTCCAGCGTAATCAGCGAGGCGAAGGAGTGGCGTGCCTGATGATAGCACAAGGTGCTGCTTACCCCTGCGAGGACGGCAAGGGATTTCATGTGCCGGCGGAGGTTCGGATGGTATACCATCGGGAACAGCGTCGGGCGGTTGTCATCATGGTACTTCTCAATTAGGGCGAGGGCTTCCGGCAGCAGTTTCACGCTCGCCCGAAGCTCGTTCTTCTGGCGGCGGTATTTCAGCCAAGGGCATCCCTCGTCATCGGTGTACAGATTGTCCCTTGTGACGCTCACCGCATCCGCATAGGCGGTTCCGGTATAGCAGGCAAACAGGAAAAGGTCACGTACAAGGATATGCGTGGTGCGCCATGCGGGTATCTCCACGTCACGGATTTTCTCGAAGTCCTCACGGCTCAACGCCCTCGGTGTACGCTCTGTCTTTTGCGGTAAGGTGAAATTTGCAAAGAAGCATCTTTCCGCATACCCCTCCTTGTAGGCGATGCGGCATACCTTTTTCAAGATGGCAAGGTAGTGGCGCACGGTATCTACGGCATATCCCTTCACGTCCATCACGAAGTTCTGGTAGTCGTGTATGAACTGTTCGGAAAGCTGCCCGAAGGCGATGTCTTTCGTCTTGAACTGCCACTCGATGAACTCGCCCAATGTCCTTCTCATGTAGTAATAGCCGGGGTAGGTTCCTTTGGCACGGTCGATGCCGATACGTGCCTTCAAGTCCTCGCAGATGCGGTCGGTCATCCTCAGCAGGGTCATCTGCGTGTCCATACTGCCTTGGAACAAGTCCTTGACTGCCGTAGCGTCAAAGTCCTGCCCACGCTCTACCAGCGTGTCAAACGCCGCATTGACCGCAAGCAGCAGCCTGTCCAGTTTCGCATTGGTCTCTACCGCCTCGCGGCTCTTGCCGTCCAGACGGCTTTCCCGTGCGTTCCACAACTCCGGCTTGCACGACAGCTTGCATCCGAACTGCGCCATCGTGCGGTTCACCGTTATCCTTCCCATTATCGGGGCTTTGCCCGACTTGTCCGTTCCGCTCTTTTTCAGGTAGAGCAACACCTTGAATTTTTCAACTTTCATACGCTTACTGTTTTTGTTGCAAAATTAACTTATGAGTAAGCGTCCATTGATTTGCAGAACGGTGCGTATCGGCGCAATCGGAACGGGCTTGCAACAATTTCATTTTCCGTATGTTACCTGTCCTTGCTTCGGTAACTAACGGCTAACGGTTTGGTAACTGAAATGGCTCAATATTCCGCACTCCGCTGCGTTTCCGGTATTTGGCAGAATAGTGAAAAACCGCTCATTTCAAACAGGTTACGTTTTATCTTTACTTGTTTGCTGACGGCTGCTTTGTGGGTTCTGTTCCATTGCTCCCGTCACTCATTCGCCGTGAATATCCTCAACAATGGGGCGAACATCAAGACGGTTGCCAGCCTGCTCGGGCATAGCGGACTGAAACATACGGAAAAATACACCCGTGCGGTGGATAAATTGAAAGAGGAAGCGATAAACAGCCTGCCGGAATTAAAGTTTTAACCATAAAAGACTTACCTTTGCAATTATGGACTTTGAAGCATTAGTAAAACATATCAGCACGATACAAAGCACGTTGCAGGCGCAAGCCGCACACGCAGTAAACCTCGCCCTAACTGCCCGCAACTGGCTCATGGGCTGCTATATCGTGGAGTTTGAGCAAAACGGTGAAGACCGTGCCGCATACGGCGAACAACTGTTGAAGAAACTGGAACAGCGGTTGAATGTCAAAGGGCTGAACGAGCGCAGGTTTCGCGAGTTCCGTCGGTTGTACCTCGTTTATCCACAACTGAAAGAGCCTATCGCACAATACCTATTGGCAGGAAGCGAAATTCGGCACACACTGTCCGCCGAATTTGCAGAACCAATTCGGCGGGCGCCCACCCCC
>ENA-OPIO01000145-OPIO01000145.1-human-gut-metagenome-genome-assembly--contig:-NODE-145-length-27591-cov-4.455041_pt1 | contig 27591 bp, 20 predicted proteins | sample MGYA00241395_ERZ501636 | MGnify/ENA primary metagenome ERZ501636 (study PRJEB25962, sample SAMEA2042198) | human gut metagenome | biome: human gut; feature: human-associated habitat; material: faeces... | reverse complement strand
CCTTGCTGACCCGTTCCATCATGGGGCAGTATCCTCCCGGCTCCACATTCAAGACCACGCAGGCGTTGACTTTTCTTCAGGAAGGCATCATTACTCCCGAAACGGCTTACCCTTGTTACCATGGGTTTATTTATCGCGGACTGAAAGTGGGATGCCACGGACATGCGGCACCGGCCAAGTTGGTGCCGGCCATTGGAACTTCCTGCAATGCTTACTTTTGTTGGGGACTCTATTACATGTTCGGCAACCGGACGAAATACAAGAATGTGCAGGAGGCCATGACGGTGTGGAAAGACTATATGGTGTCGATGGGGTTCGGGTATAAGCTCGGTATCGACCTGCCGGGAGAGAAACGGGGATTGATTCCGAATGCTCCTTTTTACGACAAGGCTTATCGTGGTTCATGGAACGGGTTGACCGTAATCAGTATTTCCATCGGACAGGGCGAAGTGAACGCCACACCTTTGCAAATCGCCAATCTCGGTGCGACAATAGCCAACAGGGGATACTTTATCACGCCGCACGTGGTGAAACAAATACAAGACGAGCAGATAGACACGCTTTACACCCGGCGGAGGTACACGAAGGTGGAAGCCCGGCATTACGAAACGGTGGTGCAGGGGATGCGGAGGGCCGTATTGGCCGGGACTTGCCGTAAAGCCAACATTCCCGGCATAGAAGTCTGCGGCAAGACGGGTACGGCACAGAACCGTGGACACGACCATTCCGTGTTTATGGGATTCGCCCCGATGAACGACCCTAAGATAGCCATTGCCGTGTATGTGGAGAACGGCGGTTGGGGGGCAGACTACGGTGTGCCTCTCGGGGCATTGATGATGGAACAGTATTTGAACGGCAAACTCTCGCCCGAAAGCGAGAAATTGGCGGAGATGTATCAACAAAGACATATCGGTTATGGTACGGCGGATAGATGAAAAGGAAAAAGGCGTGTGGCGTTCATTGGATTGGTGGACCATCCTTATATATATGGCCTTGCTGGCGTTCGGTTGGATCAGCATTTGCGGAGCCAGCTACGATTTTGACATGGAGGGGAACATCTTTTCATTCGATTCCCGTTCGGGGATGCAGATTATCTGGATAGGCACTTCGTTGGCATTGGGCTTTATCCTTTTGATGCTCGACGGGAAGTTGTACGATACCTTTGCATACGTCATTTATGCCCTGTTGCTTGTCTTGCTGTTTGTCACACCTTTCTTGGCACGAGACATCAAGGGCTCCCATTCGTGGATAAAGATAGGACCTTTCAGTTTACAGTCTGCCGAGTTTGCCAAATGTGCCACGGCATTGGCTTTGGCCAAATTCATGTCTGCTTACGGATATAATATTTCGCGGTGGAAAGACTTTTTGGTGACGTTGGCCATTATTGTCGTGCCTATCGTCCTGATTATTTTGCAGCGGGAGACCGGTTCGGCTTTGGTCTATCTGGCCTTTTTCCTGATGCTTTATCGGGAGGGGATGCCCGGTGCCGTGCTTTTTACCGGGGTGTCGGCTGTGGCTTACTTTGTGGTGGGCGTACGTTTCGAGCACGTCATGTTAGGGCATATCCCCACCAGCGCCGGAGAATTTCTGGTGTTGATGATGGTGATTCTTTTTACGATCGGTATGGTGCATGTCTATTGTGACAAGGTGTCGGTGGAACGGAATATCCTGTTTTATGGTGTGGGCGTGATAGCATTGGCTCTTGGCTTTTCCGGCTTTGTCATTCCCTTCGACATCACCTGGATTTTGATTACGGTATGCGTGGCCATGATCTTGTATTTATGCTATGTGGCTTTGAGCGAGCGTGTCACGCGTTACTTTTATATTGCCTTGTTTGCCTTGGGTTCCATGGCTTTCTTTTATTCGGCCGATTACGTGCTGAACAGTGTGATGGAACCCCACCAAAGGGTACGTATCAACGTGCTTTTGGGCTTGGAGGACGATCCTTCGGGTGCCGGTTACAATGTCAATCAGGCCAAGATTGCCATCGGATCCGGAGGATTACGAGGAAAAGGCTTCCTGAACGGAACGCAAACCAAGCTGAAGTATGTGCCGGAACAGGATACCGATTTCATTTTCTGTACGGTCGGGGAAGAAGAAGGGTTCTGGGGTGCGGCCGGAGTATTGGTGTTGTTCCTGGTGCTCATTCTCCGCTTGATTCACTTGGCCGAGCGCCAACCCTTTGCCTTTGGGCGTATCTATGGCTATTGTGTGATGAGTGTTTTCCTGTTCCATGTGTTTATCAACGTGGGAATGGTGTTGGGACTTACGCCGGTTATCGGTATTCCGTTGCCGTTCTTCAGTTACGGAGGTTCATCCTTGTGGGGCTTCACCATCTTGTTGTTCGTATTCCTGCGTATAGATGCCGGACGCAATCTGGCCAAGAGGGATTAAGGCTTTAGCGGCTGATGAGGACTCCCACATCGTGTATGCCCGGAAGGACTTCCCGTTGCATGAGATGTATGATACGGACTTGTCCGGTTTGTCCGCGGTGCAATGTCATGGGAGGAAGCGGCACGTCGTATTGGTACATATAGATGCCTTTGCCCATACGATGGGTGACAGAATCCATCAACTGGCATTTCACCGTGTCACGATGCAGAGTGTCCGGATGAGAAAACTCCCGTTCCACTGCCAGCCAGATAACGGTGTACGGATATGAATCGGTCGAACGCAATCCCAATGCGAACTGATAGGTCGCTGCTGTCCGCAAGGTATCGATGTCGAATGTGAAGGTATCCCGGCTGTTCCATCCTTGTTCGGGAACGTGGCGGTATGAATGATAGATTACATGCTCATTGCAGCCCGTAAGCGACAAAAGGATGCTTACGGCTGCAATGAACGTTGGAGTGCGAAGAATGGTCATGACTATTCCGTCTTTTCGACCGGTGTGTTTGGGGCGGGCTTAACAGCTTTTTCCGAGCGATTGTCCCTGTCCCGTTTGCGTTTATCCTTGCCGGGGCGGTTCTCGCGGTTGCCGCCCTGTTCGCCTTTGTATTCTTTGTTGTCCCGTCCGCGGTTTCGGTTACGGCGGTCTTTGCCGGTATTCTCTTCCCGACGTTCCGCGCCTTGTGTCTCTTTGGAAGATTGTGAGCCGCGAGGATTACCGTTGTCTTTGCGTTTGCCTTTGTTTTTCCGTCTCTTGTCGAACCGTGTCAGGCTCTCTTGTTCAACGAGGTCAGCCGGTTTGGCCGGTTCTGCAGCTTCCCCGCTTTCCAAACGTTGAGGCTTCTCGCCCCGGCGGTTCATGTTGATGATTTCGAAGACTCTTGCGGTAGTGAGGGTGACTAAGTTGGCAGCCAAATGCTTGTCGGTGGAATAGGTGACTAATCCGGCCAGGATGTCGGCTTTGAAGAAATAATATTCGGCATCTTGGGTTTGCAAAGTGATTTCCTTGCTCGGCAAACGTTTTCCGGCTTCCACGTAAGTGTCCACCTCATAGTTCATGCAACATTTCAGTTTGGCACATTGTCCGGCCAGCTTCTGCGGGTTCAGGGAAATGTCCTGATAGCGGGCTGCTCCGGTGGAGACGGATACGAAGTTCTTCATCCATGTGGCACAACACAATTCCCGTCCGCACGGGCCGATACCGCCGATGCGCCCAGCCTCCTGCCGTGCACCGATTTGTTTCATCTCGATGCGTACGCGGAAAGTCTCGGCCAATACCTTGATGAGCTGGCGGAAGTCCACGCGTCCGTCCGCGATATAGTAGAAAATGGCTTTGTTCCCGTCGCCTTGGTATTCCACATCGCCGATTTTCATTTGCAGTCCCAATTCCTTGGCTATCTGGCGCGAACGTATCATGGTGTCGTGCTCACGGCTTTTGGCCTCTTCGTACTTTTCCATGTCAACCGGTTTGGCTTTGCGGTACACCCGTTTGATTTCCTGTTCCGATTTCAGGTTGGCCTTTTTGATTTGAAGGGGGACGAGACGACCGGTGAGGGTGACCACACCGATGTCGTGCCCCGGAGTGGCTTCCACGGCCACGATGTCGCCTTTTTCCAATGGCAGGCGGTTGCTGTTGTGGTAATATCCTTTGCGTGTGTTCTTGAACTGCACCTCCACGAGGTCGGTGGCTTCCGCGTTACCCGGGATGTCTGCCAGATAATCGTACGTGTTCAGTTGTTTATTTTGTCGTCCGCAACCTTTGGCGCAAAGTCCCCGGCACGGCCCGTTCAGTTTGAATTTTTCCTCCATTCGTTGTCGGTTTTTTGATATATGTTATTGTATGAGTAGCACAATCATCTTCAGGGCAAAGTCGAAAAATACGATTCGTGGGTTGACATTTTGCTCGATGTCCCGTTGTGCGTCGCTCAGTTCGTCCATGATTTTGATGACGTTCCGCTCGTTGACGAAACGTGCGAAGTTTTTGGCGAAATCCCCTTCCTGTGCCGTCAGGTAGTTCAGTTCCGGCCTGCGGAAATTATAGATGAAGTTTTCGCGCACCAACCGTTGGCAGTACGTCAGGAAGTTCTTTTGCCTTTCCCGCCCCATACCGGCAATCTGTTCGCTCCATTTCCTCATGTCCTTGATTTTTCGTTGGTAGCTCAACCGCATCAGCATGACGAAAAGGTCGAAGAAGAGCAAGTTGTCCCGGTTGGCATCCAGGCTTTTCAGTGCTGCGGTATAGCTGCCTCTGGCATTGCGTGCGAGAGCTTCCACGTCCTCCGTGGGATGGGTTTTGCGGAGGGCTTCCGTCAAACTTTCGTGGTCGATGCCCTTTACCTCGATTTGTTGGGTACGGCTCAGGATGGTGGGCAGGATTTTCTCCGGCTCGTCACTCACCAAAAGGAAATTCGTTTGTTCGGGCGGTTCTTCGATGAGTTTGAGCAACTTGTTGGCACATTCCGCATTCATTTTTTCCGGCATCCAGACAATCATGGCCTTACGTCCGCCCAAGGTGGATTTAAGTGCCAGTTTCCGCTGTATCTGGGCGGCTTCGGCCGCATAGATGAGTGCTTGTTGGTTTTCAGCCTTCATGTCGCCCAACCAGTCGTTCAAGTCGAAATAAAGCCCGGCTTGCAGCCGCTTGCGCCATGCGTCCAGATACACGTCGCATACGGAACTTTCCGCTGTTTTGTATTTGATGACGGGGAAGACGAAATGGAGGTCTGGGTGTACGAAGTGCGTGAAAGTCCGACATGACGGGCATTCCCCGCAGGCATCGTGCGCCCCCGGACGGTGACACAGCAGGTATTGGGCATACGACACGGCTAAAGCCAGCTTTCCGCATCCCGAAGAGCCGCTCAGGAGCAGGGCATGCGGCACGCGTCCGGCTTGCGCTTCCTGAAGGAGGCGTTCTTTGATGTCTGTTTGTCCTACAACCTGGCTGAACATGGCTTTAGTAGATTTGACGTGCGATTTCGCGGATACTGTCCACGGCCGAAACGGTATAGAAATGGATGCTCGGCACGCCGTGACCGATCAGCTCGCGGCATTGTTCCACCGTCCACTCTATCCCTACTTGTTTGGCTTCTTCGTCCGTTTTACATTTTCCTATTTCTAAAGCCAAAGCCTGGGGCAGGTCGCAATGGAACGTTTTAGGTACTACGTTGAGTTGCGACAGTTTGGCAAAGGGCTTGATACCCGGGATGATGGGGATGGTGATGCCGGCCCGGCGTGCACGGTCCACGAAGTCGAAATACTTCGCATTGTCGTAGAACAACTGGGTGACGGCGTATGCGGCACCCATGTCGGCTTTTTGCTTGAGCACGGCCAAGTCGGCTTCCGGATTGGGGGCTTCCTCATGTTTTTCCGGGTAGCAGGCTACGCCGTATGAAAACGACGTGCCGGGAGACTTGATAGGCGAACCATCGACAAAGAAACCTTCATTGAAACGGTTGATGTGTCCGATAAGTTCCGTGGCATGCGAATAACCATCGCCCGTGGGACGGAAGGCCGCGTCTTCCTTGGCTTTGTCACCGCGCAGCACCAACAAGTCGCTGATGCCCAGGAATTGCAGGTCGAGCAGCATGTACTCCGTATCCTCACGGGTATATCCGCTACATAGGATGTGGGGCACGACATGTATGTCGTAATGCCTTTGGATGGCTGCCGCTACGGCTATGGTGCCGGGACGGCGGCGGATGCGGAGGCGTTGCATGATGCCCCCCCCTAAGTCCTTGTACACATACTCGCTGCGGTGGTTGGTAATGTTGATATACGCTGGGTTGAACTCCCTGAGCGTATCTATGGTATGGAACAACCGGTCTATGCCTGCTCCTTTCAACGGAGGCAGTACTTCGAAAGAAAAAGCCGTTCCTTTATGGTTCTGAATCAAATCAATGACGTTCATCCTTTCTTCGTTTGTACAAAGATACGCAAAGAATCTTAATATGCAGGTAAAAAGAGGAAAGGAATGATATGTTTTTTGCAAAAGCCGATATGGAACCGGTGCATTTTCCAATCTTCGCACAGCCCCATATCGGCTTGAAAGTTAACGGGCGGTTTGCACTTCTCCGTACAAGGCGTTCACGGTCGCACCTTTCTCGGCATCGAGTTTTCCGTACCGGTTGAGGTGTATGCCACCGTTGTTTTTAATATTCAGCGTACCTCCGGATTTCACCAATACATCGGCATTTTGGATGGTGCCGCCATCCACCTCCAATGTTCCGCCTTCGAGCACATAAATCCGGTATCCGTCACGCATCTGCAAGGTCTTGCCCGATGGGATTTTGAACGTGCCGGAGCGTACGATGATGTCGTTGGTGAACGTACCCCCTCCCCATTCGGTGGATGCGGTGAGCACTTTCGGGTCTTCATAATGTGGGACGTATTCCCCCGTGAATCCCGTGTCGAAACGGGAACGGCCCCATTCTATGGCTGTAGATTTACCGTTCGTTTTCCAAGCATAGATATTGCCGCTTTTGTCGGCCGCAATGATTTCGTTTTTTCCGTCACCATCCACGTCCGACACGCAAACGCCATTGTCCATCTTGTCCGCAGTGGATAAAGGAAACCCTGTTATGTCCGTACCGTCATTATGCAGGGCATATATCAAATTGTCCTGATGGAACACGATGTCAATGGCATCGTCGCCATCCACGTCAGCCAAAAGGGGACAAGTAAGGTTGATATAAGATTCTGTCAACAAGCCCGGCAGAGAACGGTTTATTAACAATTCGCCGGCATCAGACCATATTCGGACGCAATCATATCCTAACGCCACGACCTCCAATCGGCCGTCGCCGTTCACATCTCCCACACTCAAAGGATGCTCTATGCCGTTGCTTACATAAGGGATACAAGCAGGAGTGGAAGCATTACTGTCGAAATTCCCTACGCAAGAACCGTCTTGTCTGATGGCGTAAATGTAACTCAAATTAGTGTTTCTCGTAGTGACGAGTATTTCTTTCTCACCGTCGCCGTCCAAATCGCAAATCGTGGGGGAGCAGTTCAGCATCTGTCCCGGACGGGAGAAGAACGGGGAACGGAGATAAGGTTTACCGTCATGCTGCCATACGTATACATGTCCGTCGCTAGAGCCGCAAATGATTTCCTTGTAGCCGTCACCGTCAAGGTCAGCTACGGCCGGTTCTCCGAAAAAGTCGCCTGACAGATTGCCGAAACTTGCCTTTATGTTCCCATGGGCATCCATGATAACGATAGGCTTCTTTTCGAATTCACTTCTGAATACAATTTCCTTTTCACCTTTTCCGTCCGGTGCATCCACGTCTGTCACGACAGGTGGACGGTAGCAAGACATCATTCCTATGTTTGTCCTCCAAAGCATGTCAGGCAATTTGTCTCCGTCTTTGTCTAATGAAGAATAACATGTTACGTAGTCATCGCACTTATTATAATTGCGAGTCAATGAGATAATGTATTGCTCCCCATTTCCCAACAGGTCGGCCACCACCGGAGTGGCTTCCGCTTTCCATGGGATTTCGGCATAACCGCTGTACGAAGTGGCGTTTCCATCGAGGTCGTAAGGCTCTGTGCCGTCCGGACGGATAGCCACCACCATTCCTTCTGTACCCTCGTCCGTGTATCCCGTGAGGAATATCTCCTTCTGGCCGTCATAGTCGAAATCAGCCGTGTGCGCCTCACAAGTGTAATGCAGGCTTTTCCCCATGGAAAGCGGGAACATGCCCATGGTGGGGTAAATGGTCCACGCCCTGACGGCTTCGGACTTCTCCCCCTCTATATAGCCGGAAGTCAATGTGTTTAACTTGTAATAATATGTGGTCAAAGGGTCTAATCCCTCATCCTTATAATAACGAGTCGACACGGGATATTTGTTCTGTAGCACAAAGCCACCATCTTCCCGGTTGCTCCGGTATATATTGTACAGTTCTTCACTTCCCATCTTGTCCCAATACAGGCTGATGGAGTTGTTTCCCAATTCTGTATGTACTTTGGACAGGTCTATGGGAACGGCTTTTTCCGCGATGTCCGTTATGACACTGTCTTGTGCCACGCCTGCCGTGTAAAGAACGATTTTTAAAGGGATGGGATTCCCCGTCTTGTATTTGTTGGAAATATTTATAAAGGCTGTGGTGCTCGTGGCATTTCTTTTGTTTACCGTGGCTGTCGTAGTGTCTAAAGAAACGACGGAACATGTCATGTCCGAAGTTATGCCTTCTGTACGTTTGGCTACGGACAAGGTTACTTTTTCCCCTGCTTCGGGAATCAAATCCCCATCGGAAGTCCTTCGGATCATAATACGGAACAGTTTTTGCTTGTTCTGTTTCAAATCCACCTTGAACGTATCCACATTCACAGCATCAGTTCCCCGCCTGCTGATGGTCAGGTAGAAACATACGGCATTCCATTCATAGCGTCCTATTTCCGGGGCATCCTCGGCAATCTTGAAACTGAATTGTGTTTGTCCCGGTACCGGATAATATGTTCCGCTTACTTCCCCATAATATACGGAGTCGTTAATCATCGTGATGTAAGGGGAAGATGTGGATAACTTTGCCGTCACGTCGAAAGCCCTGTCTTTTCCGTCATTCTTCAGGCAGATGTCCAAATTCGCTGTTCCTCCAGTTCTTAAAGTTCCTGAAAAGTTTCGGATTTCTGCTATCGTGATCAGGTTCTCTTCCGGTCGTGAAACCGGTATTGATTTCTCAAAGGGAATATAATTGCGTGCGGTCACCGTCACTTTCATTTCTCCCGAAGTCTTCGGGTTGAAAGTGAAGCTGTGCGGTTTCGTGTCGTTTATCGTCACCACGGCGTATGCTTCCGCGTCTTTCATCAGGCAGACCGTGGCTTCTTCTCCTGCCGGAAGGTTGGCGACTTGCACCGTGATGGTGTTTGTTCCGGCTTCTATTTGAGTGGGTGTCACGTTGACCTCTAACTTTTGGGGCACGGCAGACCATACCGGCATTTCCGGGTCGCCTAAAAGGTGGAGGCGGTAGTATTCTGAAAATGAATAAATTCCATTGTTTGAATATAGCATTTTATTATATAAAGCTCCCAATGTATTGATTTTATTATCATATAATGCTTTAAGGAAAAGATCATACTGAGAATATTCAGTTACGTATCCAATATTAGCATTCCCAATAAATGCAACAGTGCCACCGTGAGGGTTAGTTAAAAGATGTTCTGCAATACAATCTTCAGTGAATTTTGCAGGCTTGCATCCACCGGATATTACAATCTGTGGATAATTTTCATAGTTCAATTCGTCTATATCGTTAATATAAAGGTATTCATGTTTATCTAAAGATGAAACCCCTATACTGCGTGGATTACAGTGATCCATGTGATATACAATATGAAAATGATTCAATCCCGATTTGCCACCGTTTTCCAATGCTGAAATAAAATTGGCTTTATTCAACTCTTCTCCTCCTTGAAACATCGGTTTTAGATCATGATCAGAACACGTACAATTATAATGATCAAAAAGATACCATTTGCGAAGTTGTGAATAACGAGACAAATAACTGTCTATTGGGATTTGCCCATCACTACTTAATTTGCCTTTATAGTCGTAATAAGTATAAGCACTAACCGCCAAATGGTTCATAAGGTAGTTGGCATTAGTGACATTTAGCTTTTCATAAGACAGTATCCTTGATATAAGAATTTTAGTTTCTGCAATATTTTCTACTGTAGCTCTTCCAATATAACACAATCTTTCTCTCTTCATTCCATCCTTGCCCTCCTCTCTGTAAAGATGGTTCTTATTGGCATTCCAATCACTATTCAAATCAGCAAAATAAGAATCCGTAGGAAAAAAGCCTTCGTCATCTGAATCATAAGTACTCCAATATAGCCGTGCCGGAATGATATTGGTATCCCCACCCAACAATACAAATAATCCGGCTCCCCACTTATGATAACATTCCTGTAAATAAGCGTGTATTTTCTCTGCTAAGTCCGAACCTTGGTATTCCTTTCCAATACTTTCTACATCTTTAATCAACGTAGGCACACCTTTTTGCGTTTTCCAATCTGCAAGACGTTGGAACTCACCTTTCAACTCATTATTGGTAATGATAATATAGTCTGGGATTTGCTCTTGTATTACATCTATCGGCATGGAAGATGCAGCGCGGGGTTGCACGTCCGGCATTCCACCTCCAACCAATTTCACTTTTTGGTTCGTGAAACCGTCCACATCCTCCGGATTGTCCACCATGGAGCGGATTACCTTTTTCACGGCATCTGCCCGACGTACACTCTGTTTTTGTGGTTGAACACCATCTACACCTACCATATCGTATCGTAAAACAAAATCCAAATGGCTAACAAATAGCTTTTGTGAAACCGGGTCATATTCCACCGGATGGAGTTGCACGGTGACTAAATGGTATCCCATCTCATTATAATCTGCCACAATTTGGGCTTTAACTTTAGGATAAACTTCCGTACCTTGATAAATAGAGGCATCCGGTTGTGTGAACTTCACTTCATCCTGTTTTTCGGTTATGGGAATAGGTGGTTGTACGGGATAAGGCATAAAGTTGCCGTCCACAGCCATGCGATTTGACACCGAGACCTCGACTCCAGTCAGTTTAGCCTCTAAAGGAACTACGTATGTTTTGAGTATGACAGGTAATTCAGGAGCACCAACTTGTTGGATTTTATCATCTCCACCGTTCCAACGAATCACATCGTAATCGTCCTGTTTGGAAAAAGACAAATCATTCACATTCACTTCGACCTGTCCGCCAATTTGTGCCCGACCGGTCATATATCCTGCCAAAAGCAGAAATATTAGAGGTATTGTTCGTTTCATAATCATTACGGTATTAGTTTAACAGTTTCATTTGTCCCGTCTGTAAAACGGACACGGACTATGGTCAATGGTTTTTGCAGACTCTTCTTGGGCAGTGTAACCTTCGCTGAAGAAATCATTTGAGATGAAAGCAAGCCTCCATCTGTCGATAACAAATCCATTTGCAAAGGTTCCTTTGAAAAAAACAAAATATAATTTTCATTCATTGAAGTAATGGAAATAGATGCGGTTTCCCCTCCATGAATGGATTGTATATTCTGCCCCTGTTTCAAAAGATTCTCTATGGTATCTATTTTTCTTGCAAGTTTCCATCCTGATGCTACCTTATAAGCTTCGAGACTGGATTCTGGAACATACAGATAGGACCATGCAACCCAGAAACCATCTCCCAATATATCCAATTTGGGAGGATTTGCGGCTTCGCATATTACACTTCCGCGTCCATATTCTCCCCCATGCGGATAACGATTCTTAGAGATATAACCAGTAGGAAGCAACAGGGTGATATCTAATGCATAATTCCCAATGAACTCCATACTTTCCGGCAAAACTAAATTAATCATCCCCACGGGAAAAGGCTCATTCCGCATAGCTGTCTGAGCAATAACCCGTGTATCCGACCGTATTTCCATATCTCCACCCCAATTTAAAAGATGTTCTCCCGGTTTCAGATAATATAGTGTATCTCCGTTTTGGGAATAAACAGCAGAATAACTATCTCTTTCTATATTCATGAGATTTGGATGACCTTTACTTGCCTGCATTAAAGGCTTGTAGTAAGGATCGTTCTTGTACTCTCCCAGGAAAGGGGCATTTCCGGTTACTTCACACACTCCCTTAAAGGCATAGTCCCAGATACATTCTATCATTTTCGGCAAAACCAAATAGAGTTCCATCGCTCCCAACGCACCTGCCGGAATGGTGTCTATCTCCGCATCCCGCAAATCCAACGTGTCGAGCTGCTCCAACAGCCCACCACGCAGGAAAGCATAATCCTCGTCCAATAACGTTCCCGTAACCGTCAGGTATTTCACCGTTTGTTTCTGTTCTTCCGTCAACAACGTTTCCAAGGTGTTTTCACCGGCATGTACCGTCACATGTGTTTCTGCGTTTTGGGCTTGCAGCCTGCATAGCATTGCCATGACAAACAAGGCAGACAATAATATCCTTTTCATAGCTGTTCGTTTTTGTTCTACATTTCGTTTCATAATCATTACGGTATTAGTTTTACAGTTTCGTTAGTTCCGTCTACAAAACGGGCACGGATTATTATATAAGGTATAGATATGTCATCTCTCCTTATTGTAAACGAGTGTCTTTTTCCTGTTTGGATGGATAACAAATGTCCGTAAACGTCATAACAAGACAGAGAATGAAGTTCACAAGATGAACTTATTCTATAATTTTCACCATTTGTTTGCACGTTCAGGCGGGTTGCCATTTTGTTTCCGGGAACAGAACTATCGCCCATGCCTTCTATGGTGCGAATTTCTTGCGCACTATTCCATCCGGGAGTATTACGGTATCTTTCAAGGCTTTCTTTCGGCACATAAAGACAAGAATTGGAAAAGAATATACTTTTTTCAAATACATCTTTCCCCAATAAAGGTGGTTCCTTACTTTCACATATTATGCGGCCGTCACAATAATCAGAAAAAGGAAAGTTGTAGTCCGTGGAAAAGCTTGTTGGAAAAATCAAACCGGTATACATGAATGCACAATCTCCTATGCTGTCTATGGACGAAGGAAGCACCAAAGTAAACTGATGTTCAAAAGTGATGCCTTTGAAAGCATTGGGATGAATCCATCTTGTTCCTTCTTTTACTTTAAATATTCTGCCTCTCGATGCCGTATTAATAAAGTAAAGCTCTTCTTCATTTTTCGAGTAAACGGATAAGTAAGGGTTGTGCTCTTCATCCTCTTGGATAATGTTCGTACAATATTTGTTTTCATCACTTGCTTCAATATGGACATTATAATCATAACAAACATTGGAAGAGGCTTCAAAGCAGGGGTAGTTTCCTGTTACAATCAAATTACAGAACTCAAAAGCAGACCAGACCTCTTTGCCTACGTATTCAATATTTTTAGGCAATATCAAGCAGATTGCTCCCGTGCTAACAATCCGTTTGCCAAAAGCATAATCCGGAATGGTGTCTATCTCCGCATTCCGCAAATCCAACGTGTCGAGCTGCTCCAACAGCCCGCCACGCAGGAAAGCATAATCCTCGTCCAATAACGTACCCGTAACCGTCAGGTATTTCACCGATTGTTTCTGTTCCTCCGTCAACAACGTTTCCAAGGCGTTTTCACCGGCATGTACAGTCACATGTGTTTCTGCGTTTTGGGCTTGCAGCTTGCATAGCATTGCCAAGATGAACAAGGCAGACAATAATATCCTTTTCATAGCTGTTTGTTTTTGTTCTACATTTCGTTTCATAATCATTACGGTATTAGTTTGACAGTTCCGGTAGTGCCGTTAGTAAAGTGCACACACACAATAGTGCATGGAGTTACCAATCGATTTCGGTCAATAGATAAAGAGGATGATTCTATGGGGTGTTTGGTGAGCAATACCCCATTTGTACTGTACATTTCCATATAGAGCGGCTTTTGGTCAAAAGTCAATTCATAAGAATCCGGTGTGGCTACGACAGATATATTCTTTTTATGGATTTGTTCAGAGGCGTGACTGGGAGGTTGCCCCATTGTTTCTATGGCACGAATATCTGATGCTATGTTCCAACCGTCTGCTTGTTTGTATTTCGCGATGCTTACTTCGTGCACGTATAAATCAGAAATTTCCAATACGCTATTTTTAAAAACATCTTTTCCTAATTTGGGCGGTTCAATAGCATAACATATTATTTCGGCTCCACTGCCATAACCTGTTGGGACTGGACATTCTGTTTGTTCAAATGCACTGTCTCCAACGGAATCCAAAGATGCCGGAAGTATAAGTGTAAATGTCGGAAGGTGAAGATTCCTGAAAGCAGTTCCATGAATAATTTTCGTTCCTTCCTTAATCGTATATTTCCCTTCAACTCCTATATTCATATAATAAAAGATATTTCCATCCCATGAATATATAGAAGTATAGGTATTTGGTTGCCATTCTTCTGGAAATCTAAATGTTTCTGTCCTATAAGAATAATTATCATCACTTAATGTGACTTTTGTGTTATAAGAAGATGGAAATCGAGTAGAGTTTCCAAATGTAGGAAACTTTCCTGTCACTTCTAAACTGTAATACTTAGAAAATTGAGATAAGAAATTTGTTCCTATATGCTCAATGTTCAAGGGTAAAATAAGATGAATCTTGTTAGGACTCGATGCCCATATATCTTCCGTCCTTATATCCGGCAACGTATCAATATTTGCAGCTCGTAAGTTCAATGTATCCAACTGTCCGTACAACCTTTCCCGAAGAAAGGTATAGTCTGCATCCAATAACGTACCCGTAACCGTCAGATATTTCACCGTTTGTTTCTCTTCTTCCGTTAACACCGTTTCCAAGGCGTTTATACCGGCATGTACAGTCACATGTGTTTCTGCGTTTTGGGCTTGCAGCCTGCATAGCATTGCCATGACAAACAAGGCAGACAATAATATCCTTTTCATAGCTGTTCGTTTTTATTCTGTTATAATCATTCGTTTTGAAGCTTCCATTTGCCCGTCTATAATCAAGGCATAGATATAAATTCCGGGAGAGAAGGTTGAAGCTCCTACGGTGATTTTGCCTTGTCGCATGGTTTCATCCAAAGGGTATTGCTTCAACTGCGTACCGTTCAAATTGTATATGCAGATGGAGGCTGTCATGACATCCGCCGGAAGTTGATAAGAGATAAAGGTCGTACGGCTAAAAGGATTCGGTGAGTTTTGTTCGAGCATGGCATCGTTTGTTCCGATATCTCTTTCCGTCCGTTTCTCGGGAACTTGTGGCATAAGCACCTGCTCTGGATGGGTGAATGAAACGGACTTCAGTTCGTTAATCTGCCGTCTCAACTCTTCAATTTGGGTTGTCTTCACCTCCATACTGTCTTGCATTTCGTTAAAGGCGGATATAAGTACGGCTACCAGATCTCCATAAATGATGCTTTTATTGCCATCATCCTGCGTACACACAGCTTCGGGAAATACTTTTTCAACATCCTGTGCCAGTAGACCGATGCGCTTCCTGTCTGACTCAAAAGTTGAACCAGTTTTCTCCATAGGGTCGTCCTGACGGTTTTTATACTTAAAAGAAATTCCATGCAATTGTTTAAGTTTGGCCAAAGTCGGTTGCAAGGGAACAATATCCGTCTTTTGGGTGCTGTCGGACAATGTGGCATAACCGCTACCCTAGAGGAAACCATTATAGTCTACCTTAAAGGTTATCCGGTTCGAGTTGAACATGTCACGAACCACTATGGGATGTGCTCCATAATTCTGTTTGATGGAAAGCATGACCCCTTCGTTGCTTTCTCCGGTAGTACCATGTCGGTCATAAGCTTCAACCGTCAACACGCCATTGTAATTTCCGGAACCAAGCATCCCATCAAGCTTTACGTTGCTAAAAGACGCGATACCGTCTGCTCCCATTTTGAACTGAGCTTGTATAGCCAACGGTAGGCCAATCCATAAGATTGCAGATAAAAATACGTTTTTCATAAGCTCCTCCCTACTTATTTAGTGATAATCATCCGCTTGGTGTCAATCACCTTGCCGTCGGCCACCAAAGCATAAAGGTACATTCCGGGGGCGAGGCTTCCGGCTTCAAGCGTCACGGAAGATTTACCCCTGTCCTGCAACGTCTTCTGGTCTATCTGCGTGCCGTTCAAGTCATAGATGTACAGGAATGCGGACTTCACGCTTTCCGGCAACGTGTAGCGCACCACTGTCGTTTGCGTGAAAGGGTTCGGGTCGTTTTGCTCCAATGCCGGGACATCCAATGCGTTGCCGCCGATGCCCGTTTCATTTCCGTTCCGGGCACGTACATTATAGGTCTGCGCCCCTTGCAACGATACCACTTGTGCGCGGAGTTCACTGACGGACTGCACCAAAAGCGGAATCATCTCCGTGTAGTTGATGCAAAGGTCTCCCTCCTGACTTTCATAGACCAGGTCCGGGTAGATCTCTTTCAGCACTTCGGCATCCAGTCCGTAATGTGTTTTCTCCAATGCCTGCGCGTCTGTCACGGAACGGGGAGCTGCTGCCACGGTATCCCCCGATGCCGCAAAAGCCTGTGCCGCCTGTGGTTCGGACAGGTTGTATTGCACGGCGGTCAACTGCGAAAGTTTTTCAACCACAGACATGCTGTTCATTGCATCGCTTTCCGCTGACAGGGGCATCACTGCCGAACGCCCCATCAAGGCGGAACGGGAAGCCGAAGGGGTCAGCACCGTACCGTAAATATTTCCTGTGGTACGGATGTCGCCCATGAAATAACCGACATAGCGACCGGGTACATTTATATCTATATTGTCCAATGTTCCAAGTATGGCTGCTCCCCTTTGGTTTCCCCTTAAATTACCATGCACGGCATAATTATAACCGCCGGTGGAATTCCCGGCTTCGCCCAATATTCCCCATGCACGTCCTTGGTTTAAGGAACTTTTGATATACGACCTTCCCTTTACGCCTATATAAAATTTCTTCGCGTCAATCGAGTTTTCACCATAAATGGCCATGAGGTCGTTGATGGTAACTTTTGTCTTGCCATTACGTTTTACAAAGACACCGTGGTCATTGGATTGAAAAACTCCCTTCCATCCACCACTTCCATTTACGTTTTGGTCTCCTCCTACTAACAATGCAGACTGTGCCGTTACGGATGACTGGATGCCCACATTCCCATTGGGGGACATCTTGATTTGCGCCTGCAACCCGGAAAATACAAAACACACACCGATTAATGTAACTGACTTTTTCATATTCATAAGGGGTTAAAAGGTTATACAATTAATTTTTCCGAAATTTAAGATAGTTCTATCGGGTATACAAATATTCTGTATTAAACTAAGTTAATTAGAGGGCGAATGCAAGGTTTTCCGATATTTTTCTTATGGCGTTGGGTGAAAAGTTTGCGGGTACTTCCTTCGTGGTAAAGGAAGTACCCGCAAAAAAACGTTATAGAGGTTCGTGCCCGAGGCTTTATTTCTTCACCTTGAAGATGACGAAGTTCTTGCCTTGGACGGTGGTTTTGATGACGTTGCCTTCTACCGCTGTCCATCCCTCCTGCGGAACGATGGCGTTCGGATGGTCCAATGTGTTGTCTAAGGCGTAGTCGCTGCAATCCAAGGTAAGGGTTGAGGCGTTGCCTTCTATCTTCTTCAAGCCGTCGAATTTAATGTCCACGGTTTGCGCCTTATCCGTCGTGTTGATGACCTTCACGATATATTCGCCGGTGTTCTTGTCGAACACGGCACTGGTGAACAGGCCGTCCTCACCTTTGGGAGTGGGAGTGGCGAGCGTGGCCGGTACGACATTCGTCCCCATGTTCTTGGCATACATCTGCTGTACGTAGTAGCTTACGGACTTCACGCTGCGGAGATTGTCGAACCAAATCAGGTCGGGACGCCATTGCCAGCCTTCCACGTGGGCAAAGAGCGGGGCGTATGTGGCCATGTGCACGATGTCGGCGTTGCGTTCCAATGTGGTCATGAAGGCGGCTTCGTAAATGGAAGCGCCTGCGTGGTTCCATTTCATGCGGTTGCCATGGTCGTGGCAGGCATATTCGCCGGCAAACACTTTCGGGCCGTTACGGTCGTAGTCGTCATAGCGGTTCATGCTGTTCTTGAACCAGTCCACCGGACGGTAGAAATGTTCGTCCACAAGGTCTACTTTCTGTTTCTTCATGTCTTCCCAACCGAGGTCGAACATCTTGCCTTCCGAGTCGGGACCGGACGAACCGATGATGAGGATTTCCGGATGGGCTTTGCGGACAGCCTCCACGAAGAATTTCAGGCGGTCGAAATAGAATTTGTCCCACTGCTCGTTTCCGATGCCTAAGTATTTCATGTTAAACGGTTCCGGATGTCCCATATCGGCGCGCAGCTTTCCCCATTTCGTGTCGGTCGGACCGTTGGCGAACTCGATCAGGTCGAGGGCATCGTCGATGTAAGGCTTCAGGTCATCGGCATTGCAGGCCACGTGGGCTTTCTCATTGTCCCAATTCTGGTACTGGCAAGCCATGCCCACATTCAATACGGGAAGCGGGGCCGCACCGATTTCCTCGCTCAGTAGGAAGTATTCATAGAATCCCAAACCATAGCTTTGGAAATAGTCCGGATAGTAACGGTTGGTAAAGGTCGACTCCCAACGGTTCTTGTTGAGCGGCCGGTTTTCCACCGGCCCTACGGTGTTCTTCCACTGGTAGCGCGTTTCCAGGTTGGAACCTTCCACGATACAGCCGCCGGGGAAACGGAACACGCCCGGACGCATGTCATACAAGGCTTGCGCCAAATCCTTGCGCATGCCGTTCTCGTGCCCCATCCAAGTGTCTACGGGGAAGAGGGACACATGTTCCAAATCCACGGTGCCTGTGCCCGAACGGTGCTGTGGGTTGGAAAGGAAGATACGCAGGTTGGCTTTGGCGATGGTACGGTTGGATTTCATGACCATCGTGTATTTTTTCCATTCTTTCGAGTTGATGACCAAGTCCTGGCTGACAAATTGCTGTGCGTCATCCATCGTGTTCTGGTCGATGAACTGGACCATCAGCGTCACCGGCTTGCCGTCCGGCACGCGTGCCCATACGGAAAAACGGTATTCGGCATCTTTCTTCAGGCCGATGCCGAAGAAACCTTCGTTCTGTATGCCCGTCCACATGTCGCCATGTCCGGCACATCCCAAACGCACGTAATGCGGGTTCTTGTCGAAGGGGCCGTCATCCTGCAACGTGACGTTGCCGAACATTTTCCAACCCATGTAATGGTCGGGAGCAAATTCAAAAGAACGGTTCTTGACGAGTTCGGCATACAAGCCGCCGTCGGCTCCGAAGTTGATGTCTTCAAAGAACACGCCGTACATCGTGGGTTGTATTTCAGCCCCGATTTTCTTGGTCTGTACGGTCACGGTGTTGTCTTGTGCGTGAACCGTGTACGAAGTTGCCATGAGTGCTACACCTGCAAGCAGAGAGTTGATTTTCATGATACAATGGAACGTTAGTTAAATTAATAATTGATTTGTCGATGCGAAAATACTTATATTCTTTTAAAACCGCAACATCTTTTAAATGCTTTTTGTATTTTTGTTTTTAATTAGACAGAAAAGTGCCGAGGCTTTTTCGTGTGGGAAAATGTATGAAATGGAAATGGGATAAAAGGAGAACGGCGTGGGCGGCGACGGTAGGCATCATTTTGTGCGGATGCCTGCTTTTTTGGCCTGTTTCGGAAAAGGCATGCCGGGATGGCGTGGCAGAAGCCGTCACGGTGTCTTGGTATGAATTGGGAGTACCCGGAGGAGACACCTTGTATTTTAATGCCTTGCGCGCCGATTCCACGTTAACGGGGCTTTCTACGGAGCGTGAAACGGCAAAGTGTGAATTTCGGGCCAATGCCTTTTTCATTTCTTATTCCGGTCGTTTGCTGACGGCTGCTGATTCCGTGGCGAGACCGGAGCGGTTGAACCGTGAGGACTTGCTCCCTGCCTTGCAGAAAGAGGCACGGCTGTTGTCTGTGCGTTTGGCCGGTTTTCGGAGGATGTTGGAGGAAATGGAGTATTACGGCCGTACGCATTCGGTGGTGGACGAAGGATTTCATGAAGTCATGGCCCATAACGAATGGGTGAAGGCGCAGTGTGGAGAACTGGCGCGTTGCAAGCAAGCTTTGGACAGTTTGCTGGCCGCAGGGGGAGAAGATGCGTATTTGCGTGAGGAATGGACGTTGCGTATCCATGCGGGGGCAGGCCGTGCTGCGGATGGAGGGACGGTAGTTTGCCGACGGTTGGCGCAAAGGCCGGGAGGTCCGTCCGTGTGGCAGGCGGCAGGCGGTAAGTTGCCCGACGGTTGCCGCCGTCTCCGGTTGAATCCGTTTCCCTATGGTTGGTTCCATGTCTTTTCGCCGTATTATACATGGTGGGGGCATTGGGGATGGCGGGGTGCGGCGCCCCGTAGGCAAAAAAAACGAGGCTTCGCCGGTGAGCATCCGGATGGAAGACGGTTGTCCGGAAATTCCTTTAGTCCAAGGGGCTGAGGGCGCCCCGGTGTTCGGCCCGTGGGGAAACCTGAACGGCATGTGGGCCGGCGGCCGCTTTTATCCGGCTGCCGGGTTGTATGCCTTGAGTTTGTCCCATTCGTCTTGGCCGGAGTGTGTATGGGAGGATCTGAAAGCTTGGGTTTCCGGTTGGCGCACGGGGGGCCGTTTTGACTTTACCGGAGAAAAAGACGTGCCGGAAACAGGGGCGGTCTACGGTACTTATGCGCGTCGGGATACGCTGTTCTACGGACAGTTGTCCGGTGGCCTCCCGGAAGGTGAGGGGGTGATGCGGTATCCCGATGGCGGGGTGTACCGTGGCGGTTGGCGTGCGGGCATCCGAAAAGGATACGGGGAGTATACCGACTCCTTGGGGCGCACGTACAGCGGATATTGGCGCGGGGATTCTTTGCGGCGCGGACGTCTTCGGGCAAAAGAGGGGACGTATGAAGGTCTCTTCAACCGACGGATGGAAGAGCATGGCGAGGGGGAGTTCATGGCATACGACGGAGGGCATTACGTGGGGAAATGGAAGGACGGGCGGCGTGACGGCTTCGGCTTTTCAGTAGCTCCTCACGAGGTGGTCAAGTGCGGGGTATGGGCGAAGGGACGGTTTCGGGGCGAACAAATGCTGTACCATTCGGAACGGATATACGGCATCGACATTTCCAAATACCAACACAAGCACAGGCACCGGACGTACGGCATAGACTGGAGGAACCTGCGCATTACACGTCTGGGGCATACGGCAGACCGGAATGCGTTGGGGGCGGTGGACTATCCGGTCTCTTTCGTCTACATCAAATCCACGGAGGGGCTGACGGTGTTCAATCCTTATTATACGCAGGATGTGCGTGCCGCACGCCGGTATGGGTTCCCGGTCGGAGCCTATCACTTTTTTTCCACCCGTCCGGCGATGTGCCAGGCAGATTATTTCCTGAAGAAATCCCGTTTGCGGAAAGGCGACCTTCCGCCGATGCTCGATGTGGAACTGTCCGACAGGAGGATTGCGGCGATGGGAGGCCGTGACGTGCTGTTCCGCGAAATGTTGGTATGGTTGAAGGAGGTGGGCCGCCGGAGCGGCACTACACCAATTATATATGTAAGCCAGGACTTTGTCAACCGTTATATGCCGTTCGCACCGGAAGAGTTGAAAAAGTATCCCGTATGGGTGGCCCGTTACGGGGAGTACAAGCCATACGTGCATTTGCTTTACTGGCAGCTCTCGCCCGACGGTCGGGTACGCGGTATCCGGGGCGATGTGGACATCGACGTGTTCAACGGTTCGGAGGAGCAGTTCAAGAGGTATTTGCGGACGCAAACCGTGAAGTGAACGAGGGCTTTTGCCCTTACGGTCGTGGGACGTGTCAGAAAGCCGTTTGTGGGGCACCTACGGTTTTCTTGATCCATTCTGCCATGTCTTGCAGCACTTCCTGACTGAAATTCCCTTTCAGAAGCCCGTATTCCGAGGGATGCCCGGTGGGGGCTTCCATGAACAGGTGGTTCAGGCCGTGATAAATGTGCGTGACGACTTGCGGGCTTCCTTTTGCGAGCGTTTCGATGGCTTCCATGTTCTCTTCGGGCAATACTTGCAGGTCTTTTGCCCCATTGGCGGCCCATACGGGGCATTGCACCCGGCTTAAGTCATGGCTCGGGTCATATTGCACGATGCTGGCTATTTCCGGACTTATGGCCTGTTCGGTGAGCAGGCGGGCATTGCGTCGGCGGATGCTGTCCGTGAGGTTTTCCCGGTAGGTGCCTTCGTTTATGCCGAGATGCTGCCAAATGGAGACCATGAGAGGGGCACTCCTGTGGCGTATGGAATCGAGCGGGAGGGGGAGCGCCATGGTGCCGTACAGTTCCTCGTACAGGGGGCGCAGGCTGTCGCTTGCGGCGGCAGGGAGTTGCGAAAGGATGGTCTTCTCGCATTGGTGCATCATCAGGTCTTTTCCCGGAATGGCGGCTCCGGCCAATGAAAGTACGAAAGCCACGTCTTGCGGACATTGCGCGGCGATGCGGAAAGCGATGGTGCCGCCCATGCTGTGCCCGGCCAGTCCGGTCTTTTCGCGCCGGATGTCTTTCCGTCGGAGAAGATAATCCAAGGCGCATTCCGCATCCGTGGCGGCGAGTTGCAAGGTGGCATCGGCATAGCGGCCTCCCGACTTGCCGGTCCCGCGGTCGTCCATGCGGAGTACGGCGATGCCTTGCCGGGTCAGGCAGTCGGCTATCATGAGAAACGGTTTGTACTTCCATGCCTCTTCATTCCGGTCTTGCGGTCCGCTGCCGGAAATAAGGAGCACGGCAGGGAATGGCCCTTCCCCTTCGGGCAAGGTCAGTGAGCCGGACAATTTTATGCCGTCTTTCGTGGTGACGGTTACCTCTTTTTCCCGGTAGGGGAAGGGTGGTTTGGGGGTGCCGGGCCTTTCCGGTTCAGACGATGCACCGGCTTTCCGGGCCGTGCGTACCAAGTTCAGCGGAAGGGACTGCCCGGCTTGCGTCACCGTCCCCTCTATCAGGGAGTCGCCGCGTACTTTGCCCACGTAGCAGAACTGTATTTGCGGAATCTTCAGGGTCAATTCTCCGTCGGAAAGGCATTCAGACGACTGTACGGGGAAACCGAAAACTCCTTGTGCGGGACTGTCCATGGTGGTTGCCGGTTGGCCGTTCTGCTGTCCGAAGTGGAACACGATAGGCATGGTTGTCTGCCCTATTTGTATCGAGCCTTTGAAGTCTCCTTGTGGGGCTTGTGCATATAATCCTATGGCCGTCCCATACAAAAAACATCCCAATATCATCTTTTTCATGGCGAAAAGGTTTTAAAGTCGATATTCAAAGTTAAGGTATTGGGAAAATATATGCAATCCGGCCGCGTTAAAAAATCCTTTTCAGAATAAGGGCTTTCCAGTAGGCTACCCTGCATGTTGAGGTTGGTCTTATGCGGCATGTCCTGCGGTTTCCCGTTGGTCGTGTGGATTTGTGCTTTTTGGATAAATGAAAGGGAAATATGGGAATGGGTGACGAAAGGAAAGTAAAATGGCAAATTTTAGAAGAACGGGAGCGTATGGAAAAGTGCTTTCAGGAAGGATTTCAGTCCGATTTATACACGCTTTTTAAGGTTTCAGGTTCGTTTTTTACTTTCCTGAAGCAAAATTAAGAATCAATTTCAGTCGATTCATTTTTCATTCGGCTGAAAAAACACTTTTTTTCTCCGCAGGACTTTCCGGAAAACTGCGCATGACGGCGTACGGACGGGGTGAAAGCGACATACAAACATGTGCAGGATACCCTTTTGGATGCTGATTGGTGGCTTTCGGAGGACAAAAAAGGGGAAGCAGGATGTCATGGAAATACCCTGTCTCGTTGACGAGTGTCTTTTGCCTGTGCGCACGGATTGGCATCCGGACGGACAAAAAGTAAGCGGAAGGAGGCAAACGGTCGGCGTTGTGCATTCTTCCCGTTCCGCGAGAATCGCGTTTTCCCGCTCGTGCCTTCCTTTGTGTCCGAATGGTGCAATCCTGCACCGGCTAGTTTGACAATTTGACAATTTGATAGATTGGGGTGGGATAAATGTGCGGGCATGCACGGAAAATATTAATTTTGCGGCATGGATGCGATAAATGATTATTATATGGAAGAGCTGGACCTCTCGGCCATGAAACGGTTCTTTTTGGAACAAGGGGAGCGGCGGATATTGGAAAAGCAGGATTATTTTGTGCGGCAAGGCGAACGGTCGGGGCGTGTGGCCTATGTGGAAGACGGCATGTTCCGTTTCGTGCGGACGGACACGAAAGGCGGGGAACATGTCGTGGGATATAGTTTCCGCGACAGTTTCGTGGCCGAGTACACCTCGTGCCTTTGTGGCCGTCCGGCATTGGCAGACGTGCAGGCCATCGTGAGAAGCACGCTTTACGTCTTGCCTTACGAAAAGCTGAGGCGTTACTGGGAAATGTCTCCTGAACATCAGCGTTTGGGGCGCATCGTGGCCGAGCAACTGTTCGTCATGACCTACCGCCGTTTGATGGACAGTTATTGTTGTACGCCCGAAGAGCGTTATATGGACTTGATGAGGCGTTATCCCGAACTGAAAGAACAGCGTCCGCTGAAAGAAATCGCTTCGTTTATCGGGGTGACGCCCGAAACGGTGAGTGCCATCCGGAAAAAATTGCTGAAGTCCGGAATTTCTTGAAATACTTCAAGGAAAATCCGGTGGCTCCCTTTTAACTTTGCCCGAAAATCGAAAGTGGAAATAAAACGTAAACGACAATGAAGAGAATTTTGATTGTGGGAGCCACGTCCGGTATCGGTGAAGGATTGGCTCGTTTGTATGCGGAACGCGGAGAGGTGAAAATCGGAGTGATGGGGCGTCGGTCGGGCCGTTTGAAAGACTTGTGTGCGTCGCGTCCGGATGTGTTTGAAGCAGAGGTGTGTGATGTGACGGACACGGAGGTGCTTCCGGTGGCATTGGAGCGTTTGGCGTCTCGCTTGGGAGGAGTGGATATTCTGGTGCTTTCTTCCGGGACGGGAGACTTGAATCCGGAGCTGGATTACGCCGTGGAGCGTCGTACGTTGGATACGAACGTGACGGGATGGACTTGCGTGGCGGACTGGGCCATACGGTGTTTTGAAAACCGGGGACAGGGGCATCTGGCGGCTGTCACCTCGGTGGGCGGCTTGCGAGGCAGCGGGGCGGCACCGGCCTATAATGCCACGAAATCTTTCCAGATGAATTATTTGGAGGGGGTGCGCCAACGTGTGACCGCACGGCGGCTGCCGATAGGGGTGACAGACATCCGTCCCGGTTTTGTGGATACGGACATGGCCAAGGGTGAGGGGCTGTTTTGGGTCGCTCCGGTGGACAAGGCTTGCCGGCAAATCGCACGAGGTATCGACCGGCGGCGTAAAGTCGTATATGTTACCCGGCGCTGGAGGTTGGCTGCTTGGGTGTATCGTCATATACCGGGGTGGCTGTATGTCAGGATGATGAAAGGATGAGGGTCGGAATCCGCATTCGGAAGGCCGGGAAGTAATTCCGGTTGTAAATCAAGTAAAAAAGGTATAGGATTTTTCCGGGCGAACGCTTATCTTTGTCAGGACATTAGGAGATAAAGTTTAAAAAAGACATGTATCGGAAGAAAATGATAAAGATATTGCTCGTCATATTGTGTGTCATTGCCGTGGCGATTGTGGCTGTGGTCCTTTTCCTTCAGACTCCGTCGTTCGGGCGTTTGCCGCGTGGCGAACGGTTGGAACGTATCAGGCGGTCGCCGAACTTCAGGGACGGGGAGTTCCGTAATCAGGAACCTACCTCCCTGATGACTTCGGAAAAGGGACGGTGGGAAGCCATGTTGGATTTCGTTTTCAAAAAGTCGCCGGAAGGATTGCGGCCGGAACATCCGGTTCCGTCGGTAAAGACGGATTTGCGTGCGCTTGACCCGTATAGGGGATTTTTGGTGTGGTTCGGGCATTCTTCCTACTTGTTGCAGATGGGCGGCAAGCGTATTTTGGTAGACCCCGTGTTTTGCAGTGCCGCTCCTGTATCTTTCCTGAATAAGCCTTTTCCGGGGACGGATATCTATCGTCCGGAGGATATGCCGGACATAGACTATCTGGTGATTACGCATGACCATTGGGACCATTTGGATTATAGGACGGTGACGCAGTTGAAGGGGCGCGTCCGTAAGGTGGTGTGCCCTTTGGGTGTGGGCGAACATTTCGAGTACTGGGGTTATGAACCGGATCGGTTGGTGGAGTTGGATTGGAACGAGACGGCTACGTTGGGCGGCGGTGTGACGGTACATTGCTTGCCTGCCCGTCATTTCTCCGGCCGTGGTTTGCGGTCGAACCGTACCCTGTGGGCGTCTTTTCTGGTAGAAGCGGCGGGGCGTAAGGTGTACATCGGTGGGGACGGCGGCTACGGAGCGCACTATGCCGACATCGGGAAACGTTTTCCGGGGATAGATCTGGCCGTGTTGGAGAACGGGCAGTACAACGTAGACTGGCGTTATATCCATACGTTGCCCAAATACCAGCATGCGGAAGCTGAAGCTTTGGGTGCCCGACGGGTGCTCACGGTGCATCATTCCAAATACGCGTTGGCACGCCACCGTTGGGACGAACCGTTGGAGAACGCCCGTAAGCTGGCAGAGGACAGCACGCTGGAAGTCTTGTGTCCGATGATTGGAGAAGTGGTGGAATGGAGTGTAAAATGAGTTTTTTAAAATATAGGGTCATGAAACGTTTGTTTTTATTCGCGGTTTGCGCGTGGGCAGGTCTTTCCCTGTGGGCTTCCGGTGTGAAGGGACAGGGAACTGCTTGTGAGACACGGTCGGAAAAAGCACCGGCCAAAGTGTATATGATAAAAGAAATCAGTCCGGAGAGCCTGATGAAAGTGTATGAAGCGCTCGGGCGGAAGGCTACCGGAAAAGTGGCGGTGAAGCTTTCCACCGGTGAACCCGGAAATAACAATTACCTCGATCCGGCATTGATAAAAGGGTTGGTGCAGAAGGTGGACGGCACTATCGTGGAATGCAATACGGCCTACGGCGGCGGCCGCTCCGATACGGAAAAGCATCTGAAAGCGGCCAAAGACCACGGCTTTACGGCTATAGCCCCGGTAGTCATCATGGATGCGGACGGAGAAGTTTCGTTGCCCGTGAAAGGGGGAAAGCATTTGAAAGAAGATTTTGTGGGAAAGGCGTATCCGGAATATGACTTTACCGTAGTGTTGTCCCATTTCAAAGGTCACCCGATGGGCGGTTTCGGTGGGGCTATCAAGAATATCTCCATCGGTATCGCTTCTTCTTCGGGGAAGGCTTACATTCATTCCGCCGGAAAAACGAAGAGCGTGAAAGAAGTGTGGGGCAAATTGCCTCCGCAGGACGATTTCTTAGAGTCGATGGCCGAAGCGGCCAAAGCTGTGGCCGATCATTGCGGCGACCGTATCCTGTATATCAGCGTGGCCAATAAACTTTCGGTGGATTGCGATTGCGTGGCCACGCCCGAAGATCCGAAGATGGGGGACATCGGAATCCTGGCTTCGCTCGACCCCGTGGCGCTCGACCGGGCTTGTGTGGACCAGGTACGTGCTTCGGAAGACCATGGAAAGATACACCTGATTGAACGCATCGACTCCCGGCACGGCATGCATACGTTGGACTATGCCGAGCAAATCGGGTTGGGCAGTCAGCAATATGAGTTGGTGGAGTTGAAATAGTTTTAAGAGGA
>ENA-OPIO01000143-OPIO01000143.1-human-gut-metagenome-genome-assembly--contig:-NODE-143-length-27708-cov-4.177666_pt1 | contig 27708 bp, 23 predicted proteins | sample MGYA00241395_ERZ501636 | MGnify/ENA primary metagenome ERZ501636 (study PRJEB25962, sample SAMEA2042198) | human gut metagenome | biome: human gut; feature: human-associated habitat; material: faeces... | reverse complement strand
CCTTAAAGGCCAGTTACCTCAACACCTTAAGTGAAGGGGAGCACACCTTAAAGATTGAAAGTGGTAAAGGTAGCACGGAAGTCATCATCAACATCGTTAAACCGAGCAGTGGTGAAGATTCTTCCAGCACGACTGAACCTGATACCAGCGTGCCTCCAGTCACCAGTGAAGGTGGCGGCGATACCACTCCCACCAGCGGTCTTGAACCTGGGGCGATTGCCGGTATCATAATCGGCGCTATCGCGGCTGTCATCATCGTCGGCGCGGTCGTGATTGTTATTGTTAAGAAAAAGAAAAACAAATAATCGAGAGCCATAACTGAAAGATGCCCTGTCTACTCCTCAGGGCATCTTTTTTTATCATTTAGTTAATTTATTAGTTATTCGTAAAGCAAAGAAATACCATTTTCCTTGCAAAATTGTTCATATTCTTCCCGCGGTTTTTCGTCGGTGACAATATAGTTAATTTTGTTTAAAGGAATTGACTTAAAGAGGGTAGCGTTATCAAATTTCGAGTGGTCGGCAAGAAGAATTATTTTGTTCGAGTTTTCCGCCATCGCGTTCTTAACTTCCGATTGGTCAATCGTGGTTTCACTTAAGCCGAAATTTAAATCTAAACCGCTGCAGCTGATGATTGAATAGTCGCAGTGGATACGTTCCAAAGTCTTGACGGTTAAGTTTCCTAAGATGGAGTTCGATCTCGAATGGTTATAGCCGCTCGCTAAGAAGATTTGGCAAGAGGTTTGCTCGGATAAAAGTAAACCGATTCGTAAGCCATTTGTGACGATATTGAGATTTTTAAAGTTCTTAAGATAGGGGACAAGGTAGGTGCAAGTGGAAGAAGAGTCGATAAAGATCGAGAGGTTATCTTTTAGCAATCGGGAAGCGATTTCCGCGATTTTTTTCTTCTCTTTGACATTGATAGTTTCTCTGAGTAAGAGGCTTGTTTCTTCGTTCGGTGACTCTTGCAAAACTACCCCACCATAGGTTCTTTTAACTAAACCTTGTTTCTCCATTTCCGTCAAATCCCGCCTAATAGTGGACTGGCTGACGTATAAAAGTTTTGTTAAACGATTAACCGAAATTGATTTCTTCTGTTTGAGAATTTCATAAATCTCATTTTGACGTTCTAAGTCGTACATCATGAATATTATTAGAAATATTTTTAGCTTTGGGAAGAGTAAAAATAAACGCATGTGATTAACTTTTACAATGTTCTGGTTTGACTTAAGGTTAAAAGTAAAATTTTGTGATTGAACATGCTTTTTTGTGATTGAGTTCTGCGTGTTTGACGATTATTTGCCAACTTATTTCCTACCGCGTAATTTATATGCTTTTTAAGCATAAAATAACCTCAGTTGTAATCATTTTCCGGGAGTTTTTTATGAAGAAAAGATTCAGTTTATTGTTAGCGATGTCGCTTTTAACCTTAGCTTCGTGTAACGGGGAAGGCGTTTCTTCTATTTCTAGTGAAGATTCTACAAGTAGCGAAAGCTCTTCCTCCTCTTCGAGCTCTTCTTCCTCGTCGGAAAGCAGTAGCACCACCGAGCTCCCCACGACCATTGAAGTCTTCAGCGATCCTAAATTTGAAACCGGCTTCCATTTAATGTCGACTTCCACGACGGGTGCTCATGAAGTTAAGTATTTGGATTATGACGGCAAAGCCAAACACAGCGATAGTGTTATCTGGACAATGGCCCAGTGGTGGACTCCCTTTGATTTCCAATATGCTCCGTATTCCTATGAAGATGGTTTCCACGTCTATAAAAATGAATCACGGACTTTAAGAGTTAATACCGAAACCGGGGAACTTGATATGCAGCTCAATTCTTGGCTGGAATACCAAGAACGGTTCGGAGGATCAAGAACAGCGGTCAGTCAAACCTGGTCACACTTCTTAATCTCTCAAGACTTCCGTGAACACTTTATGTTAGCCCCCTTGGAATCATTGATTTTAAACTTTGACTTTGAAATCCAAGAAGTGACAATGTTCGATGAAGAACACTATAATCCTTCGCTTCACGCTGCCCAATTCATCATGTATTTCACCATTCGAAATACCAAATTCAATAACTTCTTCTGGTTTGGGGTTCCCCTCTTTGATAACCGGGGAAACGATAGCAACCCCTCTTACAATATTGACCAAGGTTTTGAAGGAGCGACCAACTCTTTAATCTATCGGATGGGGCAAAGGGATTTCTTACCCAATGGGGTGAAAGTTGGAAATAAATATAACATCCATATCGATTTAATTCCCTTCCTTCAAGATGCTTTAATCTGCGGATTAACCGAAACTTCTAATCCGCCTCTTAAGGGTTGGGATTGGAATGATTGTTATATCGACTATATGAATGTTGGCTGGGAACTTCCTGGTTCCTTCAACATTCAATCGACTATCAGTAATCTCTCACTTACTGCGGAGCAGCCCTAATGTCTTACTTTAAGGATTTACTCCGAGATAACCACTTCAAAAGTGGCTTCTTCCTCCAAGGACCGGACGCGGTAAAGGACCAGAGGAAAGTTTTCAGCTACCTCAATTACGGAAATAAAGCGATTAAGGTCAACGATACCCTCTGGATCATGTCCCAGTGGTGGACCCCCTTTAACTTCAAAGATGCCGCTTTTAAGGAAGTGGAAGATAATGTCTTTGAATATTCGAATGAATCTCGTAAATGCGTGATTAACACGAACGATGGAGCTTTAAGGATGATTCTTTCGTCCCACGAAGAATATTTAAAACGCTTCAACGGGGGGAGAAATGATCCATCGACTACTTGGTCCCACTTTTTGATTGAACAAGACTTCATCGAAAGTTGTAAAGTCAAAGACTTAGCCGCCTTATATATGAAGCTCCATTTCACCCTCAACGAAGTGAGAAATTACGACGGAAAAGACTTTGACCCCAATAAACATACCGCTCAATTTATGTGGTACATCACCATCAGAGAAGGGGACGGTAACAAGAAAGAAAATGGGGGAGGTAACTTCATTTGGTTCGGCCTTCCAATCTATGACTATCGTTATCCTTTTATTCGAAAGCACATCCAATATGATGGGGATTTCGCCGGGTCCACGAAAGCTCTTATTTATAACTTAGATAACCGGAATTACATCGAAGATAAGCCTCTCTTATTTGGGAAAGAATACGTCATTAACTATGATGCTTTGCCTGATATCCTTCGAGCGGTCCGCTACGCGATGAAGAAGAAGATTTTTAAGAGCACCAAAAACCTCGTCATCAATTACATGAATATCGGCTGGGAGCTCCCGGGTTCCTTCGACGTCGATAGTGAGATATCCAATCTACAAATCAAAGGAGTTTTCCATGATTAATCTGATAAAAGACCCGACTTTTGCTAATGGTTTTCAGCTTTTAAGAAGAAGCTTAAATGAAAACAATCAAACCGATTTAATGTATTTACCTTACAGTAATTTAAGAACGCCTTCCTATCGTCTCGCCGAATATTTCACGAAACATGAACTATGGAACGAAAGAGAAATCATCACCGGGAAAGATAGTTACATCATCAAAAATAAAACCAAAGAAATCATTAGAGATGAAAAGGGAAGATTAACATTAACCGTCTTTGGAAAAGATGAATATGACCATCTACGGAAGTTCAATGAATCCTGGCCCCACCTCTTAATTGAACAACAATATAAAGATGAATGGTTAAAGAACATCAAAGAACTAACTGTTGAAATGGACTTAGATTACTTGATGTTAGAATCCTTCATCAATGAAGATAGAAACGACTTACATACCTTACAAGTGTCCTTGTACTTCGCGATTGGGGATAACAATCCGAACTCCAAAGGCTATAAGGATTTCTATTGGTTTGGCCTTCCGATGATCGATGCTCCGAGACTAAGATTCCCGAAGCCTTATTGCTCAAAAGATATTGGAAAAGAAGACGCGACAAATAAGCTAATTTATAGCATCGATCCTCATATCTTTATGAAAGATGTCTTTAATGTTGGGGACCGCTTAAGCTTCACCTTAAAGATTAAAGATTATCTTTTAGAAGGGTTTAAGGTCGCGAAAGATTTAGGCTATTTACCTCACACCAAACTCGAGGATTTATCAATCTTTAGCTTTAACTTTGGTTATGAAATGACCGGCGCGTTCAGCGGTAAAATCCGCATCAATAAATTCAATATTTGGAAGGAGGAAGACCATGAATAAATCCTTAAAATTCTTTGCTTTACCCTTGATTGGAATCATGTCCTTAGTGGGCTGCACGACCAATGACAACACTAGCGACACCACAAGCGCTACAACACACGATTCCACATCGATCAATGAGGATGTTTATATGTATAACGACGAACAAAAGTATCAAAAGTTCTGGGAAGACGAAACCATCTATAACGAAACGGTTTGTTTAGTGGAAGAAGATGGAGAAATCTATGGGAAACTTATGTTCACTCCGACGGAAGTGATTTCCGTTCGAGATTACACGACGGAAAAAGAAATTCCTGCCAGTGAATATAAGATTGAAGGAAATAGAATCATTCGAACCGAAAACTCAACCTTACCATATTTCACTGAAGCTAATATGCGAGGGGAAGATTTACCCGCGGGGATTATCGACACCTATCAAGGCAAAGAACATCCGATCATGTTCACCGAAGGCCCTGGTATTGTCATGCGGCAGCTCAATGTCACCTATAAACATAGTGAACCTTGGGATGGTTATAAACCGGTTTACTTAGGGGACAAGCTTCCGAAGACCATTGAAAAACTAACGAACAAAGAACATTTGACCATCGGTTTCTATGGGGATTCTATCATGACCGGTTGCAATGCTTCTTCGAAATTAGTCATTCCGCCGTACCTCGATGATTTCCCTACCGCATCGGTAAAAATGTTAAAAAAACTCTACAATTACGAAGATATTGAGTTTTTTAACACTTCGAAAGGTGGCACTTTGTCCGATTGGGGAAAGACCAATGTTGATGTTAATGTGAACGCGTATTCCCCGGATTTAGTCTTCTTAGGTTTCGGGATGAATGATGGAAGTTGGAACATTAAACCCAATGATTTTGTCAGCAACATCGAATTTATGATTGCCAGCATCCAAGCTAGAAACCAAAACGCGGAAATTATCGTTGTCAGCACTATCTTAGCTAACCCCGATAGTACCCAAAACGCGGGGCAAGAAAATTACTTAGAACCCCTTAAAGAGATGGTTAAAAACTATGAAGGGGTCGCGGTCATGGATATGACTTCTTACTCCCAATATTTATTGAGTAAAAAACGGTCCGTCGATATCTTAGCGAACAATATCAATCACCCCAGTGACTTCTTAGTGAGGGGTTATGTTAGCTCGATCTTAACGTCCTTAGATGAGGATTTTTAAAGATGTATAAGTATTTAACCGATAAATTCCTAGAAGACCAATACATCATTTCCGATGAGATGAAGAGCGCTTCAATCTTCGGAATTGGGAATGGTTATTTTGGGCAAAGGGGAAGCTTTGAAGAGTTCGGTGATGTCTTTGTGCAAGGAACTTATGTCAGAGGTTTGTTCGACCAAATCATCGAGATTCCTTTAACCATCAGCGATAACTCTTACATGAAGAAATATTACTTCGATGAAGAGAAGCTGAAAGAATTTGAATATGAAGATTCCTGCATCAATATCGGGGACTTATCCGCTTTTAGAATTTATATTGATGGGGAAAAGTTTAGGCTTTGGAACTATAAGATTATCTTCTATGAACGTTATATTGATTTTAAGACCGGTGGATTAAATAGGAACGTCATCGTCGAAGATGAAAAAGGGAATAGAACCGAGCTTAATTTCTTTAAGGTTTTTAGCTTCGCAAATGACCATGTGTTTTTACAGACTTTAAAGATTAAGAAACTTAATCACGATTTACCCATCACCGTCAGTAGCGGTATCGACTTAATGTGTAAAACTAATGGGCAACATAAAATTGAAAACGTTGAATGTTTCGATGATCCTGATGACCCAAGCGTTAAAAGAATTAGAGCCTGTTACGGGAAAAAGTACTACGCACGAGGGAGCTATAGATATAAAAACGAAGTTAAGAACTTTAAAGAAAGTAGCTTTAAAGAACCGACCTTCGGGAGTTTCCAAACTTATGACTTAGTGGGGAATGAAGGCACGATTAAGAAAGTCGTTAACTTCTATACCAGTATCGACCCCAAAAAGAAGAGACGTTTAGCAAAGTTCGATTTCCTTAAGAACTACGCTTATCTCTATAAGAAACACCTGAAGTTCTATCGGAAAGCCTTCTTAGCGGTCAATATTAAAATCAGCGGCAATAAAGAACTTGATACCTTGGTCAGGTACGCTAACTATCAGACCTTGATCGGGTTTAATAGGCATGATGATATTCACTCTTTAAGCGCTAAAAACTTAACGGCTGAAAAGTACAACCAATTCGTGTGGTGGGATTGTGAAATTTACCAAATGCCTTTCTTCCTTCTCACCTTCCCGAAAGAGACGAAGAATCTCTTAATGTACCGATATAATCGGTTAAAAGCGTCCATTGAGAACGCTAAAAAAGATGGTTATAAGGGAGCGAAATACGCCTTCTGCAGCAGTGTGAACGGCGATGAACAAGTATGGATCTACGCGAAACATCCGTTCTTACAAATCCATATCGATAGCGATATCGCCTATTCCGTCCTCAATTACTATTACCACACCTTAGATAAGGACTTCTTAATGAAGTACGGCTTTAAAATGATGGAAGAAATCATCCTCTATTTCATCAGCCGTTCGACTAAGGAAGGGAATACCTATCACTTAAAGAACGTGACGGGGACTGATGAACATCATGATTACGTCGACGATGATGCTTATACCAATTGCACCTTAAAGTTCGTCTTAAAAGAATTTATCAGACTCAAAGATAAGTTTGGTTATAAGTTAACATCTCTAACGGAAGAAGAATTAAAGGATTTCAATGAACATCTCTATGTTCCAACCTTCATTGGTAAGATCCTTCCCCAGTTTACAGGTTATCTATCCCTTAGCCCGACCTTAGAAGTGGAAGGGAAGAGCGATTCTAAAGCCAGTTCCTTCCAGATGAAACAAAGTGGACTTTATCACTTATCGCAAATTATTAAGCAACCGGACGTCTTACTTCTTTATTCCTATCTCAACCTTGGGTTTAAAGAGAACTACCGGGAAAATTATGAATATTACTTAGCCAAATGCGAAGCGAGCAGCAGTTTAACGTATTGCGTGCACGCGATGGCGGCTATCGATAATAACGACGATAAGACCTTCGAGGAAAACTTATATGCATCTTTGAAGATCGATATCGATGATGTGCAAGGTAACGCTGCGCAAGGGGTCCACGCCGGGAGCTTAGCTTCCGCTTATTACCTTTTAGTTAGAGGCTTATTGGGCATCAAAGAACAAGAAGATTATCTCGAAATAAGCCCGAGAAAGACCAACGTCTTAAAGAGCTTTAAACTCCGCTTCCGTTACCAAGGAAAGCTCATTCGAGCCATCTACCGTAATCGAAGTGTCACCTTCCTTTCGAAGCTTCCCTTCAAATACCGAATCAACGATGGGGAAGTGGGAGAAACGACTAAGTTAGTCATCAAGTACGATTCTAAAAATCATCTTTATAAAAAGGAGGAAAAAATATGAAGAAGATTGCCTTGCTTGGAGGTGTGCTAGTTTCATTAGCCTTAGCCTCCTGCGGTGGAGGTGGCGAAAGTACGACCTCTAACGGCGGAACGTCCGGTGGGGGTGATTCCAGCTACACCGGAGAAAAGATTGTCATCCGGGTTGATGGAGGTGGTGACGTCGGGAACTTCAACACGACCGCTAGTATGACCCAGAGCCCCTTGAATCCTTATCCTTATAACACTTTGGAAAAGTTGATTGAGGAATGGGAAGCAGATCACCCGAAGTTTGATGTCCAACTTCTTTCCACGTCCAGTAATGGTGACCGGCAAGTCTTAGTACCCCAATTAGAAAACAAGACCGCCCCGGAAATCACCTATCAAAGTGGAACTGTCATCAATAGTGACCTCGGTAAGAACTATTACGTCAATATGACCTCTTACCTTGAAAAACCCAATCCATATGTCGAAGGGAATCAACACTGGAAAGATATCTATAACGAAGCCGAACTCGCGACCACGATGGCCAGTGACGGCGATATCTACAGCATTAATCTCGAAAGAATCCCGGTCGGTTTAATGGTTAATAAAACCTTACTCGAAAAGCATGGAATTACTGAAAATCCGACAACATACAAGGATTTTGTAGGGAATATTAAGAAATTAAATAGTGAACTCCCGACCACTCAAGAAGCGTACGCGACAACGTATATGTGGTATTTCATCGCTTTGGAAACCAATATGTTTAGCGACCTCTTAGCGGAAGGCGATGTCCTTAGAAGTAACGGGAAAATCGATACGGAAGAAATCTCCCGTCTCTTCACTAAAGGCATGTGGGACCCGACCATCAATACGTCCGGCGATAATCCGACTTTCTTAAACAACAAGTACTATGAATACATTAAACTTTGTGCGGACTTAGGTAAAGAAAAAGCTCCCCAAAGCTTTGATGCTGTTCAAAACTTCATCGGTGGAAACCTTGCTTTCTTAGAAGTTACGGGTCTTCAAATCAGAAACATCGTCGCCCAAGACGCCAGAATGAACTTCGATTGGGAAATCATTCCGTTCCCGGATTTAACGACTGATACCTATCAAGATATCGGCTCGCCGGTCGTCAGAGGTTCCGCTGGTTTAGCGACCTCTTGGTTCATCACCAATAGCGCGATTGCGAAGGGCCAAGAAACGGTCGATGCTTGCGCTGACCTTCTCATGTTCTTAACCGCTCCCGAACAAAATAACCGGATGATCGGTGATTTAAAGGGTGGGATGCCGCTTAACCCGAGCGATGATTTTGAACTTGCTCCCCATCTTCAAGGTTTGAATGATGTCTATTGGCAAGATATCGAAAAACTTGAAAGCGGGGAAAGAGTCAACTGGGCCGCTTTCTGTTCTTGGGAAGTCTTAGGTTATAACTTCAACACCACTTTCATCAGAAACATGGAAGACGTCCAATGGGGCGGTAAGACTCCGGAAACCTGCACCGTGACTTTAGCGAACGCTATCAAGAACACGATTAACACCTATTTATATACGGAAGGCTGGGATACCTCAGCTTGGTAATTTATGCTAAGGGATAAGCAAGTAGAAAGACATATCTCACAAAGAAGACGCAAAAGATACAACTACTGGGCGTACCTCTGGGTACTCCCAGTGGTGGTCTTAATCGCTATCTTTTCTGCTTACCCTTTGATCAATTCCTTCGTTCTTTCCTTCACTAATAGCAGCGGTTCTGGCTATGGGGACTTCATCGGTTTCCAAAACTTCATCGAACTATTCCAAGATGAAGTCTTCTGGATCTGTATGAAGAATGTCCTCATCTTCACGATCGTTGGGATCGTCTGCGGGAACTTTATGACCATTACCTTAGCGGAGCTTTTATTCAGCGTGAAGTTTAAAAAGACCAGCGCGGTCATGCGAATCTTATTTATTCTTCCCGTCTTAGTTCCGACGGTCGTCATTCTCTTAGTCTGGGAAAATATCATCTTTTCGAGCAATGGTTTCATCAACCAAATCTATTTAGCTTTAGGGAAAGATCCAATCGCATGGTATTTCGAGAATCCTTACAACATGATCGCGATTATCATGACCAACTTCCCCTGGGTCGGTGGAACCAGTTTCTTAATTTATTTAGCCGGGCTTCAAAACATCAATAAATCGGTCTTTGAAGCGGCCAGGCTCGACGGGATCAGCGGGATGCGCCGGGTGGTCAGAATTGACCTTCCCCTCATCAAAGGGCAGCTTAAGTACTTCTTGATCATGGGTGTCATCGGAGGTTTACAGAATTTTGACCTCCAGCTGATTATCACCGGAAGCGGGCCCGGCACAACTAACGGCGTCAACGTTCCCGGTTACTACATCTTCCAACTCGCCTGGAGCGGGGAATATGACGTTCGTTATGGATACGCCAGTGCTATCGGGGTGATTATCTTCTTAATCACCATCGGTTTCTCCATCGCTAACTTTAGAAAGAATAAGAGGGAGATTGCCAAATGAAACGTAAAAGTAATTTCCTTAAGCGGTATTTACCGCAGATCATCATGCTCATTTGCATCGTGCTTCTTTTGGTGATGACCTTATTCCCCTTAGTTCTTTTAGTCTTTAACTCTTTCAAGATGTATACCGACGACCCCTTACAGTGGCCGAGCGCGAGTAACGGTAATATCTTTACCACCGAAGGTTACGTCTTAGTTTGGGACTATATTTCCAAGAACTATATTAACTCCCTACTTGTGACTTTCGCGGTCAGCATCGGAACAACACTTTTTGGTTCGATGGCGGGTTACGCTTTCGCGAAGTATGAGTTCCCCTTTAAAAACACCATCTTTATCTGCGTTCTCGCTTTCATGATGGTGCCGAGTCTTTTGACCTTAATTTCGAGATACTCATTGATTGTTGATTTAGGGCTTAACGATAACCTCTGGGGTGTTATCTTACCCCAGATTTCCGCAAGTTTACCTTTCGCAACCTTCTTGACGAGAACCTTCTTCCAAGGTTTACCAAACGAAATGTTTGAAGCCGCTAAGATGGATGGAATGAGTGAACTTAAGAAGTTCGTGAGATTAGTAGTGCCGCTCAGCCAACCAATCATCATCACCTTGCTCGTTCAAACCTTTGTCAGCCAATGGAATGACTATCTGTGGAGCCGGCTAGTTCTTCAAAGTGAGAACTTACAAACCCTCCCCATCGTCTTAGTTAACTTGACCGATACCTTAGGTTCGATCAGTTACTGTATCCCCTTTGCGGGTTACGTCTTAAGCGCGATACCGCTCATCCTCATCTTCATCGTGGGGAACAAGAAGTTCATCGAAGGGATGACCAGCGGTGCCTTCAAAATGTAGAAAGGAGTTCATATGAAGCTCAAAAAAGTTCTCTTAATCGGAAGTGGCCTGATAGGCCTCACTTCCTGCGTCGGGGGAGGGGGATCGTCTGCTACTTCGATCGATACCCAAACCACCGACACAACAAGCTCCCTTCCGGTCAGTAAGACCATCGAGCTTTTGCCCGATAACCACTTTGAAAATGGCTTTATCGCTTATCCCGGAACGAGAGCCCATCTCGATGGAAGCTATCCTTCCAACGATTGGAACGCTAACGTGTATTTGAAGTATGACGAAAATACGCCGAATCCTTCCTGGCAACTTCAACAAATCGGCTGTATTAATGACTTGAATGACATCTATAACCCGATGACCAAGAAGATGCCGGACTATGAAGCTCCTTACTATAAGTTTGAAGGGGTCAGTAACTACGTCTACGTCGATCCCAATGACGGGGAAATCATCTTAGGGCTTAACGCTTCGAAAGATTATGACGCCCCTCGACAAAGTGGGGACTGGTGCCACTTACTTCTTCAAAACGTCTTAACTCAATCGGTGAAAGTCAGCGAATTAGAAAGCTTAAAGTTCACCATCGATTTAGAGTTAGAAGTGGAAAGAAAGATGACGGATGAAGAATATAATCCGTCCATCCATACCGCTCAATTCTTAGCCTATTTCATCGTTCAATCCAATGCGACATTGGATGCCGGGGATTACTTCTGGTTCGGGGTGCCGTTCTATGATTACCGGTATAAAGAGATAGATGAAAGTATCATGATCGATAACCGGAGTCAGATGCCGATTTATCAGATGTCCAATAGGGGCATTTATGATGGCGGCTTTGAACTGGGACGTGAATATAACATCGAGCTCGATTTAATCGACCTTTTCGCGGACGCTTTACTAGCGTGCCAAAACGAAGAACAACGGCTCACTAATACCACCATTGACGATTTATCGATCACTTCGATGAATATTGGCTGGGAACTTCCCGGGACCTTTGACGTCCAAGCGAAGTTCTCGAATTTCTCGTTGATGGGAACTTATCTATAAGGGATTTATGAAGAATATTGTCATCGATATCGGCGCTTCCTCTTACCGGGTGATGTTGAGTGAGTTTAAAGACCATAAGCTCACTTTAAAAGAAATCCTGCGGAAAAAGACCCTCCTCTTTAATGATGGAGAGTTTCTTAGGTGGAACATTATTTCCATGGGGGACAATATCCTTTCCGCGGTAAAGGGAATCGTCGATAACGAAGACGATATCGAAAGCGTCGGGGTGTGTTCCTTCGGGGTGGATTATGTCTATCTTAAGAAGGATGGCACTCTTTTAGACCAACCGATTGCCTACCGTGATAAGCAAAACGAAACCTATGCGTCACTGGTCTTAAATATGTTGACCCAGGACGAAATCTATCACGAGACAGGGATTCAGTTCTTACCCTTCAATACTATCTTCCAACTCTACCGCGATAAGAAGTTAGGGAGGAGCGGTGAGAAGTTCTTAATGATCAGTGACTATATTGCTTACTTATTAACCGGGGAAACTTATAACGAACTGACGGGCCTTTCAACCGGGGCGTTCATTGATAAGAACACCCTAGGTTTATCGGAGCTTATCTTTAAGAGACTGCAGCTCAACAAAAGCATCATGCAGCCGATAAAGAAACCGCGGGAAGTCATCGGTTATTTAAAGAGCGACATCAGTTCTAAAAAGATTCCAGTTATCGCGGTCAATAGCCACGACACTTCGAGCGCGGTCACCTCTCTCAACCTGAAAGAAGACGGCTCTCAAGCCTTCTTGTCATGCGGCTCTTGGGCCTTGTTTGGAACGAAAAACCTGATATTTAACACGAGTTTTGCAGCGAAAAATGGAAATTTTACTAATGAACTCATGGATGATGGAATTTGTTTTCTTAAGAACATCAACGGGATGTATTTAATCAATGAAATCTATCGGGCGATGAGGGAAAGGCAACCTGATTTACTCTTCCCCTTATCAGTCAAAGAATTCAAAGAGGAAGAAGAAACCGAGATTTTCCTCGATGTTGATCATCCCTTGTTTGCTAATCCAGAGAACATCTTACGGAAGTTAACTTTCTATTTAGAAAAGACTGAGCAAGCGGAAGCAAACTTAACGATTGAGAAGCTATTGAACGCTTTTTATAAGTCTCTCTGTTTCCAAGTGAGGCAACAAAAAGAAAAGTTAGAAGAACTTAATAACCATAAGATTGAAGAAATCTATTTAGTCGGGGGAGCGGTCGATATCCCTATCTATATCAAATATTTAAGCGCGGCCCTAAATACTAAAGTCAAAGCCTGCTTTAAAGAAGCGACCGCTATCGGGAACGCGGTGACCCAGATGTCGAGTTTAAAAGGGGTCCCACCCGATGAATTTAGAAAGAGCTTAGAGGAGAACGGGCACTTTAAAGTCTATGAACCAGATCAAAAGCTAAAACAGAAGTTCGAAAAAGATTACGAACGCTTTAAAAAACTAGTGGAGGAAGGAAAATGAAAACCATTGAAGAACGTTACCAAATTGCGAAAGAAATATACGCTAAATATGGAGTCGATACCGATAAAGCCATCGAAAGATTAAAGGATATCCCTTTATCGATTCAATGTTGGCAAGGGGATGATGTCCAAGGTTTCTTAAATAAAGAAGCTTTGGGGGACGGCTTACAAGTAACCGGGAATTATCCCTACAAGGCAAGAACATTAAAAGAATTACAAGAAGATATCCAAGAAGTCTTAGATTTATTACCGGGAACTTTTAAACTTAATCTTCACTCAACTTATCTCGATAGCGATAAGCCGGTTTCCTTAGATGAAGTAAAACCGGAACATTATAAGACCTGGGTCGATTTTGCGAAGAAAAACCATATCGGTTTAGACTTTAACCCGACCTTATTCTCATCCCCAATGGTGAAGAATGGTTTCACCTTATCGAGCAATGATGAAGATGTGAGATCTTTCTGGGTCAGGCACTGTAAGGCCTGCCGGAAGGTCGGGGAATATTTCGGAAAAGAATTAGGGATTCCCTGCGTCACTAATATTTGGATTCCGGATGGTTATAAAGATGAACCTTATGAACGTTTAGCCCCGAGATTGAGACTTAAGAAATCTTTGGACGAAATCTTAGAAGAAAAGATTGATAAGAAATACAACATTGACGCGGTGGAATCGAAGTTATTCGGCATCGGCTTAGAAAGCTATACCACCGGTAATAATGAATTCTATTTAGCGTACGCCGTAAAGAATAATACAGCCTTAACACTTGACGCTGGGCACTTCCATCCGACCGAATATATCAGCGATAAAATATCCAGCGTTCTCATCTTCTTAGACGATTTATTACTTCACGTTTCTCGTCCCGTTCGGTGGGATAGTGACCACGTAGTGATTCTTGACGACGAACTAAACAGAATCGCTCAAACCTTAGTGAGAAGTAATTTATTGGGTAAGACCCATATCGGGCTCGATTATTTCGATGGTTCCATCAACCGGATTTTTGCCTGGGTCATCGGCTTAAGAGCGACCCAATTAGCCCTTTTAAAAGCCTTACTGGAACCAGCCCAAGAATTTAAGAAATTAGAAGATAGTTATAACTTCACTGAACGTTTGTATTTAGGGGAAGAAATGAAGACCTTACCTTTTGGTATTGTTTATGACTATTTCTGCTATAAGCACGGCAAAAAGAACGGGGTAGAACTCGAACAACAACTTAAAACATACGAAAACGAAGTCTTAAGGAAGAGAGGGTAAAAGTATGAAAAACATCAGGCACATGCGGTTTGTTGAGGACGCTATCGATGTCATCTATAAGATGTATCTGAATGGCTGGGATGAACGGAATGGAGGCAATTTCTCTTATCTATTAAAGGAAGAAGAAGCCAAGATTTTTAAGAACAAGAAACCGAAGAGAGTGGTCGAGATTCCCTTTGATGCCAGCGGAATTAAAAATCGCTTTGTCTTAGTGACCGCCACCGGGCAATTTTTCCGTAACGTCATGAAATACCCGGAAGAAGTCTTAGGGATTATTAAAATCACGGAAGATGGAAAACACTTCGGTGTTTATTGGGGTTTTAAGAATAACGGGAAACCGACCAGTGAATTCCCGAGCCACGTCCTCTGCCACATCGAAAGACTAAAACATGATCCTAATCAACGAGTGGTCATTCATACCCATGCGACCTATACCTTAGCCTTAACCTACATGCTTCCGGAAGACGAACGCGAAATCACCAGAACCCTCTGGAAGATGTCCACTGAGTGCGCTACCGTGTTCCCAGAAGGGGTGGGGTACCTTCCTTGGGAAATGTGCGGAACTATCCAAATCGGGGAACATACTGCTCAAAAGATGGAAAAATATAAGATTGTTCTATGGTCGATGCATGGGGTCTACGCGTCAGGCGATAGCTTAAACGAAGCCTTCGGTTTAGTGGAAACGGTTGAGAAAGCTGCGATGATTTATTGCATCACTGAGAACCATCGAAAACGGGAAATTGAAGATAGTAGCATCAAAGCTTTAGGGGAAGCCTTCCACGTGACCCTTAATAAAGAGATGCTCTAAGGAGGAAAACATGGATATTGTTGGTTTTGTTAAAAAGAAAATTGAAAACAAGAAACTCCAAAAGATCAAAGAACGTGAACGTTATCAGAACTATAAACGGGTTTTGATGGAAGAAGAGCAAAGGCTTAAAGAAAACGAAGGAAAAGAAAATCTTCCGACTTCTTTTATCACTCTTCGGCACATCAATAAAATCTACGATAACTTTGTTCAAGCGGTCTATGACTTTAATCTCGATATCGATAAAGGGGAGTTCGTCGTTTTTGTCGGCCCTTCCGGCTGCGGTAAATCAACCACTCTTCGAATGATTGCGGGCTTAGAAGACATCACTACCGGTGATTTAATCATCGATGGGGTCTACTCCAATAACTTAGAACCCAAAGACCGGGATACCTCGATGGTTTTCCAAAACTACGCCTTATACCCTCATTTAACAGTCTATGAAAACATGGCCATCGGTTTACGATCGAAGAAATTCGATAAAGAAACGACCGATGAAAGGACGAAAGAAGGGAAGAAGGGGAGCCATTTAAGCAAAGAAGAAATCGATGAGCGAATCCATAAAGTCGCAGATATTCTGCAACTTAATGACTACCTTAAGAGAACACCTAGACAATTAAGCGGCGGTCAATGCCAAAGGGTCGCTTTAGGAAGAGCAATCGTCAAAGATTCAAAAGTGTTCTTAATGGACGAACCTTTAAGTAACTTAGACGCGAAGCTCCGGGTCCAAATGCGAGCGGAAATCATTAAGTTACATAAACGGTTACACGCGACAACGATTTATGTCACTCACGACCAAGTGGAAGCGATGACCATGGCCGACCGCATCGTCGTCATGAATAAAGGGGTCATCCAGCAAATCGGGAAACCGGAAGAAATCTATGACAATCCCGGCAACAAGTTTGTAGCGGGTTTCATGGGAAACCCTGCGATGAACTTATTGGAAGCGAAGTATGATAATGGGACAATCACTCTCGCGAAAGACATCGCCTTTAGTTTGACGGAAGACGAAATCAAAAAGCACGATAAGTTCTATAAAAATCTCTTAGTGGAGTATCAACAAGAACTCATCGATAACGATAAGCACAATACTCAGAGAACAGAAGTCTTAGACAAGATTGCGAAAGAAGAAAAGCTCTTAAAAGAGGGTAATCCGCATGAACAAAAAGCCTCGGAAAAACACCTCAATAAACTTAACAATCAATTGAAGCTAATTGAGAACGGTAATGCTCGGAAGAACTTCCTCTTAAAAGCGATTGAAGATATTCAAGATATCATCAAGACCAAAAAACACAGCATCACCTTCGGAATTAGACCGGAGCACATCTCGGTTAATCCGGAAGGCAAGAACTTAAAGATCAACGTCTATCTGAATGTGGTGGAACTTTTAGGGAATGAATATTATTTCCACTTCCTCATCGATAAAGCGGATGTCGCAATGAAGACACCGAAGAATCAAACCTATACTTCTAATAACTTTATTAATCTTCATATCAGCCTTGATAAGAAACATCTCTTTGACAATATCAGCGAAAGAAAGATTCTGTAATCCAAGGTATTCCTTTCTTTAAAACCAAGAAAACATTAAAAATAATGGGGTATTGCAAATATATTCCGTTATTAGTGTTTTCTTTTTATTCACTCTTTTAAAAACATGAAGTATTTGCAGGGAAAAATACAAAATGCTTTTAAATCCTAAGTATTTTTAATGCTTTCTTTAGCCAAAGCAGAAGAAACTAAGGTAGAGACCGCCGAGCCCGATTAAAAGAGATGGGATAGAAATAACTAACCCATACTTAATGAAGGTGAGGAAGGTGAAACGAATATCGTTCTGCTTTAATAAACTCATCCACATGACACCCGCGAGAGCGCCTACCGGCGTAAAGAACGCGGCTAAGTTACTCGACAATATTGTCGCATATATCCCTTGGTACAATGGTGCACCCGCATTCTTTAAAACTTCTGTGAAGAGCACGCTCATCGGGATGTTATTTAAGATATTAGCGAACACGAAACTCGTCACCCCGTAAGTCAAGATTGGTTGAGAACTATTGAGGATTTTGTATAAGCCTTCGGTTACCCCGGAATTCTCTAAGGCAAGGACAATCGCGAACATCCCTAGGAGTAAAGGAATTAAGTTATAGGGAAGTCTCTTTAAAGAATCAGTGGTGACAAAGAATTCTTTCCGATTGATTAAGCCGTAGATTAAAACGAAGATGAATAACGCGCTAGCGCTCCCTAAAGCAATCATCCACATTGGGAGGCCTACCCAGGAGCTAATAGCTAAAAGGACGATGCAAGAGGCTAAAAGAACAAAAGATACGATAAAGATTGGTTTATCGATGATGTGTTCTTCCTGTGTTTCGGTGTTGATCGGGTCTTTTAATTTCTTTCGAAATAAAAGATAGATGATGGTTAAAGAGGCGAGTCCGGCAAAGATAGTGGGGATAAACATCATTTCGGTATATCGAAAGAAATCGATATTAAAAGCGGAGCTTAAATAAATGTTTGTTGGGTTTCCTACTAATAACAAGGTTGACCACGTATTAGCGGCCACAAACTCTCCAACCAAATAAGGAAGTGGTGATATTTTCGCGTGCCTCGCGAAGAAGATGATAAAGGGGGTGAAAGTGATGACGATAATGTCATTTGAAGTAAAGACTGTTAAAAAAGAAACAAAGAAGTAGAGGAGAAAGAATAAGGTGGTTTGACTTTGCTTGGCTTTTTTCGCTGCGACTGAGGCAAGGAATCTAAAAAATCCTACTTCATCGAGGACGATGGACATAAAGACCATCGAGAAAAAGATAACGAGGATCTGAATTGGGTTTACAGCTGAGTTACTCGTTAAAGCTGCCCAAAAACTATCAAAAGGTAATAAGCCAGTCGCTAAAAGCAAGATAGCTCCAATCAACGGAGCGAAGTAACATGTCGAGAAACTATGATTCCCAATCTTGATATTAGGAATTAAGACAATGCTCCCAATAAAGGCGACGATAGAGATGATAGAAATAATGAGGACACCAATCACAACGGGGAATATACACCTTTTAAAAGGAGCGAGAACAAATATTTTCTTAAAAGAAAAAGGAAGCGGTTTCCCGCCTCCCTAACTTTATAGTGGTAAGTCCTTTTTCTTAAACCGCCAACTGCCGAGGATGAAGCCGACCAGACCGATAGCGAGTAAGGCTAGTAGTTCATATACCCAGGTTATTCCACCTCCTAAGATATCGACGACATCGAAGAGGCTTAAGATAGAGACGTAGTTAAAAGCGTTTAAGGGATCCATCCGGATGACGGAGGGGACGACTGGGCTTCCGAATAAGCCGAGCATCGTCGCTACTAAGAAGAACATCGAGATGCCGCCGCCGATGGCCATCGAACGTTTGCTTCTATCGAACCAGCAAGAGGTGAGGAAGTTGATGCCCGCGATAGCGAATAGCGATAAGAAGGACCCGATATTCATGTAGAGGAGGGTCGTGAAGTTTAAAGCGGTTCTCGAAAGATCAACGAAGAGTAAGCAGAGGCTTCCGATGAGAGAGGTCGCTAAGGTCATTAAGAACAAGGCACTCACCATGAACATCGCTTGGGTGAAGACGACTTGGCTTCGTTTGGTGGAAGTAGAGAGGACGTAAGCCATACTTCCCGTATCGACCTGACCAGCGATTAAGTTATTGCTGACCATGATGACGAAGATTAAGGGGAGTAAGAGGCCCGCTACCTTATAGAAGATCGTCCCGATGACCATCCCATAAAGGTCGAGTTCCCCGATTTCTTCAAGAGCGTTCGATACGTTTTCTGGTAATTGAGTAAGGATAGTGGACGCGATATCGTTTTTAATATCGGTTTCGATTTTTAGCACTGCTTCTTGATAGGCTTCCGTCGTATCAAAAGAGGAAGGATCTAATTGACTGACTTCATAATCAAGCCGCGCTTGGTAGGTCACCATCGCGGAATCCGCTATTTTCCTAATATAAGCGAAGTCATAACCATAGCTGAGATAAGTTTCTTTATCGATGCCGAAGGATTCTAGACCGCTGACGATAGTGTCGATATAAGTTTCCTGCGTCATATTGCCGCCGAGCAAGATTCCTACCCCGTAAAGGGAACGGTCATTTTGGTAAGTCTTTCGTTCGTCCCCGTGGACGTAAGTTAAAGCATCAGTGGCTTTCTCGTCCTTTAAGAAAGCCGCATAGTCATTGGAACTGATTTTACTGACTAAGGTTTGAATATCATATTGTTTCGGAGCAGAGCCTTCTAAATAAGAATCATATTGGCTATCGACAATTCCTCCGACATTGATAGTAAACTGCATGACTCCATAGATTTCGTACCATCTTTGATAGAATTCACTGGTGGAGTCATAGGAAATTTCTAAGTCCGGATACATCTCTTGGGTGACGGTGATTGCTGTGTAGGTCAAAGTGTACATTGTAGCGTTCTTCGTGGCTTCGGTTGTATACTTCGTGACTTTGTTCATCATGTCAGAGGGGTCTTCCGGATTAAAGGGATCAGCCTTATAGGCTTTTCCGTAATAATCGAGGAAGCCTTCATCGAAGGACTGCATGCCGTTAGAACCAACGTTGTAGTACGTTAAAGCGGTGTTTTGAATCTGGCTATCGAGGGTTTGCCTGACGATCGTTTCGGTGACGGAGTTGGTGAGGTCCGCGATGGAGCCAGAACCGCTGACGAGCATGACGAGGGCTAAAATCCCGCAGGTACAAGCGGTGATGATGCCCCACATTAAGCCGTTAGCCTTCCAGCTTTGTTTGAACAAAGCGGGACTGAATAAGGTTTCAGTCAGCTTCAGCTTGCGTCTTTCTTTCTTTTCTTTCATGCGTGTCCCTCCTTTTTCAGTTTAGACATAACTTGGTCAAAGTATTTTTCTAAGGTGAATTTAACTTCGCTGATGAACTTCACTTGGTATTTTGTGAGGATGTCCATCAGGTTATTAATCTGATCTTTCTTAATGGAAATGGTCGCTTGGTTATATTGCTTTTGGACCCGGATGATATTGAAACCTTCCCTTTGGAAATCTTCGAAGTCTTTCCGGTTAGTGAACTCAATTTTGAAATCTCTAACCGGCCTATTATTGATGATATCGAGCGAGACAATATCGACGATTCTTCCTTCGTTAATTAAGGCCACCCGGTCACAGGTATCTTCAATTTCTTGGAAAGTATTGGTCGACATCAAGATGGTTTTACCGGCTTGGTGTTGTTTTTTCACGATATCGAGGAAGGTTTCCCGCATCAAGGGGTCGAGGCCTGTCGTCGGTTCATCCATGATAAGGATAGGGGGATTATGCATGATCGCCGCGATGAGAGCGGTCTTTTGTTTCATCCCTTTGCTCATTCTTTTGAGGTTAGCTCTCGGGTCGAGCTGTAAATCATCGATCAATTCTTTGGCATAGTTTAAATCTTTAATCCCAAAGAATTCGGCTTGGCTCTTAAAGAAGGAAATCCCCGTTCTTAAATCAGGGAAACCGATTTCGCCTGGGACGTAACCGATGGTTTTCGCAATCGTGGAGGAGTTTTCCCAAGAACTAAGACCATTGACGGAGACTTTACCGGAGGTTGGTTTAATGAAACCGATGATGGACCGGATGAGAGTGGTTTTTCCCGCCCCGTTAGCGCCCACAAGCCCCAGCATCTCGCCTTCTTTAATCTCTAAAGAAACATCAAAGATGCCCCGGTTTTCCCCGTAGTCTTTAGTGAGGTGCTCAGCTTGAATAATCACTTTATCCTTCATAAAGCCCCTCCATATTTCTTATCTTCTTTGTAGAATTTCATGAAGTAGTCTTCGAGGCTTTCTTTTCGGTTCGAGAAATCGACAACCTCGTATTTCGTTAAACCTTTGATCAAACGATTGATATCTTTATCGTTGATAGCTAAGAAGACATTAGCTTGTTTTAAATCATGATTCACAATCGTGCAGTATTTATATTTCCCGATATCTTTGATGAAGGTTTCCGCCATAGCGGGGGTTTTAAAGAAGACGTCATAATATTTGACCGCTGCATGTTTTAAATCATTAGCGACAAACGTACTAACTAGTCTCCCATCTTTAATGATGCTGATTCGATCACACGTCGCATCGACTTCGCTGAAGATGTGGGAAGAAAGTAGAATCGTTTTTCCCCGTTCTTTTTCTTTCTTAACGACATTGATGAACACTTCTTGCATAATCGGGTCAAGACCGCTCGTCGGTTCATCCATAATGAGGACTTCCGGGTCATGCATAAAAGCGACCGTAATCGCTAATTTTCGCTTTTGCCCCAAGGACATTTTCTTGGTATCACCTTTTAAAATATTGTCCTCTAAAGAGAAAGTATTAAGGATTTGTCTGACCCGGTCATTATCGTGAATTCCTTGCATATCCTGCATCATTTTTATGAATTCGAAGCCGGTTAGGCCCGCTGGTAAAGCAATTTCCCCCGGAATATAACCTACTTTATTTAAGAATTTATAATAGTTTTTAAAGCTTTCTAAACCGAAGATTTCGGTTTCCCCTTTATCGGGTTTCGAGAAACCCATCAAGTGACGGATGGTGGTACTCTTACCAGCCCCGTTAGGTCCTAAGAAACCGAAGACCTCACTCTTGGGGATTTGGAAAGTTACATCAAAAACCCCACGGCCTTCGCCGTAGTCTTTGGTTAAGTCGTTAACGAAGATGATAGGAGTGTCATTCATAATTTCGTACCCTAGTATGATTTTGTACTATAGTTTGAAAATTTCAAGAAAAAGATGTAATTTAATGGTGAGATATGGAAAAAGACAAACTGAATGAGAAAAAACCTTATCGAAATGCGATAAGAAACAAGAACGCGATCGTGAATGCTTTCCGCACGCTCTTCTACCGGGACTATGATGTCGATAACATCACCATCAAAGACCTCATTGAACTAGCGGATGTCTCGAAAAGCACGTTCTACGCTCACTTTCAGGATATCGATGAAGTCTTTAAAGAGTTTGAAGAAGAAACCTTTGAAGTCATCGATAAAGCCATCGATGAATATGTGAAAGCCCATAAGAAAGAAAGCTTGCCTTTCATCAATGGGATTCTTTCCTATATGAAGAAGAATGAAGAAATTTATGGGGCCATGTTATCCTCCCGTTTCGAAGGCCAATTCGTGGAACGCCTCCAACTTCTTTTATCTTCGAGATTACAAAATGACCCCGCTTTCTTAGAAGTTTGGGGAAAAAATAAATATCAAGATGCGCAAATCACCTTTTTAGCTAACGGCATCGTGAAAGTCATCGGGGATGTTTTCCAAAAGAAAATTAAGATGACGATGGATGAACTCGCTTCCTTCCTCGATTCGATGATAAAAGGCGTTCTTCACAAGTAATTATTTTTCTTTTTTTTCTTCGGTTTTAATTTCTTCTGCTTGTTTCTTACGGAAGATTTTTTCATTTACCCAAGTGGTGAAATGGTCAAATAACTTCATCAGTTGTTCACTATAGATGAAGCAGAGGACCGCGGCCGCAATCGCGAGGACACATAAAACAATGATCAACGCGATTCCCCAAGGTTCGGTGTAGGGGATATATTCCCCAGATAAGAAAAGGAGGTTCCCAAAGATACTGATAGGCCTTGTTAATAGTTGAATGATGGTGAAACTGATGTACCCGATGGGGAGGATTCCCCCTAACGCGCAGATGAAGTCATCAGGAAAGAAGGGGAAGATAAACATGAAGACCATGACGACAACTTCTTTCCCTTTAAATTTCTTGAGCCAGGCATCTACCTTATCTTGCCCGCCGACAAGCCAGCCAACGAAGGGTTTCCCAATCACGCGTCCTAGAAAGAAGGCAAAGACACTTCCTAAGACGATACCGATATAGCTATAGATAAAAGATAGCCATACGCTACCGAAAAGGACATTACCCGCTAAGATGGTGACAGTGGAAGGAATAGGGATAAAGGTGACTTGCAAGAAAGAAATGATGATAAAAATCACTGGTCCCCACACCCCGAAACCATTGACGAATTCTTGGATTTGTTCCGAGGTAATATCGGTTAAACCAAAATGCTTTAAAACAAAATAGAGGGGAATTAAGATAGCCGCGATGACTAGAAGCGAAAGCCCAAGCTTTAAGAGAAACTTCTTAAGCGCTTTTTTCTTTTCTTCAGTCCACGGGATCTTGGTCATGATTATTGTTAATAGTACCAGTATTTCCTAACGGAGCGGGTTTTCTTTTTAAACTCTTAAGCCCGAATTCACCCTTTAAGTCTTCTTTGGTGAACTTATTGATAGCGATGATCATCGCGGGAATTAATACTAAATCACTGACAATCCACGCCGCGGGGTTACTGAAACAGAGACCGGTCCACCCAAAGAGGTGAGATAAAAGCAGAGCCGCCCCGATTCTCATCAAAAGCTCAATCGCCCCAACAATCATCGTGATGACCGTTTTTCCTAGACCCTGCAAACTACTTCGCAAAATATAAAGAGTTACTAGCAAGGCATAGAACAAAAGGTCAATCATCATATAGAATTGGGTCGCTTCTAGAAGTAACGGATCTTGGTTACTGCTGAAGAGGAGAGAAATATAAGGGGTTAAAGGGATGAGGATAGCGGCCAAAATAGCGACCGTCACTAAACCCATCAGCATCCCTTGGATGAGACCTTTTTTAATTCTCTTTAAGTCTCGAGAACCATAGTTTTGCCCGCAGAAAGTCGACATCGTTGTCCCGATAGCGAGAATAATACAGTTACTGAAACTATCGATCTTACCAGCATTTCCGTAAGCGGTACTATAGAGAACCGGTTCCATTTCACCGGCCGGGTTCATTTGGAAAGCCCCCGGGATGACACCTAAACTATTGACCGCCCCTTGTTGGACTAATAAGCCGATTCCGATGATGGAGTTTTGGAAAGCTAAAGGTAAACTAATTTTTAAATCATAAAGTAAGAGAGGAACATCGTTTTTTCGAATGATTAAATCCCCGAACTTTAAGCGGATATCTTTAAATCTCGCGAATAAAACAATGAAAGATATAATGGCAGCTAATAAGTTACTGAGAACGGTCGCTAAAGCGGCACCGACGGTTCCGAGGTTAAAGACAGCAACGAATAAGTAGTCCCCTCCAACGTTAAACAAAGCCGCGACAATTAAGGCGATTAAAGGAGTAGTGCTATCACCTAAACTTCTTAAGATGAAAGTCGCCATGTTATAGAAGATGGTGCAGATTAAACCGGCGAAAATAGTGAATAGATAATCGTAAGCGTAATCGAAGATACTAGCGTCCGTTTTAAGTAAGACGAGCATCGGTCCACAGATGGCAAGCCCAATAGCGGTCAACACGACCCCGATGACAAGCGAAACCACTAACGACATCGCGACCGCTTTCTTTAAATTGACCTTATCTTTAGCGCCGAAATATTGGGCAATCGGGATCGCTAAGCCACCGGTTAACCCGGAAGCGAAGCCGATGATAAAGAAAGAAGCCGAGCCAGTGCAGTTAACACCGGTTAAGGCGGCTTGCCCCATTACTTGCCCGACGATAATCGCATCAACAATCGAATAGAGCTGTTGAAAAATGTTCCCGATTAAAAGGGGGACCATAAAAAGGAGCAGCCCTTTGATGATGCTGCCTTTGGTCATGTCTAACTTAAACAGATTCATAAGCAGAAGTATTTTATAATACTTTTTTTAATTTGCTAGAGGGAAGATAAAAAGTTTGACACTGGTCTTATAAAATTAGCAGTTAAACATTGCGACTGCTAATTTCTTCATTATAATGAGGAGAGTAAGGAGGACAAATTATGGAAATGCGAATGGAACCAAACTATGAACAAGACGAGAACGTCTTGGAAAAATTTGGCCGTGATATTTGTCAATCAGTCCGCGACGGAAAAATTGATCCCGTCATCGGGCGAGATGAAGAAATCCGAAAAGTTATTCAAGTTTTAGCAAGAAAAACGAAAAATAACGTCATCCTCTTAGGCGAACCTGGGGTCGGTAAGACCGCGATTGTGGAAGGGCTCGCTGAACGGATTGTGAAAAACGATGTACCCAATACATTGAAAGATAAAATGGTTTATGAACTCGATATGGGGGCCCTTGTTGCGGGTGCGAAGTATCGAGGTGAATTTGAGGAACGGTTAAAAGCCATCCTCAATAAGATTAAAGATAGCCAAGGGAAAATCATCCTCTTTATCGATGAAATTCACTTGATTGTCGGAGCTGGTAAAACCGATGGGGCGCTGGATGCTTCTAATATGCTTAAACCGCTCTTAGCCAGAGGGGAAATTAAGTGTATCGGGGCGACCACCCTCAACGAATACCGGGAATACATTGAAAAAGACCGGGCTTTGGAACGGCGGTTTCAACCCGTCATGGTGAGTGAACCCACCGTTGAAGATACCATCAGTATTTTACGGGGTTTAAAGGAACGCTTTGAAAGCTTCCACGGGGTGAGAATCACCGATAACGCTTTGGTTATGGCGGCAACCCTCAGTAACCGTTACATCACCAACCGTTTCTTACCCGATAAAGCCATCGACCTCGTCGATGAAGCTTGCGCGGGTATCAAAGTGGAAATCGAAAGCATGCCGACCGAACTCGATGAAATTAACCGGAAGATCCGGCAAAACGAAATCGAACGGGTGGAACTGCAAAAGGAAGATGATGAAAGCTCAAAACGGAGACTTGAAATCATCAATAAAGAATTAGCGGATGAAAAAGCCCAACTAGATGTCTTAACCAAGAAATGGGAAGACGAAAAGAAAGATATTCAAGAAGCGAAAGACTTAAAAACGAAGCTTGAAAAAGCCAAGTTTAATCTAGAACAATACTTCTCGAATGGGGACTACGCGAAAGCGAGTGAACTCCAATATCGGACGATTCCAGCTTACCAAAAGAGACTTCAAGAATTAACTAACAACCCGGAAAAAGACCGGATTGTCAGCGAAGTCGTCGATGGAGAAGAAATCGCGAAGATTGTGAGTAGAATGACCGGCATTCCAGTCTCCAGAATTCAAAAGGGTGACCGGGAAAAAGTGTTGGAACTCAAAGACACTTTAGCGATGAGAGTGAAAGGGCAAGATGAAGCCATCACTAAGGTCGCTAATGCGATTCTCCGTCAACGAGCGGGGATTAATAATCCCAATCGTCCGATCGGTTCCTTCCTCTTCTTAGGCCCCACCGGTGTCGGGAAGACGGAAGTCGCGCGAGCGCTTGCGGAAGCCTTGTTTGATAACGAAAACAACATCATTCGGATCGATATGTCCGAATATATGGAAAAGTTCTCGGTCAGCCGTTTAATCGGGGCTCCGCCTGGCTACGTCGGGTATGAAGAAGGGGGACAACTGACGGAAAAGGTGAGGAGAAATCCTTATTCTATCGTCTTGTTCGATGAAATCGAAAAGGCCCATCCGGAAGTCTTTAACCTTTTACTTCAACTCTTGGATGATGGACGTCTCACCGATAGCCAAGGAAGAGTGGTCGACTTTAAGAACACGGTCATCATCATGACTAGTAACTTAGGGTCCGAATACCTGCTTCAAGGAAAACGGGAAGAAGTGGTTAAACTTCTCCACCGGACCTTTAAACCAGAATTCCTTAACCGGATCGATGAAATCGTCTACTTCCATCCGTTAACTAAGGATGTACAACTTCAAATCGTCGATAAACTTCTCAAGGAACTCGCGGTGCGTCTGCAAGACCAATACTTCGATGTCACCTTTAGCACTAAGCTGAAGAAATGGGTTCTTGACCAAGCTTATAACGAAGAATTTGGGGCCCGACCCTTAAAGCGGTTCATCCAAGACAAGATTGAAACGAGCCTCGCCGAATACATCATGAAGAACGAAATGCATATCAACACTCCGTACATGATTGATGTCAATGACGATAAGATCGTTTTAAGCCCTAGAAAATAAGAGAATTAAGCTATCTCGCAAGGGATAGCTTTTTTTGTTCTTTACCCCCTTTCGCTTTTTTAAAAAGGGGTTATTAACTGATAGATATTTATTATAAAAAACTAGAAAATATTATTTTATTTTTATATAAAATATGTTAAAATAAACTATGGGAAAATTAGTTAATATTAGCGAAGCAGCACAAATATTGGGTGTAACCACAACAACACTTCGAAATTGGGATAAAAAAGGTTTATTAAAACCAGACGAACTTACAAAAGGCAAAGCAAGACGCTATAGAATTGAATCTTTAAGAAATGTTAATAGAAATATTATCTTTAC
>ENA-OPIO01000141-OPIO01000141.1-human-gut-metagenome-genome-assembly--contig:-NODE-141-length-27843-cov-4.402188_pt1 | contig 27843 bp, 20 predicted proteins | sample MGYA00241395_ERZ501636 | MGnify/ENA primary metagenome ERZ501636 (study PRJEB25962, sample SAMEA2042198) | human gut metagenome | biome: human gut; feature: human-associated habitat; material: faeces... | reverse complement strand
AATACACAATCAGGAACTTGAAGCCAAAGACAAGGAAATATCACGGTTGAATACCTTGCTTGAAAAGGCTTTCAAGTGGTTTCCGATGCTCAGGGAGATGTTGAGAACGGAAAAGTTGTGCGCTGCCATCGGCTTCACCAAAGAAATGATAGAGAGCCTTCTGACAAAGAAAGAAGCTATCAGATGCAACGGCAGGATTTATTCCGAAGAGCACAGGCGGAAGTTTGACATCAAGAATGATATTTTCAAGGTGGAAAAGAATCCGACCGATGACACCAAACTGGTACTGACCATAAACAGACAGCCGATTGGCGAATGGTTCAAGGAACAATGGGAGAAATTTCGGCAAGGTTTACGACAGTCTACGGAAGAACCAAGAAAAAGTAAAGGATTGAAATTGTAATTTTGTTAAATCGCTCAAGGAAAGGAGTAAGCCCAAATACATTTTTTGGTTACTCCTTTCTCTTATCACTATCTTTGTCCAATCCAGTGCACATAGATTGTTTATTATGATTGAGTTTTGCAACCCATAATACTTATGAGACATCTTGATACGGAATCATCTAATCTAATAGCTATGTCACATATTATCTCTAATACTTTTGGCTGTCAATATTAATCTCTTTTCGTAAATTGAGGATTAAAGTTCAGGTATAATATCAAATATATTTTCCAGAACTTTTGCCAAGTCCCTATATGTTTTTTGATACTTGAAGTGAGTCTGATATGGTATCTTTATCCATCTCTCATCATCGTCGATGTAATCACTTCCTTCAAACACTTCCAATAATTCCCTGGCATATTTCTTTGTCTTACACTCTATCTTAACCCTCAATTCATGATGCTGACAGAAACCAACCCACAGAGTACAGTTCTGTCTATTCTCTTTGAGCCAGATTTCATTACCAAAACTATCTCCGTAACTTTTATACATTTGTAACTGGTTGTTGTCGCAATAGTCCATCCCGTAGCTTTCGGCAATTTTATATGCTGTCTTTGCTCTTTCTGTATCAAGAGCAACTTTTGCGTACTGCTTTCTTGGAACAGCGAACATAATATGACCTTCATACCAGTAAATACGGAAAACAGATTTGTTTTGTCTTTCCTTTGCAGCAATCCAATCATAAAGTTTGATGTCTTTTCTAAGTCTTTTTACTGCTATATCGCAGTATTCATCATAACCACCATTCCATGATATGAATTCTTTATCTTCCTCTATGTATTCACGTAGACGTCTCTCAACAGCAGATTTATCAATTTCATTCAATAGCTCTGAGAACATATTACGTACTCCTTCATGAGAAGCAAGAATGTTCTTCAAATACTTGTTAGACTCTGCTCGTTCTGTAACATATCTTTCCTTCAGGTCATCCCATGAATTGAATTGGCTAACAATGGCACGAATCAATAAATGATCCTTACGATATAATTCAGAAATACCATTTTCATCAAACATACCTTTTGCTAACTCATATCTATGTTTGAATTTTTCCAACGATAAGCCTGGTTCATAGAAAAACAATATCATACCCTTAAAGAATGGATGCTCTTCTGCCTGTATGAACATGTTAAGCCAATCATTGTCCTCTGAAATACGCTTTGCTTTTTCAATTTCTTCGAGCAGAGCTCTATTCTCGCGTTCTTCGTTGTTATCATCTTTCCATTGAGAAAGGGCTGCATAGAATGACAAACCTTCTGAAGATCTTATGGCTGTATTATGAATAACAGCAGAAAGTTTACGTATCAATGAAGACACAGGTGTTAAGCTGTCGATATTCGTATTTTCCACAACATTCCATACTACTCGCATCCATTGCTTGAACACATTTATGTCAAATATATCGTATGCTTCAATAAACTCAATGACTGCTCCTAATAAAATAAGTTTGGAATGAGTCATCTTGGATGACAAGTTACTATAGAAATCATCGCCATCTTCAGGATTCTTCTTCTCCCATGAAGGAAGCATTGATTTATAGATAAATCTTTTACCATCTTTATGGTCATACTCATAGAATACATCAAAGACCTTATCCAAAATCATAATAAACTCTGGATGCTTGGAAAGTAAATCTTCAAACTCCTGGAAGCCAAGGTATTCATCCGTATCATTTCTACTTTCTGCATCTGTGTATAACTGACGTATGGTTTTATCCTGTCGCATATCTCTATCCGACACAATATCTTTCGTCGATACTATATACTTGCAGGCAAAGAAACGAGAAAAGAAGCTCATATATGCAGCGTCAAAGTTTTCATTTCCCTTCTTCCAGAAAATATCTATCCACTTAGCATCAAGCTTAACAGAGAAATTAAAGTCAAATCCTACTTTATCATCACTGTCTTTCTTGTATAGCGGAACAAGTTCCTTATATGGGGCATAATCTTTATTATTTATGAAATTAATGAGATCAGCCTTGAAATTCTCAAATGGACTCAACTGCAAACCACGTGCATTCATTTTAATATAAAGTTCCTCTGATAGGTTAAAGTAGCCAAGGGATTTTACATAAAACTGAATATTATCAAGTTTCTTGTAAAGTTCATTGCTATCCTGATTATTGTATCTGTCGTGAATAGCGTCAAGCATAATGAGCATAGCACTTATTGTACTATCTTTATCGAATGACTTGAAATACCACTTTGCTTTCTTTATTGCCTTTGATGGTTCGGTATCTGAAAGGTCAATACGATACGATGCCAATCTCTGACAGAATACTGTTGATGTAGAACGTGTTTCATAGACGAAACGTCCAAGTGCATTGCGAATCTCAGTATCTACATCTTCGCCTTCACTAAGTTCGCGATTTGCAACATACCAATAAACCAGGAATAAGGTCGTCATGCGTTGCTGACCATCCAACAATTCCATTACATAGGTATCATTAGAAGGACGAACAATTCCGTATATGAAGTTGAAATCGAAAACCTCATCTGTTTTGAAATTTGCAAACATTTCATTCAGAAGTGTATTACGAATATAAGTACATACACCGTCTGGTCTTCCCTGAGCATATGGACGTTGAATCTTAGGGATAACTATCTGATTGATTTTAACCTTTGTGTCTTTATTAAGATCTAAATCATTCTTGTATATATCTAAAAAAGTATATCTATTACTCATTCTTCGACCTCCTCTAATTTTATATATTGTTTCAGGGCTTCATAGATGTATTTATGATATGCTTCCATGTCTTCCTTCGTCCATAATGAACGATTAGTGCCTTTCTCGTCAAAGAATTTGGCGAAAATATATTGTGTTGCAATTGGCACAAAGACTCCTTGTTTGATTCGTTCTATGATGATACGCCTTTTAGTGCAGAACAAACTGTTCCCATACATTCTATTAGTAGCTGCATCAAGAAGTGTCAAGTTACCTATAGTGTTCTTGATTTCTTCATCTACTTCCACCTCTTGGGCATTCTTTTTAAGGATATTAATTGCATCGTCTAAAGCATTTTCATCTAACTTCTGTTTTAGAGCAGCAACCTCATCATCCTTCAATTCATCTTTACGATCAGCCATAGCAGTTTTAATCCATTCCCGCTTATCTTTTTCTTTTTTCAAAGCATTGGTATGAAATGAGTCAATATGTTCAATATCCCAGTTTTGAGCACTAAGAACATCGAATGGGAATTTATATACATCTGATTCAGACTCCAACTTTTGGTTCTGTTCATTCAGTAGATGTATGTTAAGTGTCAGCAATAACTTATATATAGTATCGTGATCTTTATCGTATGTGTTGAGAATCTGCTTATTCTCATCATCAATTTTCGCACCACGTAAGTGATATGAGATTCGCTCTTTTAGGTATTTTTCAAAATCATCTCGACATATAGTTTCTGGCATATATTCAAAATGAAGAACAAGCCTGCAAAGATCTTCACCACACTGACTAAGCAAACCAATGTAGTTATAAATAGAAGGGGTACAGAACCAGTCATCAAGTGTTCTAAATAATTCCATCACTTCATCCCAAGCAACAGCAACTTCTTGCTGAAGGTCTTCGCCCATCTTTCCTTCAAAGCGGTTGTAGTAAAAACGGAATATTTCACTTTGTCTTGTATCCATTAACCGAGCATCAATCTCTTTTATCTTGGAATCCCATTCGATTTCAGGAATTTCTTTAAGAGCATTCTTTTTGTAAATCAGATTAAAAAGGAGATCAATGCGGTTAGGCATATCATATCCCTTTTTCTGAAGGAAATACCAGAAATTGTTTGCATGAAGTGTATTCTCAATATATTCCCATTCTAACGCCAATTCAGATTGCTTAATATATTTATCACCGGAAGTAAAGTTTTTTTTCAACAAGAACAATCCTTTAATAAGTTCTGCATCTGTCAGACGGATCTTTCCTGTATTAATCTTCTGAAATTCCTTAATGTTATTCTTTTCCTTTATTTCTGCAATTTCATACCACAAAACTTGTACAGAGCCACCTTTGGTATCACTCATACCATTTAGAAGTTTGAAGAATGAAGTTCTGATGTTGTCAAGACTACCACCTAATTGATAGCGGATATTGATAGTTTTGCCATCTGTTTTAATCCATTTACCAATATATTTGAACGCATTTGCCATATGATAGTAATCCACGTTATCTTTCAGACTCTCTTCGTCACTATCCTCGATGGTCTTGATAGTTAATCCCTCAAGGAATTGTGAGGAACCGTCACGAGTAGCATAATAGATATGATATAGTTCTTTGCCGTCTTCCTCCTCTTTCAATGTTTCCGCGTCCCATCCTTTCTGATCAAGAAGATACTTGTATAGTAAGAATATAGTTGTCAGACGCTGTTGACCATCAATAATCTCCCACACACCATGGCTCTGAATACTCTCGTTGTATTCAGTTCCAAATATAGATTTGAGCTTATCTTCATTTGTGATTGGACGAGCTATAATAGGTTGAAGACAATAAAACTGCTCCTGTTTTTTTTCTTTTCCTTCATTAGCAAAATCGTTTGCAAAACAGAGAAGGTCACGCAAGAGGTCTCCCACCTGTTTTTCAGTCCATCTATATCCTCTCTGGTAGGATGGTATATAGAAATACCTTCCGTCAAGGAGTTCACCTATAGCATATTGGTTGATTGAATTATCCATTGTACTTTATCATTTCAATTTTTACAAAATTTACATAGTTTGCTACACCAACGTCGGCAGAGTCAACAAGCAAACGCAACAAAGTTATTGGAAAAAATTGAGAAAGGCATCTTTGGGGGAGTCGAAATCGAGTTTCTCCCGCGTTTTTTTGTTTACTTTGGACTGCACATCCTTTATCCTCTGTAGCGTAGCGAGGTTGAAATCGGCACCTTTTGAGATATATTACTGATGAGCTTGATTCCTCCTTTCTGCCATGCGGAATACGGGTCGGTGAAGTAGATGTCCACCCCGATCCTGCGTGTCAAGACCTTGGGCAAGGAGAACTCTGTACCGTTTCGGTGATTAATCTTAAATAAAACAAAAACACCCGACTTTACATTCTTGGGTGTAAAATCGGGTGTTTGTTCTGTAGAACATTGATTCTCAATGTTTATTGCGGTGCGTACGGGACTCGAACCCGTGACCCCATGCGTGACAGGCATGTATTCTAACCAACTGAACTAACGCACCATTTTGTTTTTCTTTCGTTGCTATCTCTCTCGATTGCGGTTGCAAAGGTACAACTATTTTTTAAACCTGCAATACATTTCCCTGTTTTTTTTCATTTTTTCTTCATTTTAGGGGAAAAAGGGGAGAATTTCAGCTGAAATCTCCCCTTTATAACAAGTTTCAAGTGATTTTTTTCATTTAATACGCTTATATCCGTATATTGCCAAGTCGCCCAATTCTTCTTCGATACGGAGCAACTGGTTGTATTTCGCCATACGGTCCGAACGGCTCAGCGAACCGGTCTTGATTTGTCCGCTATTTGTTGCTACAGCTATATCGGCTATGGTGGCATCTTCGGTTTCACCCGAACGATGGGATGTAACCGTAGTATAACCATGGCGGTGTGCCATCTCGATAGCATCCAGCGTTTCGCTAAGTGAGCCTATCTGGTTTACCTTTATCAATATGGAATTAGCACATCCCATGGCAATTCCTTTCGAAAGGAATTCTACATTGGTTACGAACAGGTCATCGCCTACCAGCTGGCAACGTCCGCCGATACGTGCCGTCAGTTTCTGCCAGCCTTCCCAGTCGTTTTCACTCATACCGTCTTCGATAGAATCAATCGGATACTTGTCAATCAGTTCTTCCAGATAAGCGATTTGTTCATCCGATGTACGTTTCTTTCCTTTTTCCCCTTCGAAAATGGTGTAATCGTATACTCCATCCTTATAAAACTCAGATGACGCACAGTCCATACCGATTTTTACATCCTTGCCTGGTTCGTAGCCTGCTGCCCGGATAGCGGCAAGGATGGAGTCAAGTGCGTCTTCCGTACCATTCAATGTCGGAGCAAAACCTCCTTCATCACCTACCGCCGTACTCAGTCCACGGTCGTGCAAAACCTTCTTTAAGGCGTGGAATACTTCTGCACCCATACGCAAGCCTTCACGGAACGAAGAAGCACCTACCGGACGAATCATAAACTCTTGGAATGCAATCGGGGCATCGCTATGCGAACCGCCATTGATGATGTTCATCATCGGGACGGGCATCACATACGTATTTACCCCTCCGATATAGCGATAGAGAGGAATGTGCAGGTAATTTGCAGCAGCTTTTGCCACGGCAAGCGAAACGCCTAAAATGGCATTGGCACCCAAATTCGATTTTGTCTTGGTGCCGTCCAGTTCCAACATTTTCCGGTCGATGGCACGCTGTTCCAGTACAGACCAGCCCGTCAAAGCCGGAGCTATGACCGTATTGATATTCTCTACAGCCTTCAATACACCCTTACCGCCATAGCGTTTCGGATCTTTATCGCGAAGTTCCAACGCTTCGTGCTCGCCTGTAGAAGCCCCGGACGGAACCGAAGCACGTCCCATTATACCAGATTCCAGCATTACATCCACTTCTACGGTAGGATTGCCACGCGAGTCGAGCACTTCACGACCTATGATTGATTTGATTTTCATACATTTATTGATTTTAAAAGTTATTTTCTATGTCCGCAAAATTGCAAACTTTCATCTGTTTTGTCAATACCTGAAAGTAGGTATTTTAAACCGCAAGGGACACAGAAATACCCCTGTATCCCTGTGTCCCCTGTGATAAATTACCGAACTGTCAAGCAAGGCTTAATAGTTCGTTTTCTGCACTTCAAAGTAAGCTTGTGGATGCAAGCAAGCCGGACAAGTTTCGGGAGCTTCCGTACCTACATACAGGTATCCGCAATTACGGCATTGCCATACCACTTCGGTATCTTTCTTGAACACCTTACCTTCTTCTACATTCTTTGCCAGTGCAAGATATCTTTCTTCGTGCCCCTTTTCGGCAACAGCTATTTCACGATACATCTTGGCGATAGCAGGAAATCCTTCTTCATCGGCAATATCAGCAAACTTCGGATAGTCCAGCGACCATTCCTCGTTCTCACCTGCTGCAGCAGCCTTCAGGTTTTCCAGCGTAGTTCCGATGACACCCGAAGGATAGCTGGCTGTGATTTCCACCATTCCGCCTTCCAGCCATTTAAACATCCGCTTGGCATGTTCTTTCTCCTGGTCTGCAGTTTCGGTAAAGATAGCGGCAATTTGTTCATATCCTTCTTTCTTTGCCGCACTTGCAAAATAAGTGTAACGCATTCTTGCCTGTGATTCGCCGGCAAATGAAATACCCAGATTCTTCTCTGTTCTTGTTCCTTTAATACTTTTTCCCATAATCGTTAGTTATTTAGTGGTTAGACATTGTTTTCTTTTCAACATTACAAAGATAGCATTATTATTCAAATTTGTAATCGTTACAATCCATCTTTTATGTTCTATTAAGACTTTCTTGCCTTTTCTTGAAAGATTAACGGGAATGTAGTCGTTTATGTTCGGATAAATATATACTTTTGCACTTCTTTTTTATTATTTTAATTATTTCAATAGGTATATGAAGACATTTCAGTTTAAGCCGAAGCTGGTAGATACGCTTCGGAACTACACCCGGTCGGACTTCTCTACCGACCTGATGGCAGGCATCATCGTAGGCATCGTAGCCCTTCCGCTTGCCATTGCTTTTGGCATCGCTTCGGGAGTAAGTCCCGAAAAAGGCATCATCACCGCTATCGTAGCGGGATTCATCATCTCGCTTTTGGGCGGGAGCAAAGTACAGATAGGCGGACCTACGGGAGCCTTTATCGTTATCATCTACGGCATTATCCAGCAATACGGACTGGAAGGCCTGATGATAGCGACCTTAATGGCGGGCATACTCCTTATTATATTAGGAATGTTCCGGCTGGGCACCATCATCAAGTTCATTCCCTACCCCATCATCATCGGTTTCACAAGCGGTATCGCCCTGACCATCTTCACCACACAGATAGCTGATGTATTCGGCCTGCAATTCGGAGGTGAGAAGGTGCCGGGCGACTTTATCGGCAAATGGATACTCTATGCACGCCATTTCGATACCGTTAACTGGTGGAACGTAGCGGTCAGCATAGCCAGCATCCTGATTATCGCGCTCACGCCCAAGTTCTCGAAAAAGATTCCCGGCTCGCTGGTAGCGATTATCCTTGTGACCGTAGCGGTATACCTGATGAAGATGTACGGAGGTGTGACCAGCATCGACACCATCGGCGACCGCTTCAGCATCCAGTCACAATTACCCGAAGCTACCGTACCTTCGCTCGACTGGGAAGCGGTGAAGAACCTTTTCCCCGTAGCGATAACCATCGCCGTGCTGGGGGCAATAGAGTCTTTACTCTCCGCCACCGTAGCCGACGGAGTCATCGGAGACCATCATGACTCAAACACCGAACTGGTGGCACAGGGCATTGCCAACATTATCTCACCCATCTTCGGCGGCATTCCTGCCACGGGAGCCATTGCCCGCACCATGACCAATATCAACAACGGAGGCCGCTCGCCGATAGCCGGTATCGTTCATGCCATCGTGCTTCTGCTCATCCTGATATTCCTGATGCCGCTCGCCAAGTTCATCCCGATGGCTTGCCTTGCCGGCGTATTGGTAGTAGTATCCTATAATATGAGCGGCTGGAGGGTATTCAAAGGACTGCTGAAAAACCCGAAATCCGATGTAACGGTACTGCTCATCACTTTCTTCCTTACCGTGATATTCGACCTGACCGTTGCCATCGAAGTGGGGCTGGTCATCGCCTGCGTATCGTTCATGAAACGAGTGATGGAGACCACGCAGATATCGGTCATTACCGATGAAATCGACCCCAACAAGGAATCGGACGTGGAAACGCACGAAGAACACCTGGTTATCCCCGAAGGCGTGGAAGTGTACGAAATAAACGGACCTTACTTCTTCGGCATCGCCACCAAATTTGAAGAAATCATGGCACGGCTGGGCGACCGCCCGCAGATACGCATCATCCGCATGCGCAAAGTGCCTTTCATCGACTCTACGGGCATACACAACCTGACTACCCTGTGCGAGATGTCACAAAAGGAAAACATCCACATCATCCTTTCGGGTGTCAATCCGCAGGTGCACGACGTATTGGAACGGTCGGGCTTCTATACTTTGCTGGGCAAGGAAAACATCTGCAGCAACATCAATGAAGCACTCGATGTGGCACGGAAAGAGCTTGGCGTAAGCTGATGCCTTAATCTGTTAAAGACTTTTGAATAAGAAGGTACGTTTCTTAAAGCATGTTATAAAACACGTTTTTATAGCCCTAATGCTTGCATATTTCCCAGAAGTCCGTACCTTTGCAATGTGTTTTTCATAGTATTAGATTTAAGGTTAACAAAGGTTGGAGTACAGCGGTACTCCTTTTTTTATGCCCGTACGTTTCGTATGTCCCGATTCTCCAGACTATAAAATAAACTTCGTCGACCTTCGGTTCCTCATACTCAATACTTGCGAATTGCAAGAGTTGTTGAGCGAAGCGAAAAAATCCGCAAGAACAGATATGGGATGATTCATCAAAGTGTTGCCTTGCCTTGATGTTCTTTCAAGAACTTGTCACGAATCAGCAAACCGATTATGTGGAGGTAAATCTGTACTGACTTCCCGTGCTGATAAGCAAAATCTTTTATCCGGATGATACTATCCGCATCGAAAAACTTTTCGGGTTCTACAGATGCTGTCATAAACAATATTCTTGTACATCGTATGCCGTATTTACTTCCGACAGTTCGATATTCTTCCGAATCTTTTCCCAGTTTTTGCTAATAATGCCATCTGCATCTATCTGCGTGGCAATTTCTTTACCCTCATTTGTCAACGATATGGGGCTGTGGCTTTGTATCAGGTTTGCGCCACCGTTGCGCAGGAAATCTATGTTCCCTTTGATATATGACATATCTCTTCTTATCTCATCGATTTTGTTTTCCACACTCTCAAATCGTCTTTGCGTATTATCCTCATTACGGTCAAGCGTGTTCAAGACGCGTTGTTCCATTTCCTGTTCGTCTTTCTCCAGCTCGGCATGTCTGGCATGTATCATCGTCACTTTCTTTGTAATGAAATACACTAACCAAAATGCGAGCATGATAACGGCAAAGGTGATTGCTGCCGATATTCCGAATGTGGCTGAAATGAATTTAAAAACCTCTTCTTGCATACTACAGACTATTTGATTAATGGTATTGCAAATATAGATATAATCTGCGAGATTCTACACCGACAGAATAAAGAAAACGTTTTTCTTTAGAGGAAAGATATAAAATTTCTGCCGGAAAGAAAAACGATGGTGTTGTTTTATTTGTTATAGTAGAACCAAATCGGTTTGTGGGAAATGGAACGCAGAGACACAGAGGTGCAAAGTTCTTTTCAATTGACAATTGATAATTGACAATTGCGATGTCGCACGGTTCATTGTCCATTGTCAATTGTTCATTGTCCATTGTCTTTGTGTTCAAAACCTAAATGCGTTATTCTGTAGTTGTTGGAGTGACTGCATAACAATAAACCATATTAGCCGAGGCATCTCCTCCGCCAGTGTTTCCCCGCATTCCCAGTTTTAAATAATATTGTTCCACTTCGCGGGCTACGCCCGAAGAGCCAGCAACACGATAAATCCACCAGAAATTTTCTTTCACATGATGTTCCTTAAACAATCTGTTCCGGGCATCGCTTGATATGCCGATATAGAAATCGGAATAATAACTTCGTCCGCTTTTCTGCAGATGCTCATTTATGTCTTTGATGATTTGTTCGTAACTATTTGCCACATCCTCAATGCTTTTATAACTTTGTCATTACTATTAAAAATCATGCTTTTGCAAACTTACGAATAAAACAAGAAAATATCAATAAATCAATAGCCGATTTTGTAATGGTCAAGCCAATACCAAAGCAATACAAGTACTCGACAAAATCCCACCACATAAACCTTGGTATTGTTTAATGTAGAGGGATATTCGTTTACTCAGTAACATCACGGACACAGCGGACAAAACCATTATTGTGGTTAGCAGATGTTCCTGTATCATTTTGACGTCTATCTGTTTCCAGATACAACAACCCTGACCATACGGAATACATAAAGCCAGGCCGATGGCCTCCATATTGACTGTCATATTCAAAACTAGTACTACAAACATAGTGCCGGTTTGTAAAATCTACAAAATTATTATCCATTTCATATTGATTATTATCCTTATATTGAGAGTTTGGATCGAACCAAATCATGCCAGTTTGCTGATCGTTTGGTATATTAATATACATTAGCATTAACTCTCGTTGATTTGGCATACGATACCCTTCAGGACAAACATTTTCGTTTTCATAATCAGCCCAAGAACCTAGTTCCCAACTATTACTATTTTCTTTCCAATTTAGCCAAAAATCTCGATTCTTAATCACTGCAAACTTCCGATAAGGACGATTGGTATAGTCACGTTCTGTATGACTGGGCAATTCTGCATCTTGCACAATAGCAGTGCGAATGGAATTGCTTTCCATTCCTTCCATACTAAGGATAATTTCTTGATAGGTTTCTCCATTATCGTTTGTATATGAATGGTTATCCGTAGATACGCTTACATAAGGATCAACTTCCGGAGATTTTTCCTCCAGACTGATACCTAAATTGCGAACACAACGATAGTGGTATCTACTGCTATTTCCAAACTTGTCTGCATCTACAATAGTTGTGTTATTCGTCCCTTCGCCATTAGATCCAGTACTGCCACCAGACAATGCACCACGTGAAGCTCCCTCTTCAGCCCATATCACAAATGGGTCGTTAGGCGATCCGGTTTCTGTATTTCCACCAACATAATAAGTGCTGCTGGCCACATGTGACCGCACATTGCCTGTCCCATGATAGAGCCATGCCGATTCATTCAATGACCATTGACCTATCCAAATGTCTGTCAACTGGTCTATGGAAGCCAAATACCAACGTATTTCATCTTCGTCGACAATATTATTGCCATTTAAATCACGGTTACGGGCAATGCAAGCATACCAAATATTATTACGGTTTCCTTTCAGTTGCAATGTTCCATCATTATTAGGCTCACGACTATTGTCTAAATACATCAAATCGTCCCAATTCAAATTACGAGCTCCATTACTGCTATTATACAACACATTACGCGTATTAGGCAATCCATTGGCATTTTCATTTATATAAAGATCACCGAAAGATTCACCGGCAGATGGATATGGACTTATAGGCCCGGTTTCGTTAATAGATTCAGTCCCCCAAGCTTCGGTAATTGCATCATCGTTCTCATTAAAGAATGTATAAATAGGTTTTTGCGTAATGGTAAATACGTTATCAGAAACAGATGTTTCGCCGTCTGGACTATAAATAGCTCCCGTAGTGCATAAATAGAGCATACGATTATCACGGTTTACTACATCTTTCCATAATTGTAAATTTACATCTTTATCATCTGTTTTGACTGTGAGAGGAGAACGATAATATACTTCGCGTGGATCATATACATAAACATATTCGTCTACAAAAGCTGTAATGATTACATCACCATTCCTATCAAAAATGGATGAAGCAGGATTTGTTCTTTTAGCTTCGGCATATAGATGGTTGACCAATTGATTGGCATCATACATAACCACTTTACCATTTGCAGGATATTCAGTCCATTCAGGATTTGCCCCTTCTCCGCCAAACGGTGGTGCTGGTTGATAAGGGTCATTGGGATCACTTCCTGTGTAAGATTGATAACCTGGATATTTGGCAAAATCATCATTTTCTATATAACCAGCTTCTCGGTTAATCACAAATTGCACCCATTTGTAATCGTTAAGATTCAAATCTGTTTGGAGGGATTCCCATTGTTCAAGTGTATAGTTATTTCTGTCAGTACTGACATTATTATTATTCTCTACAAATTGTTTTGTGTTAAAAGCCTTCATGCCACTTTGTAATGGAGTGCGTACAGCCCACGACAATCCCCTTAATATATCTTGTTTATTCAATACAAAGCGTGTGCGCCCATAGTGCGCATCCATTTCTGCCACTGCTTCACCTGAGAAAATCACATCACCTTCTACACCAGGACGTTGTTCTTCTCTATCGTCTTGCACTTCCACTCGCATTTTCTCCACACCGGCAATTTCTACTGTATAAGTATAATGAGTGTTTCGTTCCGTACGATAATTGTTTACATATTCAGGGTCATTCCAATTTGAACTTCCTCCCGTGCTGCCTAAATGAACTGTATATTCAGCATCAGCATACACATACCTTTGCTTTTCATTATCAAAATAAGATAATGTTCCATGAAATACTACGTAAGTAGAATTGGGGTTTGCGTATTCAAATTCTCCATTTTCCTCTTCTTTCCCTGGTTTATTGGGGTCGATAATGCCTGTTTCTTTTTCTCTTTTTTCACGCAACGCATATAAGTTCTCTACTTCTTTATTTGCATCTGTGTCCGTTATATTTTTCTTGGGACTTAGCCTATTTTCAGCCAAATAGAACTCAAATATATAATTGCCGCTTTCGTCCTGTCCTTCTACATTACGCTGAACATCATATTCCTCATCAGACATGGAAACATAGTTCAATCCGTTTTCTTCTGTATAATCTTCATCATGAGGAAACACATAAGTATGTTGAGGTATATTTTCAACCCAATAACGGTCAGGTACGAAATTAAGACCCTCTGCACCCTTAATCTTAAATGTAATCTTCGCATCTACTTTTTTTAATTTAATTATTGGTCTTTGATGATCAGTACATAGTTTCGCCCCAATAAGGCTTCCATCTTCATGCACATTGATCTGCCCTCCTTCTGTAGCCGGTTCTAATTTCCCAGACATAAGAAAATAAATACGCTCGATATTTGTAAGACCCAGCAAAGACGAGGTAAGATTTAACAATTGTTCCTCTGTCTCTATTGCTGCTAATTGTTCTGTACCCAATGTACCAGAGCCACTATTGGGATTAGCTACAGCATAAAAACGTTTATCATAACCAGAATGCATAGGAAATTCCCTTATTGTTGTTATACATTCTGTTGTGGACTGATTGATAGAAAAGAGTTGTTTATTGTCTAAAGACCCGTCAGAATTAAATGCAAAAAGATAAATACGATTGACCGTGTGCTCTGGACTTTCATTTTGTTGGGTAGCACGGGTCACAATTTTAGGAGCGGAAATACTCAAATCAAATGAAACTGTTACAGGTACACCTTCACGGATATTTTTCTCATTTTGCTCTATCCAATCATCAGTACAAGATAAAACCATTATAGATACCAACAGACATGATATAGTATGTTTTACAAATCGCATCATCATTCTTTCCTCCATAATTTTAATCAAAATCTGGAACTTCTACATTAATTCTGTCCCATTCACTCACTTGAAAATGCACCCCAGTATTTATTTCTTCCACATTGCTATCCGGTTCGGGTGTACCTAACTGACTGATACGTTTTACATACAACTGATATATATTATTACGCACCATGGCATATTCCATTGGACTTATATCGTCAGAGTTGTCCTCTGCATGACGTATCCAATAAACATAATAACACCAACCGTTAAGAAAAACATCACAACCTTCAATATCTCCCCATGCACTTTGGTTTTCTTTTGTAAAGGTATTGGGGAAAGCATTCATTAAAGCCTCTGCCGTATAAAGGGTCAAACCGCTTCCATTGAGGGACATATAACGATAAAATGTCTCTCCTTCAGGAAATCCGGCTGGTGTATATTGTGCCTTGAACATAATGCCCGTGGCATATTTTTGGATTCCAACTCTTTCATTCTCTTCCGTTTCTGATAACTGTTCTGTTGTATTTATGTTTTCACGGGCATAGCTGAGGCAATAATAGGTTCGCCCTTCCTGTTCGGAAGTAACATTGTTCTTAGGATTGGCAAAATCATTCTCTATATCCCAATTCACATACTCCATATAATAATAGGTATAATGCGAATTATACTTCCCTGAAACTGTCAGCGGGTCTAATACATAATTACTGGCATTACCAGTTGTCCCGTTTTCTCTTGTCTCATCACCTAAATAGTTTTCAGTGTTTAAATCCGTACCATTCGTTACCCGTTTAAAAGCATACGTATCGCCTGCATAACGGTTTACCAAAGCAGCACCAAGTATCTTTACGTTATCTTTTTTATCCTGACTGGAATTTCCACCGTCGCTGGGCATGTTGTCACCTGTTACTTCGTATTTATCTTCCCATGCACAGTCCACCCGTGCCACCATTCTTTCTACGTACACCTCTACCAGAACCGGATTGTTTTGTGTACTGGGTGTTATTGTTACTTCGACATCACGTGCTGAGGACATTAAAAAGTTCGTATAATTATCCGTCACAGGTTGATCAATCTGATAATCGCGCAAAGTATGCAATGTGTTTATTCCCGTTATGCGGCTACCTGTATTGGCGATAACCAATACATGGTAAGTCTCACCTAACAGAAGCACATCTGTTACTTTTTTTGCTACCGAATGATATACATTATCATTACTTGTTTGTAGTTCCGCTCCACTAAAATAAAGTTGACAGTCTATATTGGGATTATCTAAATCATTGATACCTTTCCCTTGAAAGAAAAACACATTCAAGTCATGCACCGTGCTCTCCTCAACTGTACCTGCTTGCGGATCGTCACCGTCTTCTCCCGGTGTAGGCACACGCGAAGCATTGCTGCCGCCTGTATTCACTACCACACTTACATACACGCCGCTGCCTGCTTCCTCTTCTTCTGCGGGAGAGGCGGGAAGCGTGTCGTCCTTGCAGGCAGTGACGAGCAGTGCCAGCAGGAAGGGGAGGAGGAGGTATGTCAGAGCGTTTCGTTTCATGGTTTTGCTTAATCTAATGATACATTCTGGATGCGTTTGCTCCAGCCAAGGATGCCGATGGATACTTCGGCGTATTGCCACTCGCCACCTTGCAGGAAGAAGGTGAGGCGGAAGTCGTAGCCGCGGTCGAGGAACTCTTGGAGGGAGTAACGCTGCGTTTCATCGTAGTTGCGAAGCTGACCCAAGAGGTTGCACAGGTCGGCTTCTATCACTGTATGGTCTGTGTCGCGGTGGCGGATGACGAGGCGTGCACGGTCTTCTTCGGCGCCATCGGCATAGAGACGTGAGGTCATGAAGTCGGCATGTGCCGTGCGTCCGGCGTCCGACCTTGCTGCCGAAGCATCGGTGTCCGAGGTGTTCCAAGTGGCGTAGGGCGTATAGATAGCCGTGCGTGCTTGGGCAGATGCTTCCAGGTCGTGCGTTGCCGGGCTGTATGCCATGGTCAGGTCGCGGTGGTAAATGAAGAAATCATAGTCGGCAACGTCCATGGTTTCGGGACGGTCTATCTCACGCAAGGATACGGATATCGACTTAGTGTCGCGCACCAGCGAAAGTGTATCGTAAGCATAGCCTTCGGCAGGGACGTAAAGAGGCGTTGCGCTGACGGCGTGCCAAAGCGTGTCCAGCGGCAAGTTGCCATGGGGCACCGTGGCGAAGCCGTTGCCCAGGTCTTGATGTGCCAGCGATACACTGAAGTCGTCTATCCCGTCTCCGGCATCGGGTGCCGACCAGATGAAGTTTGCTCCGGGTCCGGCTTGCAGCTCGTCGAAAGAACGCTGCTGGGCTACGGCTAGGAACTGGTAGTTTCCTTGGGGCAAGTCGAGGTACAGGCAGGGCTGCGTGCGGCGGAGATTGGGCTCGATATAGGAAGTGACAAAGCGTCCTTCTTCATCGTAAACAAATACGCCTACGCTACCCACGTGGCCGATCATGTCGGCACGCTGCAGGTTGTAGTCGTACTTGAAGCTAAGGCATACGCCGTGTTCGCATCCGCTGCGGTCGTCGTACATCCAGTCGGTGCAGGCGGAAAGGGTGATTCCAGCCCACAGGATAGCCAGCATTCGTAGGGTATGTATCGCTTTCATTTAATAATTAATAATTAACAATGAACAATTAATAATTAACAATTAACAATTGACAATGAACACTATGGCACTGAGGTTTTTCTTTCCTAATTTGATGAAAATCAGTTGTCATGCTGAACGCAGTGAAGCATCTCGGATGCGCCCACGTGGATGTTCACGAGATCCTTCGCTCCGCTCAGGATGACATTGCTTATATTTTTTTACAAAATTAGAGGTCTACGTCTTGGCTGCGTTTTGCCCAGCTGAGGACGTTGATTTCGCAGTTGATGTAACTATTTGTTTTGTCAGGAGGTGTAGTAGGTATTTCGGGTATTTCCGGTTCACCAGGTCCACTTACACTTGTGATATTTAGTTCATACCAGTTATTACGTACTACTCCAAAACGTCCTAAATGTTTCGCTTCAGTATAGTCTGTTGCATTACTAATAGAAGTGCTTCCAAGCGGGGTTTGAGCATCTCCAAAATGCTCAATAATGGTAGAATAATAATAAGTCACACCACCTTTATAGAACTTAATATTACTACCTGCGGCTGTAAGAATTGCATTTGCTTGTTCTTCAGTTAACTCATCATTAGGACTTGTAGAACTCGTCTTTAATAATGCTTTCACACCAGCAGTAGTTGTGATAGTTCTAACGGCTGCCCCCTCTTTTATAGACAAAGTTTCATTTTCGTCCAAAGGTATACCTGTACTTCCATTAGCTAATACAGCCGTTGCCCATGCAATAAAACCGTGGTCTCCATCTTGAAGATAAATAGCAGAAGTATTATTCAGCATAAAGAAATTACTGTTATCATTTGCTCCACTCGGAGTAAAGGTTGCTTTCAATAATACACCTGTTAATTGATTCTCTTGCATCACTTGGGCCAAAGTTGTATTCTCAGCACAATACTCTACGAGATTACCTGTATACGAAGTCGTAGAAGTATTTCCAACCGCATTCCAAGTGATAGAGGATTCTCCTGTCTGATTCAAAATATTGAAATTAGTGCCTAAAGCATCTCCTGAGAGTATTGTGTTATAGTTAGGGTCTATTCCCCAATATGTACGATAAGGGTTGGCTGTTTTTCCAAAGAAACGATTTATTTCATTGGTTGTAGAAGTTGTACCTTCATTGAAATACGTCTTCCAATCTTCCCAATCTGTAATATTTGCATCTGTCACTTTACGCACTGGATAGTAACTTTTATTTGTATTTTGAAGTTTCCAACCGGTAAAAAGCACAGTGGCATTATCATAAGCAGGAACTTCGCTATCCACGGTTAATTTCGCATCACTACTGTTAACTTTAAGCGTTGTTTTTGCCACAGCGCGCTCTACATAAATAGGATTGGCTGATGCAGCTCCCTCTGCTAGATTCTTTTCGTTATATACAGTGATGGGTGCTAAAGTCTTCACATAATCAGCATCTGTAGGCTGGCTTGTACTAGAAAAACTTGTATTTTTTGCTATCGGTGCATTGCTCATCAAGAAATTGCCACTTTTCGTTGTTGTAGATGCTATATCTGCATTATAAGTAGTCGCTGCATTTAAAGTTGCTAAAGTTCCTGTAAAATCAGTGCCCGATATCAGCTGCAATTTGGTAGTTAACACAGCATTTCCTGCGTTTTCGTTAGTAGCATCTGTTGAAGTAGTTACAATGAAATTGCTTGTAGGATTTAAAATTGCTAATGCATAGACATTTTCATTCGTACCAGGTGCAGGAATCATACGCACACCACTGGCATAATAAGAGGTAATATTATCGGTGCTAGTACCGGACATTTGGAAATCTCCGTCTGTCAATTTGAAAGCGACTTTGCATGTAGCAGTGCTTTCGTTTGTTCCATAAAACAATGCAATAATGGCTTCATTTACATTGTATTCTGCTGCCAACCCATCGTTAAAAGATTCAGCGCGTGAGTTGTTTCCTGAAGTTGTAGGCAAATTCAAGGAGATATTTACATACCCTGTTTCACCTTCATAAGTAGTCCCATCCGCATTTCCTGCGCCTGTGTCTTCCAAATTGTCGCTACATGCGGCAAACATGCCTGCCGCGAGCAACATTGCTAAATACTTCACTTTTTTCATAATCGTAGTATAATTAAATTAGTAATCTCTTTTTTAGTTGGCTAAGTTTTTAATACACTTGTTACCTTTTGCCTTCGAACTTATGGGAAATACGGGAAAAAGGGAACTGGTCTTATGAAAAAAGACTATGATATATGACTTTGGCAAGGAAGTGGCTTTCGCAGTACCGGGAGGTTCAGTCCTCGCAAAATCCTAAGGGCTCAGGACTGCAGTCCTTATAGTACTAGGACTGGAGTACCAGTGCAATGAAACAGCAGTCCTACTGCATTGGGACTGGCGGATTGATTGTATTATTCGAAAAAGTCAGTAGTGTGACTAGGAAACTGTTTTGAAATTCTACAAAAAATCTAATGGATTCCGCAATTCACCCAATTGCCATGTAGGGGCGTATCGCATATGCCCGAATGCGCCAACTAATCCACGTGGATGTTTTTCAGGGCGTATGCAATACGCCCCTACATAGGATGTTTGCGGATATTTCATATCAAAACAGTTTCTAAGCAAATGCAGAAAAATATAACGGAATTTTATTGGGCTGATATGCCGAGATGGGCTTTTGCCAACTCTTTCAGCCGGACTATTTCTTCAGCAGAAATCGTGTCGACCTTTTCCTTGTCATAAATGGTGAGCAAGGTAATGATGCCGCTTTCCTCATCTATCTTATATACATAGGTAATGACCCGTGCACCATGACTCTTGCCACGGTTCTTGCTGGCTATCGCCATACGTACTTTATGCACGCCGTCACCTAAGTCGGCTCCGGCGGTAGGGTTGGCATGGAGTTCGTCCAACAAGCGGGCATAATCTTGCTTTATCGACTTATATTTCTTGCTTAACCGTTTTAGTTCACGGTCGAAATCAAGAAGCGTATTGATGCTATAATTCATTCAGCAATTCCTCCGCTGTTTTCAGTTTTACGCCATCCCGCTCTGCACGATACATTTCTACAAAGGCGTTATACAAATCGTTTGCAAACTGCTCCTTGGTCACATGGTCGGATTCCTCTTCCTGCTCTTTGCGCTTTACGGCGGCAAGGGCACGTTTCAAGGAACGTTTCACCTTCTCGATAACCTCAATGTTATCTACGCGTTGCAATTCGTGAATCAGTTCTTCACGCTGCATTTCCAATGTCAGGTTGTTTGTTGCCATATCGTTTTGAGTTTTTGAGTTCTTAAGTTTTATTGAATATCCGCGAATATTCCCTGTGAGGGTGTATTGGGCAAAATGCGAATATTCATTTAAACTTATCACTGCAAAGTTAATTGTTTTTCCCGTATTTCCCAATAAGTCAAAGAACGAAAGAAGTTATCTCTATCAAAACCACTCTCTTTTCTTTCACCACCGATTACACAGATTTTTTATTGGCAATGAAAAATTAATTATTCAATCTGTGTAATCTGTGGTGAGCCTTCAAATGCCCGACAGGTTGGCTTGGGCTTCCTCCAGTCCGGCTTCGGAAGCTTGGTGGAGCCAGCGGACGGCTTCATCGTACCGTTCCAGCATACGTAAGGCTACGCCCCGTGCATTGGCTGCCTGCGGACTGTCGCCTGCTTTCATCAGGTAAGGCATGGCCTGCTGCGCCAGTCCTTGTTCGAGCAAGGCATTTGCCGCATTGAGGTTTGCCACCGGGTCGGTAGGGTAGTATTGCACGGCTATCTGGAACACCTCGATAAACTCCGGACTTCCGGGACGGTAGGTCTGCGCCACGGCAAACATTTCCTGCAACGACAGGTTCTGCGGACGGGTGCGGATGACCTGCTTCGCCTCATCGACATTGAATCCGCGTATCACATAGTCGATGCGGTAATCGGAACGGCGCAGTCCGGGATAACAGTCGGCAAGCAGGGTGCGGTATGCCTGCGGATAAGCCGAACGCAAGCGGCGCTCTTTGGCATCAGGCTCATCTTTGCTATCGATTATCTCCAGGATGCCTTCCTTATCGGCAAGGTTGCTTCCGGCTACATAGGCACGCAGCCCTTCCCAGTTCTCGGGCTCGCTGTCTACGGCAAACAAGCTGCCAGCCAGCCCGTAACGGTTCATGATATATCCTTTTAATGCCTCGGTACGGCCTTCTGCCAGACGTGCATTCGAACGGTAAGTGCCTTCGGGCGAAGCATATCCCTTGACGTATATCTGCACGATATTCACGTCTTTATCGGCACGCACACTGTCTATCGTGGCACGTATCTTTGCCAGTTCTGCCGGATTACGCCGGTAATCGGAGTAAATTTCAGTCTTGTTGACAGGAAAATCGAGATAAGCACGGCCGCTGAGCTGACGGCTCTTTACGGTCTCGACCTGCGGAGCAATGTATGCCAATGCCGGATGCCACGCAATATCTGCTACGGCAAGGGGCTGCTGCATGGTGTTTATTACTTGTCCGCACCCGCATTCGTCCTTACCCAGATAGAGCGACGCACCTTCCATCCACGGCTGGTAGGGCAGGACTGCCTGATAGGGAAGCCGGGATGGCATCCCTTTACCGGCTTTCACCACGCGGCAAGGCGTTCCGGCATAAACAAGCGAATCATTACGCAGGTAATACAGGTAACGCTTGCGGCCCATCAGTTCGACGGAGGGCAACCATTGCCCGCCGCTTTCTCCCTTGAAAAACGGCTGAAGCACCAGCGAACGGTTGGAACGTATCTGAAGGCTATCGAGACGGAACAGCAATGTGATGCGTACACTATCGCGCACACGGCTGATCTGTACGTCACCGACACCGACAGCATTGCCCGCCGATGGTACCTGTGCAAAAGACATGAGTGACAACAAAGCCAACCCGCTCCCAAACAAATAAGATAATATGTTACGTGTCATTCTTTTCATATCCACCGCCTCCCTTCCGTTAGAATACATAAATGAGATTGACCGCTGCTTTGGTAGGTCCCACGTAATGGTGTGGCTTGTTGTTTTCCAGCTGCTCTCCGCAGCGCGGACACTCGTACTTATCTGCCTGAGTATAGACATATCCGATGCCTATCTCAGCCTCTACACTCCAATGCCTGCCCAGCATCCAGTGGTATCCGTAGGCTATGCCCGCCCCTACCAGCCAGCCTTCGTAGCGGTGTTCTTTCAGCTGTCCGAAATCGGTACCCAGGAAAGTAAAGTCTGTATTCCAGTTTCCCATATTATAGATGCCACCGACAAGATGCGCACCGACAAAATGTCCGTTAAAACGTTCGCACAACCAATAGCGTGCTTCGGGTTGCAGCACCCAGTGTTTCCATTTCTTATTATCGCTGAAAGTCCATGCGTTGAGATTCCCCGAAATGTCTACAGTCCATTTCGGAGCCACTTTAAATTCTATACCAAGATTTGCTGTTGCGGTTATGTCGTATAATAAATTAGTCTTTACCACTACATTCTGTGCAGATGCGGTAAGACTTGCCACGACCAGACAAATACTTACAATTAGTAATCTCATACTGAACTTTTTTAATCTCTATCGAACCTCTATCAAAACGGGGTAAATGTAGTAATTAATTACTAAATACAAATATATTTAAGATACAAGTGTTTAATTTTTAAAACATATTAACGAATAGAGAGGGATAAATTAACAAGTTGTAAAATAACGGATAATTTCAGGATAAGGAGTTATTCCAGGGAGTTAAAGGGAGTGAGAAGCCAATACTTTTACTAATGGAAACCCTAACAGAACCATTGTCCTTTAACTCCTATGAGCGAAGCGAGCATAACTCCTTTTCATACCATTGGCATTTTGCAGATATTCAGAAACTGTTCCCAAGAACAAAAAAAATGGGAGAACGCTTTCTCCCAACCTTGTTAACCTTAAATCTAATACTATGAAAAAAATCACTTTGCAAATATAGTCATTCAGCTTGATTCTTCCAACATTATACAAGGATATTACAAATAGTTTAAAATTCTTTTGCATAGCTCCCGGACATTCATAAAAAACGAGTTGACAAGAAGACTTGGATTTAAATCCTTATCAACTTGTCAACCCGCCAAATATCCAGTGCCTGATACCTAGTATCTAATACCTAGTCACCTAGTACCTAGTCAACTAGTCACCTAGCCTCTGGCACCTAAAAATCATCAGTCTTTCAGTTTTGCCTTGATAAAGTCGCGGTTCAAACGAGCGATATTGCTGATTGAAACGTTCTTCGGACATTCAGCTTCACAAGCACGGGTATTGGTACAGTTACCGAAGCCCAGTTCGTCCATCTTGGCAATCATGGCTTTCGCACGGCGCAAAGCTTCCGGTTTACCTTGCGGCAACAGATTCAGCTGGCTAACCTTTGCTGATACGAACAGCATTGCCGAACCGTTCTTACAAGCAGCTACACATGCGCCACAACCGATACAAGAAGCAGCATCCATCGCTTCGTCAGCCACTTGTTTCGGAATCAGGATAGCATTGGCATCCTGAGGAGCGCCTGTACGTACACTGATGAAACCACCAGCCTGCATAATCTTGTCGTAAGCCGTACGGTCTACCATCAAGTCTTTGATAACCGGGAAACCAGCCGAACGCCACGGTTCAACGGTAATGACATCGCCATCGTGGAAACGGCGCATATAGAGCTGGCAGGTAGTAGCACCTGTTGCAGGTCCGTGCGGATGTCCGTTAATATACAGAGAACACATACCGCAGATACCTTCACGGCAATCGTGATCGAATACTACCGGTTCTTTACCAGCCTCAACCAACTGCTCGTTCAAGATATCCAGCATTTCCAGGAACGAAGTATCGCCCGGGATATCTTTCATCTGGAATGTATCGAAATGACCTTTTTCCTTCGGTCCGTTCTGACGCCAAATTTTCAGCGTAAATGATATATTTTTATCCATAGATTTTTAGTTTTTAAGTTGGTGAGTTTTTTAGTTTTTAAGTTCTTTACTCACCTATTCGTTTTAAGTTTTTTTTATCCTTTTTGATTGTTTTCCGGTTTCAAGTTTGTATCCATGCCGTTTTTTCTTCTATATATCAACGATGCAAGCATCTTATTGACTTCAGTATTCAAGTCTTCCACCGCTTTATATTGAGACTCATTAATGAACGATAACTCGAAAGCCAATATGATTTGAGTATCTAATTCGTTTGATGAACCCAATGATATATAAAGGAAATGCAGCAAGTCCTTATCGGAACATCTTCCAAAACCTTCTGAAATATTAGAAGGAATGGACAAGGAACAACGCCTCATCTGACTAGATAATCCAAAACGTTCTTCCATCGGAAAATCAGCTGTCAGTTGGTATACAGCCTTAACCAGCTCCATACTTTTCTGCCACACCAACAAATCCTTATATGTTCCCATCTAAGTCTGAACTTACAAACTTAAAAACTTAAAAACTCAAAAACTTAACTCTTATAATTTCTTGTCTGAACTTTAATCGCTTCGTAAACCAGCGGTTCCTTGTAGAGAACCGGAGCTTTATCATCCGAGCCTTGGTATTCCCAGCAAGATACATAGAAATAGTTGGCATCATCACGTTTAGCTTCGCCTTCTTCAGTTTGATATTCTTCACGGAAGTGACCACCGCACGATTCGTTACGGTTCAATGCGTCGTATGCAATCAGTTCACCCATGGTGATGAAGTCGTTCAAGCGGATTGCCTTATCCAATTCTACGTTCAGACCTTCTTTCTTGCCCGGAATGAACAAGTTGGTTTCGAATTCCTTGCGGATTTCTTTCAGTTTGGTCAAAGCAGTTTTCAAACCAGCTTCGGTACGTCCCATACCTACGTATTCCCACATGATGTGGCCCAGTTCCTTGTGGATAGAATCTACCGAGCGTTTGCCCTGGATTCCCATCAGGTGGTCAATCTTAGCCTGGACAGCCTTTTCTGCTTCCTCAAATTCCGGCAAGTCGGTAGAGAAGCGGGGAACAGTGATTTGGTCTGCCAGATAGTTCTGGATGGTGTAAGGCAATACGAAATAACCGTCTGCCAAACCTTGCATCAATGCAGAAGCACCCAAACGGTTTGCGCCGTGGTCGGAGAAGTTACATTCGCCGATAGCAAACAGACCCTTGATGGTAGTCTGCAATTCGTAGTCTACCCAGATACCACCCATGGTGTAGTGGATAGCCGGATAAATCATCATCGGGTTGTAATATTTCACGCCGTTGATTTCGTTTGCCAATTTGCCCGGGTTCACATCGGTGATTTCTTCGTACATATCGAAGAGGTTTCCGTAACGCTGGCGCACTACATCCAATCCCAGACGTTCGATACTTTCAGAGAAGTCGAGGAATACAGCCAAGCCGGTATTGTTAACACCGAAACCGTGGTCGCAACGTTCCTTAGCCGCACGGCTGGCAACGTCACGCGGAACCAAGTTACCGAATGCCGGATAACGGCGTTCCAGGTAATAGTCACGGTCTTCTTCCGGAATGTCACTGCCTTTCTTGGTACCTGCCTGCAAAGCCTTGGCATCTTCCAGCTTCTTCGGAACCCAGATACGTCCGTCGTTACGCAACGATTCAGACATCAAAGTCAACTTAGACTGCTTGTCGCCGTGTACCGGAATACAAGTCGGGTGAATCTGCACGTATGCCGGATTAGCGAAGAACGCACCTTTACGGTAGCAAGCCATTGCAGCCGAGCAGTTACATGCCATCGCATTGGTAGACAAGAAGTAAGTATTACCGTAACCACCGGTAGCGATAACTACAGCATGTGCAGCAAAACGTTCCAGTTTACCGGTTACCAGATTCTTGGCAATGATACCGCGGGCACGGCCGTCGATGATTACCACATCTTCCATTTCATAGCGAGTGTACAGCTTGACTGTGCCTGCACCTACCTGACGGCTCAATGCCGAGTAAGCGCCCAACAGCAACTGCTGTCCGGTCTGTCCTTTGGCATAGAATGTACGTGACACCTGTGCTCCACCGAACGAACGGTTTGCCAGCAGACCTCCATATTCGCGTGCGAAAGGTACACCCTGAGCCACGCATTGGTCGATGATGTTGTTCGAAACCTCAGCCAAACGATAAACGTTTGCCTCACGTGCACGATAGTCACCACCTTTTACAGTATCATAAAACAGACGATATACAGAGTCGCCATCGTTCTGATAATTCTTTGCAGCATTGATACCACCTTGAGCAGCGATAGAGTGAGCGCGGCGCGGAGAATCCTGAATACAGAAGTTAAACACACGGAAGCCCATTTCGCCCAAAGAAGCGGCTGCAGAAGCACCTGCAAGACCTGTTCCTACCACGATGATATCCAAACGACGTTTGTTGGCGGGGTTCACCAGTTTCTGGTGAGCTTTATAGTTGGTCCATTTTTCAGCTATCGGACCTTCAGGAATTTTAGAGTCGAGTATATTAGCCATAATTGTTTTCTTTTTTAGTTGACTAGGAACTAGTTGACTAGTTGACTAGGTTTTTTCATCCTTAATATAAAGTATCTGTAACCTAGTACCTAGTACCTGTAACCTAGTGCCTACATTATAAATTCTTCACAAAAAATACTACCGCAACCAGCATGAAGCCCAGCACGATAATCGTAGAATAAATGTTAGAGATGCACTTCCAACGGTTGATCCAGATGGTGTTGTTCCAGCCTAATGTCTGCATAGAGCTCCAGAAACCATGAGTCAAGTGGAACCACAAAGCGCACAACCAAACGATGTACAGAACGAAGAATACCGGATTAGAGAAAGTCTGCACAATGTAACCGTAACCGTCGGTTGCTTCCAGACCGCCCATCATCGGATTGCCTATCAATTCGGCAAACATCATGTTGTACCAGAAGTTGAACAAGTGCAACAGCAAGCCCAGGATGACAATCACACCCAAAGCCAACATGTTCTGAGAAGCCCATTCCACAGTTTTAGGCTTTGCACTCACCGCATAACGTTCGTTACCACGTGCGGCACGGTTCAACATCGTCAGCCAGAAAGCGTAAACGATGTGAATTACAAACAAGGCAGCTAACGCCAAGGTACCTATCAAAGCGTACCAGTTAGTACCCAAGAATTCACATACTGTGTTATAACCTTCCGCCGAAAACAGTGCAACAAGGTTCATCAACATGTGAAATGTAAGAAACAGGACAAGGGCGATACCTGTTACGCTCATCACCACTTTCCTTCCAATAGATGAATTACTTAACCACATAAATGATTGAATTTAAATTATTTAATTGTTTGAACTAAAATATCCTCCAGTACGGTCTGTTACACGATGCAAAATTAGAAGATTTATTGAGATAACACAAGCGATTACGGAAATAATTCTTTAAATTCAATCAGATAATGTGTATTCTTTCCATAAAATAATCAGTTCATTGAACATTTCGCACTGTTTCTGTAGAGACGATGTGCACAT
>ENA-OPIO01000140-OPIO01000140.1-human-gut-metagenome-genome-assembly--contig:-NODE-140-length-28154-cov-4.468380_pt1 | contig 28154 bp, 23 predicted proteins | sample MGYA00241395_ERZ501636 | MGnify/ENA primary metagenome ERZ501636 (study PRJEB25962, sample SAMEA2042198) | human gut metagenome | biome: human gut; feature: human-associated habitat; material: faeces... | reverse complement strand
GCCGCCGGCATGGCGGGCGTACTGCTGGGCGCGGGACGCAACACGATGGAAGACGTAATTGATTACGGCGCGGGCATTTGGCTGAATAAAAAAGCCGGAGAAGCCGTTAAAAAAGGCGACGTCATCGCTACGCTTTACGCGTCGGATAAAAAACGCCTGACGGACGGCGCGGCCCTGTTCAAGCAGGCCGTCAAAATCGGTAAGAAAAAACCGGCCCCGTATAAGATTGTAAAGGAAGTAATTAAATAAGCGGCTTAGCGCGCCGCGCGGGTTATTGGGCCCGGCGGCGCGTATCCGCAACATCGGGCAAAATCCAAAAACACCGCCGCACCCGCCCGAAACAATCCGCCCCGGACGCGCCGCCCGCCGCCCGGGGGTTTTTATTTATATATACGCACAGAAACGCCCCGGGGCCGACAGGCACTCCGGGGCGTTCTGCTTGAAAACATCCGTAAAACTATAGTTCCGGCCCCGTGCCGACAGCCTCCTGCGGCGTTTGGGCGGCGGCATCCGGCGTTTCCGCAGAGGTTACCGGCGCATCGCCGCCGGACGCGTCTTCCTGCGGCGCGGATTTCTTTTTAAACAGCCCGAAAAATCCGCCAATGCCTTTTTTAACCGAACGGCTGGCAAAGTTGTTGCCGATACCCTGCGTAACCAGCGACGAGACGGACCCAATCATACTCATACTGCCCTTCGGGTCGGACACCGTTCCCCCCACTTTTAACGTCAGCGGCATAATGCCGTCCACTTCGTGCTTGCCGGGGGCGGCCTGCACCGTCATATTAATTTTGCCCGTGTTAAAGTTGGTCGTTCCGTTTAGTTTAAAAGACATCATGTCCGACACAAACGTCCCGTCCTTTACGTCCGCCGTGCCGTTTTTGAAATTTACGTCGGTGGCAAATTTGTCATACGCCATCCGGCCTTCAATTTTCCGGTCCGTATACGGCACCATAATCTGCATCGGCGCGCCGTCCGGGCCCGTAACGGTCTGCACCACCATATCCGCGGGTTTTTCTTCTTCCCCGCCGCCTACGGCCGATACAATCCCGCTGCCCAAACCGTTCAGCACCGCAAAAACGTTAAGCGAATTGAACACCTTGCCCACCACGTTAAGCGACAGGAACAACACCTTCGTCAGCGCGTTGGCGTTGGTGAGTTTGTACAAATCTTTAATTTCGCCGCCGCCCATCGCCAAATTCAGCGAGCCCTGCGCGCCTTTCAAATCCGGCGTAATGCCTTTTAAGGCCGACTTAAACGTAATATCCGTACCGTAAAAATACGACGCGTCAATGGAACCAATCCAAAGGTTCGTGCGTACGTTTAACGGCGGCAGGGGCCAGGGCTGCCGCTCGGCGGGCGCAAGCTGCGTATCCTGCACAAATTCGGGTTCCGCCGCATTGTCCTGCTGTGCGGGCGCGGGCGGCAGGACCACGCGCTTGGCCGAGCCGTTAAGCACCGCGTCAATCACCTGTTTCGTCTGGGTTACTTTAAAGTCTCCGCTGAAATCTTCCCCGTTTAACCGGCCGGAAATTTTGCCGTTTGCGGAGCCTTCAGTAAAGTCTGCCGATTCATCCAGCGCGAGCTCCGCCGACACCTGGGCCAATTCCCCCGCGTAGGGGATAAAACCGCCCGCTTCCTGCACGGAAACGGAAGCCGTTACGCGCCGGTCGGACACTTCCGCCGCCCCGTTCAACGCGCCGGAAAGTTTGTATTCCCGCGCCAGCGCCGGGGCCAGCGCAATCAGCTCGCCCAGCCTTATATCAAACGCGCTGTTAAAATCGTACGCCAATTTTTTCCCGTAACCGGCATAGCCCGAAGCCGTGGCCTGCACTCCCGGCATCAAGAACGAAAGCGCGCTCACCGTCACTTTTTCAGCCGCCAAATCCGCCAGCAAACTGATTTCCGCGGAAAGCCGCGGAATCAAAAATTCCGGCGCGTCCGGCGCAAAGGTCTTTATCGTATCCGACGATAAATTACGCACCTGCGCGGTAATTTTTACGGAAGGCTTTTCAAAATTCTTCGCAAACACGCGCATATTCACCGCCGCATCCCCATACTTGGCGGAAAAGTCCGACACTTCCGCCTGCGCGGCGTTCATATCCAGGTTCGCCAGCAACACCTGCGCGCTGAGCCCCGCTGGCACGACAAACGTATTTCCGTCCGCTTCATACGACAGCGTGGAATTTATTTTCGCGTAAAACGTCCGGTCAAACCCGAAACGCTGAACATCCACATAAATATCTTTGGCGGCGGCTTTTGCCGGCTGCCGTAAATCGGTATACGTTACGTTTACCCGGCGCACGGTCAGCTGGTGCAGGGTAATGTTAAAGGGGTCTTCCGGCTGGTCCTGCGTCTGGGGCTGCGGGGCGGAGGAAGAGAGGAGACTGTCAAAATTAAACGAGCCGTCCGCTTCGCGCACGATATTGGCTTCCGCGCCGTTCACTGCCAGCGAATGCAGTTTTAAATGCCCGTGCAGTAAATGCAACAGCGCCATGCGCAGGCGCAAACGGTCAACCGACACAAACGTGCCGTTTTTAAATCCGCCCGCTTCGGACACTTCCAGCCCGTCCAGCTTCACGCCCATCAAACTGGCGGACATGGCTTTTAAGCGCACCTCGCGCCCGGTGGCCGCGGCGGCTTTTTCCAGCGCGAAGCGGCGCATCCATTCGCTGGAAGACGCCCAGCGCAGCGCCAAATCGGTTCCAAAAAATAAAATTAATACACACATCGCCGCGGCGGCAATACGTTTAATCCATTTCTTTTTCACTGATTTTCCTCATACTGTATTTGCACCCGCAGTAATCCTGCGCGTACAGGTTTAATTCTTTAACAAGCGCCTGACGCAGCTCCTCCAGGCCGTTTTTGCGCCAGTTGGCGGCGACGTACGGCTTTCCCACGGCCATCCAGGCCTGGCGGGCCGCATCGTTTACCTGCTGTAAATCCTTATAGCGCGACACCCCCAAAACGGACGCAAACGCGTCAAACTTATGCTTCATCGCGTATTCGGCCGCTTTTTTAAGGCGCATTTCAAAACACGCCTGGCACCGCCGGCCGCGTTCGGGTTCGTTCTCCAGCCCTTTTACGCAGGCCTCCCACACTTCGGGCTCGTACGGCAGTTCCGCGAATTTGACGCCAAACCTTTCACAGACGCGTTTTTGCTCATCACGGCGTTTTTCGTATTCGGCGGAAGGGTAGATATTCGGGTTGTAAAAAAGCACGGTAACGTCTACGCCTTCGTCAGAAAGTTTCTTAATCACGGCGCACGAACACGGCGCGCAGCAAGACAAAACAAGTAGTTTAGCGGGAGTATGCATAATATAAAGTGTACAAAAGTAAACCGGGAAGAACAGCTTTTTATACCGGAAAAACAGATTATATGAACCTTATTTCCACCGCCGCACGCGCGCGGAAACGTTAAAAACCGCCTTCGGCGCAAGCCCCGGCGTTTTGCAAAAGACGAAAGGAACGAAATATATTTCGTTCCCCCCTCAAAATCCGTCCGAACGGCGGCGGGACGCTACCAATTTTTGTGCCGCCAGTACACCATCACCAGCCACACCAAAATTAAACACACGCCCATCAGCATCCAAAAAGCGTTCGGGTGGTGGGAAAGAGGCAGGGCCACGTTCATGCCGTACGCGCTTACGACCAGCGTCGGCACCATCATCCAAATCGTGATGACGTTTAATTTTTTAATCAGCAGGTTTAAATTGTTGTTGACGATGGAGGCGCGGGCGTCCAATAACTGCGCCAGAATGTTGGAGTAAATGTCCGCCTGCGTTTTGCACTGCATATTTTCCACGATGATATCGTCCAGCATTTCCTCGTCTCTTTCGTCAAAGCCGATGCGCGCGGACAGGTTACGCGTTTTTTCAAACACGAAGCCGTTGGAGCTGATGGCCTCAGCGTAATAAACCAAGCTTTTTACGAGGCTGAACAGGTTGAGCAAATAGCGGTTATCCACCGATTCGGTGATTTTATCTTCAATTTCTTCCGAAATCATATGAATAATGCGCAGGTGCTCCACATAATGGGAAATAGAGTTGTAAACGAGCTTTAAAAACACTTCTTTAATGGAAGAAACGGAGTGGAAGCGTTTGCCGACAAACAGCGGAATGTCCTCGGCCAGGACGACAATCAGCTTGTCCTCAAACAGAAACATCCCCACCGACGCCACCTTAAATTCCAGCTGGTCCTTGCCGGAATAGTTTTTCGGGCGTTTGTAAATCATCACGATGTGCTCCGGCTCAAATTCAAGACGCGGCAGCTCGTCCGGGTCCAGCGCGGAAGCGAGCGTATGTTCGTCAATCTGGCAAGATTCCACCAAAAAACGCTGTTCGTCCACCGTCGGGTTGGTATACACGAATACCTGCGCGGAGGAAGAATCGGTTTCCAGCAGTTTCTTATCCGCAATTTCGTATTTTTTTAACATCGCTCGCCTCTGTCAGCCGGTAATATACTTAAATGATACCACCTAACAACCGCCTTGTAAAGTTTTTTTGCCGTCTTAATTTTCCGCCGCGCCCCGGCGGGCGGCCAGTTCCCCGGCCAGGTAGGCTTTCGTTTCCGCAAATACGTCTTTCCGTAAGAGCCACAACGCCAAAATGTTGGGCACGCACATCACGGCAATGGCCGTATCCGCCAGCTCCCACACCAGCTTCGGGCTTAAAAAACCGCCCAGGCACATCATGGCAAGCCACAGCAGGTAGACGGGCTTTTCCACATTTACGCCCAGGCAGAACTGCACCGATTTCGCCGTGTAATAGCTCCACCCCACCAGCGTGGAAAACGCAAATAAAGAAAGCGACGCCAGCAGAAAAAACGAACCGCCCGGCAGAGAGGAAAAAGCGCTTTCGGCCAGCTGCGCGCCGAACAGCGTGCCGCCGCGCCAGTCGCCCGCGATGACCACCGCCACGCCGGAAAGCAAACAAATCACCAGCGTATCCCAAAACACGGTGGTGGCCGAAATAAGCCCCTGCCGCACGGAGTTGGGCGTTTTGGCAGCCGCCGCAGCTATTGCACCGCTGCCGCTGCCCGCTTCGTTGGACAGTACGCCGCGGGACACCCCGTAACGCACCGCCTCTTTTATGGTAACGCCCACCGCTCCGCCCAAAACGGCGGTGCCGGTAAACGCGCTTTTAAATATGCACGCGAGGGCCTCCGGCAGTTTTTCCAAATTCGTTACGATAACCGCCGCGCACAGCAGAATGTACAAAACGGCCATAAACGGCACCAGCCATTTGCAGAACGCGGCAATTTTCCGCACGCCGCCCAAAATCACGCACGCCGTCAGCACGACCAAAACGGCCGTCGTCCACACGGGGGGAGCATTAAACACCGAGCCGTAAATATCCACCAGCGAATTGGTTTGAATCAACGCGTCCGCAAAGCCCATCAGCGCCGTGGCAACAGCAAAAACCGCGGCGGTTTTTTTCATATTCAGTCCGTTTTTAAGTACGTACATCGGGCCGCCTACGTATTCGCCGGCGGCGTTTTGCTCGCGGTATTTAACGGCCAGCACCGATTCGGCGTATTTGGTGGCCATGGCAAAAAAGGCGGAAAACATCATCCAAAAAAGCGCGCCGGGGCCGCCCGTGGACACCGCCGCCGCCACGCCCACGATATTGCCCGTGCCCACCATCGCGGCCAGCGCGATGACAAGCGCGCCGAAACTGCTGATGGCTCCGGCTGATTTGCTTTTTTTGACGGAAAGGGAAATGGAATGGAACAGATGTTTTTGGATGAAATTCAGCTTCCAGGTAAAATACAAGCTGATTCCCACAATCAGCGCCAGCATCGGCGCGCCCCATAACACCGCGTTAAACCGCACGACTCCTTCCGTAAACACCTGCATAAGACTCTGTTCCATTTAGATCCTTCTTTTTTTGTATAGTATAAGTTGTACATCTTGCACAACTTTAAAATTTTACTAAATATGACCTTACTATTCCCGAAAAAGAAAAAAGCCGCATTAAAAGAAATTTCCACCCCCGCCGGGTACGTCCGCCACGTGGCCGCCGGGTTGAAATTGCCTTCCAAGGCGATTTTGTGCCCCATCTCGTCCTTAACCCGGTACGTGGACAGCCACGCCAAATACAAAAAGTATAACTGCGAGGCTGACATCTACGCCCTGGAAAACCGGGACCTGTGCTACGTAACCAATTTCGGCACCGGCGCCCCCGGGATGACGATGGCCCTGGAAGTGCTGATTGCGCTGGGGGTAAAAGAATTTATATTCATCGGGCTGGCCGGTTCCTTGCAGGAAGAAGTACAGCCCGCCGATATTGTACTGTGCACCGAAGCCCTGTGCGACGACGGCACCTCCCCCTGTTATACCCCGGCCGAAACCTCCGCCCCCAGCAAAACCCTGCTCGCCAAGCTGGCCAAACAGCTTAAAGCGGACGGAAAAAATTTCCACCTGGGCCGCAACTGGACGACGGACGCCATTTTCCGCGAAACGAAAGAAGAAGTGAAACATTACCGGCAAAAAGACGTGCTGACCGTGGAAATGGAAACGGCCGCTTTCTACGCCGTCTGCGCCAGGCGCAAAGCCAAAGGTGCGGCGGCTTTTGCCGTCAGCGATATGCTGGGGAACCTGAAGTGGGAACCGCACTTTGGCGAAAAAGCCATTTTCCGCGCGCTGGAAGATATTTTTATCGCCGCGCAGAAAACGCTGGCTTAAAAAGCACTCTCATACAAAAACCCCTCTCCGCCCAACCGGAGAGGGGTTTTTTCATCCCCCCGTTTATTCAAACGGCAAAGGGAAAAAGCACGCCGCCCGGACAAATGCCCGGGCGCGTATGTATTACGAGCGGATGTTAGAACGTATAGCGCAAACCTAACACCACTTCGTGGGAAGTCAAATCAAAGTCCAATTTTTCTTCCTGCGTTCTCCAGGTGGAGCTGGCGGCGTAGTCTTCTTTATACAGGCCGGCCATTCCGCTGAAGTGGCCCAAATCCGTATAGCGGTAGCCCAGGTCCAGCGTCAGCTGTTGGGTTAAGCGCACGCCGACGCCCGCGCCCACGTTCCAGCCCAGCTTCCAGTCGGACACGCGGCTTTCGGGAATGGAGTAGCGGCCGCTCTGGAAGTTGTAGTCCGCCGAGGCGTTGCTCACGCCGATACCCGCGCCGATATACGGCGTAAAAATCGTGCCGGTATTAACGTCAAAATACATATTTACGAACAGGGTTTTGCTGTCCAGGTGGCTGGCGCGGTCTTCATTGGAGTGCGGGTCTCCGTTGTCTCTGCCGCTGAATTCAAAATAGCTGGCGGAAACGCCGGAGTATTCCAGTTCCGCGCGCAGCGAGCCGACGGATTCCTGCAAGACCGACGCGCCCACGGCCCACTTGGCGCCGAGAGCGTTGTCGTAATCAAAATTATCCGTTTTAATTTGGCTGTGAGAACCTTTCAACGAAAAATACGGCAAGGTTTCGGCCGAAACGTTTACAGCCGACAGGCACAACACGGCCGCCAGCGCAAATACTGCATGTTGAAGTAATTTCATTTTTATTTCTCCCATAAACGGGCCGGACAGAACCGGCCCAAATTAACGGACCGCCGGCAAGCAAAACAGCACCGAAACATTCTATGGGAGGAGATAAGCGGGAAACAGAATGACAGATAGAACGAACAAAAACAGCTTGTAGGGCGTTTTTACACAGGGGTATCCATTTTGCCTTCCGAGCACCGTCCTACAAAATTTATCAAAAAAAAAACGAGTCAAGCCCTTTATAAATAAGGCAGGCCAAAGTCGGCGCGAAGATGCCCAAATGTGGAAAAATGTTGCCCGCATAAGCAACGCGGACCAAAGATTTTTTCTTTGGTCCGTGTGCGCAAATCAGATGATACGAAAGCCGCCGGTTCAAGTGCCGTCCGCAACAGACTAAACCCCGCGTCCGCTTCGGCTGTTTTCCCAGATTTGCGGCATATGGGCGCCGCAAGTTTGGCCGCGGTATACTGCCAGGTATTCAAGGCCAAAGTCGGCGCGAAGATGCCCAAATGTGGGAAAATGTTGCCCGCATAAGCAACGCGGACCAAAGATTCTTTCTTTGGTCCGCGTGCGTAAATCGGATGATACGAAAGCCGTTAATAATGGGTCCGCTCCAAATCCTCCGGCAGGGGATCAATAGCCTGCAGGCGGCTCCAAAATTCGTCAATGCTCTGAATGCGCTCTTTCGGGTCTTCCGTCAAAGCGGCTTCCAGCAGTTCGTCCACCGCCGGCGGCACGTTCGGAGCCAGTTTGGAGGCGGGCACAATTTTTTTGTTGGCGATATCAAACCCTTTCACCGTCCACGGCACCTGGCCGACCAGGGCTTCGTACAGGCACAGCGCCAGCGAGTACACGTCCGACTGTTTGCGCATAAACCCTTTTTGCTGTTCGGGCGCCATATAGGCCGGCGTACCGGCCACGGTGCGGGCTCCCGTTTCGTGGTCTACGGATTTTTTGGCCACGCCGAAGTCCATCACTTTGGCCTTGTCGTCTTCAAAAATCATAATGTTGCCGGGCTTTAAATCGCAGTGGATAATGTCCTGCGAGTGCGCGTAATGCAGGCCGCGGCAAACGTATTCAAAAATCTTTTTGGCTTTGGAGAACGGAAGCCGTCCGTCAATATCCAGGCGGGTTTCCAGCGTCTGCCCGTCCACGTATTCAAACACCAGGTACAAGGAGCTCTCGGATTCAATTACGGTGTAAATTTCCACAATGCACGGGTGACGCAAAAGAGCCACCATCCGCGCTTCGGACAAAAACTGTTCGCGCACATACGAGCTGCGCACCAGTTCCGGGCGCACGCGCTTGATGGCAACTTTGCGTTTTAACACTTTGTCGTACGCTTCAAACACTTTGCCCATGCCGCCTTCGCCGATTTGGCGGATGAAATCGTACTGTTCTTTCACTTCCACTTCGCGGCGCGAAAACGCATTTTTCGGCTGGCGGAACACGTCTTCATACCGCCAATACACAAACAGCAGCACCGCGACGAACACCGCAATAAAGTACAGCGTCACCCAGCGCGGGGCGGGATGTTTCTGTACGGGTTTTTCCGGCTCGGATACGGTTTTGACAAAAGTTTTTTCGTTGAGCTCTTTTTGTATTCTCTGCGCCATGCGCGAAGAAGGGTTCAGTTTAAGCGCGGCGTCTACGTCAATGCGGGCGCGCTCGTAATTTTGCAGCCGTAAATACGCCTCGGCGCGCAGGTTGTACGCGCGCGGATCCTGCGGGGCCACGGCAATGGCCTGGCCGGCGGAATAAATTACGTCGTCGTATTTGCCCAAACCGTCGTAAGCGATGGCAAGCAAAAGGTGGAAGCGGTTGTCCAGAAAATTTTTAGCCGTCAGTTCGTTGATGCGTCTAATCACTTCGTGAAAGCGTTTGTTTTTCAGCTTGTCGTTTAAAGAAGCGATTTCCGCGTTGCGGGCTTTTTGGTTGAAGACTTCTGCTTTGGAAGGCGTATTGGTTTGGGCGGAAAAGTTCCCCCCCACAATCAGCGGGGCGCCCTGTTTGGCCGGCGCGGCCCACAGAGCCGTGCATAACACAAAAACGCCCGCCAACAGAAATATCGTCTTTCTAAACATAAAGATATTCTAGCACAAAGAAAGGCTTTTGTTCCAATAGAGAGATAATTAATATAATAAGGAATATGAAAAAACAACCCATCGGCGTTTTTGATTCGGGCCTGGGCGGGCTGACTATTTTAAACGCCCTGCGCCGCGAACTGCCGCAGGAAGACCTTATCTATTTCGGCGATACCGCCAACGTGCCTTACGGCTCCAAATCCAAGGCCGCGGTTACGCGCTTTTCACTGGCTATTGCCCGTTTTTTACAGCAGGAAAACGTCAAGCTCATCATCGTAGCCTGCAACACGGCTTCCGCCCAGGCGCTGGCGGAACTGCGCAAACAAATTTCCGTGCCCGTTATGGGCGTAATTGAACCCGGCGCGCAAAAGGCCGTCCAAACCACCCGCAACGGCCGCATCGCCGTGCTGGGCACGGAAGGGACGGTAAAAAGCGGGGCTTATCCCAAAGCCGTGGCCAAACGCAATAAAAAAGCCCGCGTTTTCCAGCAGGCGTGCCCGCTGTTCGTGCCGCTGGTGGAAGAAAACTGGGGCAAAAAACCCGCCGCCGGGCTGATTGCCGGCGAATACCTCGCGCCCGTTAAAAAAAGCGGGGCGGACACCGTTATTTTGGGCTGCACGCATTACCCCGTATTAAAACCCGTGATTGCCAAAATTTTGGGCAAAAACGTAACCCTGGTGGACTCGGCCGACACGCTGGCCGAAGCCGCCAGCGCCTTTTTAACCGCGCGCGGACAGGCCGAAACCAAAGGCAAAGGCCGCGTACGCGTCTACGCCAGCGACGACCCCAAGCGTTTTAAACGCCTGGCCGAATACCTGCTGGCGGACAGAATCGGCGCGGTGCGCCTTAAAAAACTGAACCAATGAAAATATACGCAGACAACCGCATGCTGTCGCTGGGCCTGGTGGGAGGAACCCTCTCCCGCCACGCGGGCAATATGCGCGACACCGCCGCGCAACCCCCCGTATACGGGGAATTGGGCATCCCGCCGCAGCGGATGTTACACTTTCACCAAACCCACAGCGACCGGATCATCCGCATCGCCTCGGACGCGGACGCCCTGTCCCTTCAAAACCAGCCGGTGCAAGACGCCGACGCGTGGCTTTTTTCCTGCGGGGGCTGGGGCGCGGCTGTTTTGACGGCGGACTGCGTGCCGCTTTTTCTGTGGGATGAAACCGCGGACGTTTTTGCGCTGGCGCACTGCGGCTGGCGCGGCGTAGCGGGGCAGTTACCTTATAAAACGGCCGTGGAGATGAAAAATGCCGGCGCGCGGGGCGTTATTTCCGGCTGGCTGGGGCCGCACATCCAGAGCTGCTGTTTTGAAGTACAGGAAGACGTGGCCGCCCAGTTTTCCGCCCAAAGCGTCATCCGCAAAGACGGCAAAATTTTCGTCAATTTAAATACGGAAATTCTCCTGCAGCTGGAGCTGGCGGGCCTCACGGCGGCGGACGTAAAAACGCCGTACTACTGCACCTGCGGCGACAGGGAAAACTTCTTTTCCTGGCGCAGGGACCACGAAAAAACAAACCTGCTGTCCTTTATATACAAACCGTAATGGTGCCGCCTGATATCAAAACGCCCCGGACAGTATCCGGGGCGTTTTTAACGGCTTAGTCAATTAAGAAGGGTGATTTTCATCCGCCGGGGCCGGCGCGTCCGGCGCGTTTTCGCCGGAAGCGGCGGGATGTTCCGCCGGGGCGGGAGCATTATCCGGCGCGGAAGCGCCCTCCGGCAAAGCGTTTGAGCCGTCCGCGGCCCCGCTTGGCTTTACGTCCGCCGTCGGGCCCTCTGCCGCGTGGCGGTAGAACATGGCTTTTCCCACCCATTTCAGTCCGCCTTTTTCAATACGGAAAGACATCAGGTTGGACAAAATCACGCTAAAGAAAATCACCGCGTAAATCACGTCCTGAATCACGGCCCCCTCGCCGGGCAGCTGCGAGGCAATCATCGCCGCCAACACCGCGCTGACCAGCCCGTTGGGGCACATCGCGAGGATAACGGAGCAGTCCGCCCGCGTAATTTTTTTGGACACGCAGTAGTTCACCGCCGGCGCGCGGAAAATAATTTTAGCCAGCGCCAGCGCAAACCCGATGGCCAGCAAATCCACCCGGCCGATGCGCATACAAATACCCATATACACGAAGAACAGCGTTTTAAAAATAAATTCCACTTCGTCAAAAAAATCTTTTTCCCCGCCGTTTAAAGACAGCAGGTGCCGGAAGTCCAGCTTTGGCAGCCACATGCGTTTAATCAGGCGGATATTCCCCGCCACCACGCCGAAAGCCAGCGTGGCGATAGCGCCGTCCCCGCCGATAAGCCCGCTTACGCTGTATACCAGCAGTACAAAAGCGAACGTCAGCGAGATGGCGTTTTCCAGCCGCCGCACCCGGTTTAAAATGCTCATCCAGAAAAATCCCGCCGCCAGCGCAAACACAATCCCGATGCCAAACGATTTAAGCACGTCCGCCGCCAGCATTCCGGCGGAGACGTGGCTCCCGTGCGACGCGGCCGACAACAGCGCCAGCGCCAGCACAATGGAATAGACGCCCGTTAAATTGGCTTCCAGAAACAAAATGGTTTTGGCGGTTTTGGACACCTGGAGCTTGGCCAGCATAGGCGTAATGATGGCGGTGGAATTGTCCGCCACGATGGCGCCGATAATCAGCGCGTACGTCTGCGGGATGCCCAGCACCCGCTGGGCGATAAAAGCGATAATCGCCGTAATCAGCACAAAACACACCGTGGTAAGCAGCAGGCCCTGGCCCACGGCGCCGCGCAGGGATAAAATCCTGAAATCAATACCGCTTTTAAACAGCACGACAATCAGCGCAAGCGTGGTGAAAATCTGCCCCGCTTCGCCAAACGACTCCGGGCTTACTATCTGAAGCACCGGGCCCATCAGCATCCCCAGCACCATCAAAGGCAGCACGTCCGGCAGGCGCGTTTTTTCAAACAGCGACGAGAAAATATGCCCCAAAAACAACAGCACGCCGATAAATAAAATTGCGTAAGTCATACTCAAATTATACGAAAAAAGGGACCCTTGCGCCGGGGAGCAATATTTCATTTAATATGCATATGGAACACAATGCGAAAATTCTGCTGGCGGACGATTCCCGCGCCATCCGCTTTCTGGTGTCCGAAATCCTGACGAACGCCGGCTTTACCGTAGTGGAAGCCGAAGACGGCCAGGACGCACTGGAAAAAACATATAAAGAAAACCCCGATTTGCTTATTCTGGACTATGAAATGCCTAAAAAAACAGGCTTTGAAGTGGTGCAGGAAGTGCGCAGCCGCACGGGATATTTGCATACGCCCATCATTATTTTTACCGCGGTAACGGACAAATCCACCAAGCTGGAAGGCCTGGGGCTGGATATTGACGACTACCTTACCAAGCCCGCCGACGAGGACGAAATCGTCGCGCGCGTAAAACTGCTCCTCAAACGCAACAAACAAAAAATGGACAGCAACCCGCTCACGCGTCTGCCCGGCAACCCGTCCATCCAGGCGCGGGTGGAAGCGGAAATCGCGGGCGGACGGCCCTTTGCCGTGCTGTACTGCGATTTAAACAATTTTAAATCTTTTAACGATAAATACGGCTTTGAAGCGGGGGACCGCGTGCTGAAAACCGAGTCCGAAATCATCGTGCGCGCCGCCGCGCAGGACCCGACCTCTTTTGTAGGCCACATCGGCGGGGACGATTTTATCGTCGTCTGCGCGTTTGACAAGGCCGAAGCCATCGCCCGGGAAATCACCGCCAAGACCGACGCCCTGGCCCCCACGTTTTACAACGACGAAGACCGCGCCAACGGCTATATGGTGTCCACCAACCGCAAAGGGGAGCTGGAAAAATTCCGTTTCCTCTCCATCGGCATCGGCATCGTGCACAACACCAAACGGCCGATGACGTCGTTTGCGATGGTGAGCAACATCGGAAGCGAACTAAAGTGTCTGGCCAAAAAGCACGAAGAGAACAGCCACTACGTAATAGACCGCCGCGCGGAATAATTTTTCCATACTACAAAAAGGCCCCGTCTAAAATATCGGGGCCTTTTTATTTTCAGATTTAAATCAGCAGTACGCGTGGTGGAGCTTAAAGCCCGCCCATACCGCCGCCAGACACATCAACACATGGAGCAGCACATTGCACGCGGCCAGCCAAAATTCCCGGTTATGATATAAGGAAAGCGTATCCAGCGAAAAGGAGGAAAACGTCGTAAACCCGCCGAGCACGCCTACAATCAAAAACAAACGCGCCGGATGGGAGGGAGATTCAAAATACGGCGCAAAAAAACCAATGGCCAGGCTGCCCAGCACATTGACGCAAAACGTGGCCCAGTGGCCCCGAAACGCAAGCGCGGCCGCGCCCGCGCTGACGCCGTAGCGAAGCGCCGCACCCACAAAACCGCCGAGTCCCACATATAAGAAATTAAGCATATTTCTATTGTAACAAATAAACGCCGCCGGCCCGTGTCGCCCGAGCGGTTTTATTTACTGTTTGCCGGCAAAAAGTACGGACCAAAGAAAAAATCTTTGGTCCGCATACAATCAAAAGCCGGGCCCGATTACTTGGCCAGCAAGTTCTTGGCGGCTTCAATCAGTCCGTCCAAATGTTTCGGACTGACGAAGGTTTCGGCGTAGATTTTCAGGATGTTTTCCGTGCCGGAAGGGCGCACCAGGAACCACGAGCTCTGCAGGTACACTTTAATCCCGTCCGTATCGCGCACGCGGGTAACTTTTTCGCCCGCCACCTGATGGAGGGTTTCAAAATCGGCCGCTTTTAAGCCTTTCACGCGTTTCTTGGTTTCTTCATCCGTCGGAACGTCCACGCGGGTATAATAAGGCGTGCCGTGTTTGGCGGTCAGCTTGTTGTACAAGCCGGCGATGTCGCTTTCCGTCGCCATAATTTCCATCAGCAGACATACGGCGAAAATGCCGTCTTTTTCCGGCGTCCAGCCGCTGACGGACATCCCGGCGCTCTCTTCGCCCGCCAAAATGTACTCGCGCTTTACAATGCCGTCCACAAAGTATTTAAAGCCCACGTTCACTTCATCCAGTTTAAGGCCGTAAGAAGCGGCGATACGGTCCAGCAGGGACGTGGTGCCAAGCGTGCGGCCGATGGAATGCGCGTCGCGCACTTTGTTGTGGCGGTAGAGATAGTCCGCCATGACGCACAGCGCATGGTTGGGAGCAATCAGCCCGCCTTCTTTAGTGGCGCAACCGAAGCGGTCGGCGTCCGGGTCGCTCGCGCCGGCAAAATCGTAGGTGCCGTCTTCCACGAATTTAATCAGCGGCGACATCGGATACTTAGACGACGGATCCATGCGGATTTTGCCGTCGTGGTCAATCGGGATGAAGTAGAAGGTCGGGTCCTGCACTTTGCTGACGATGTCCACATTATCCAAATGGTACTTGGCTTTGATGGCTTCGTAAAAAGCCAGGCTGCTGCCGCCCAGCGGGTGCACCGCAAATTTCAAAGGGGACTGGGCAATCGCTTTAAAATCAATAAATTTAGCAAGCGCGGTAATGTAGGGCGTGATAACGTCGGTCCCGCGCACGAGGCCTTGCTGGCGGGCTTCTTCCAAGGAAACGGATTTGATTTCTTCCGGGTGCGCCATATATTCGTTGGCGTACTTTTCAATTAAAGAAGTAAGCGACGCATCCGCCGGACCGCCGTTGGAGGGATTGTATTTCAGGCCCATATCCTGGGGCGGGTTGTGGCTGGCGGTGCCGTTTAACGAAGCGCTCGCGCGGCCGCTGATGATTTCAAACGAAAAAACAGGCGTCGGCAGCGGCATATCGGGCAGGATGACGGGCAAGCCGTTCCCGGCCAATACTTCGGCGCAGATATCCGCCGTATCGCGCGACATCAGGCGCGTATCGCCGCCCACTAAAATCGGGCCGGTAATGTTTTGCTCTTTATGAATGCGGGCCACGGCCTGCGCAATGGCGCGGGCGTGCAGCGCGCAGAAGCCCGTTCCCAGGCTGCCGCGGTGGCCGGAGGTGCCGAATTTCACCGGCACGGGCGTGCCCTGCGGTTTAAAAAACTGTTCTCTTAAAGCGTTTGTATCAATTTTCTGCTTCGTCAGCGTTCCGGCGAGTTCACTTACCATAAGTTCTCCTCTGCGCATCAAAATATAAATCGGTTTTCCGTCTGGCGGGTTGCGTATCCCCCCGTCTTTTTCTATGATATTATATATCTTTAAATTTCGCAACGGAGAACTATGAAAAAACTTCTGACCGCTTTACTCGGCGTTTTGGCCTTTGCGGGCTACGCCTCTGCCGCCAACATCGCAGACGACTTCCGCGCGCATTACACCGCCGCGTCCGACCTGTCCGCTTATAATAAGGACATCAACACCTTAATCGGCATCGCCGACTTTCATACCGGCAAAGGCACCTCTTTCCCGGGGTTTGACGTGGGCGCCACCTTCAGCGCCATCAAGCCGTCTTCTTCCAATAATATCTCGTCCGAAGATTATATCTACACGGGTTTTATCACCGCGGAAACCAAAATCCCGGTGCTGGATTTGGGCGTAGTGGTGCGCGGCACCGATATGAACGGTTTTGAATCGCTGGGCGGCGGCCTTAAATATAATTTCGGCCTGTTTGACACGATTCACATCTCCCTTTCCGGATTTTACGACCGCGGCAAGACCGACTGGTACACCACCGACCATTATTCCGCTTCCGCCGTGGCTTCCATGAACGTATTGTTCCTGACGCCTTACGTGGGAATGGGGTATGATTACGGCGAACTCAAAACCAGAGACCTCTTTCCCTCCCGCTCCACTTCGGACGGCGCCATGCGCTACACCGCCGGCGTGAATTTAAAACCCTTCCCGTTCGTTTACGTGTTTGCGGCGTATACCAAAACGTCCAACAACCACGGTTTGCAGGGAGGCATCGGCCTGAATTTTTAAACCGCCGCTCCTATGGACTACAAACAGGAACTAAAAGCTTTTTTCGGGGATAACTGCCTTTTTGACGAGCCGATGGCGCAGCACACCACGTACCGCGCCGGCGGCCCGGCGGAAGTGTACGTATACCCCAAAACCCGCGAAGAGTGGAGCTTTGTATTAAAACTCGCCCGGACGGCTAACGTGCCGCTGCGGGTCATCGGGTTCGGCTCCAACATTTTGGTCAGCGCCAGCGGCGTGGGCGGCATTGTCTGCTCCACCAAACGGATGAACCACGTCAGCGCGGAAGGCGAATACGTCCGGGCCGAAGCCGGCGCGGCGCTGGATAAAGCGTGCGAAATCGCCTGCGAGGCGGGCCTGGGCGGAATGGAAAAACTGTCCGGCATTCCGGGCAGCGTGGGCGGAGCCGTCTATATGAACGCGGGCGCGTTCGGCCAGGAAACGTTTGACAGCCTGGAATACTTTGACGTGATTGACTTTGAAGGCCGCCCGGCCACCCTGTTAAAAGAAGAAGTCCAACACGCGTACCGCAAAGTGGAAGGCGTGCAGGACTGCATTATCCTTTCGGCGGGATTTAAACTCCAGAAAGGGGACTTTACCCAGCTGATTGAAACGCGCAACACCGTGCTGCACAAACGCATTGAAAAACAGCCGCTGGATTTCCCTTCCGCGGGAAGCGTGTTTAAACGCCCGGCCAACGATTACGCCTCGCGCTTAATTGACGACACGGGGCTTCGCGGCCTGTCGGTGGGCGGGGCGAAAGTGTCCGAAAAGCACGCGGGTTTTATCGTTAATTTCAACCACGCCACCCCGCAGGACATCAAAAACTTAATGGAACAGGTGCGCGAAAAAGTGAAAGAAAAACACGGCGTGGAACTGGAACTGGAGCAAATTTTGTGGGGGAAGTTTGATTAATTTCCCATACAAAACAGCCGGTTTAAAAATTGTTGACGAAAAAGCCTGAATTAAGCTAAAATATAAAGGTAGCAGGAAATAAATGGAGTCGTGGTGTAGCCTGGTTAACACGCTGCCCTGTCAAGGCAGAGACCGCGAGTTCGAATCTCGTCGACTCCGCCATTTAAATAAAATACCCGCCGAAAGGCGGGATTTTTTTTGCCCAAAACGCTTGCCAAGCCCGCCTTAAAAACGCTAGGATACCTTATGCAATTTACCGCCGTTACCGACAAAGAAACACCGCAGCTGTGGGCGCTGTACCTGGAGGCAGACCCGGAGGCCGCCGTTGTACGCCGCTACCTGCCCGAATGCCGCGTCTACGCCGCCGTGCAGGACGGACGCGTGTGCGCCCAGGCGTGTATACTGCCGCTTTCAAAAGATACATGCGAACTGAAAAACCTGGCCGTGGCCGCCGAAGAACGCGGGCGCGGGCTGGGGATGCGGTTATGCGAATTTCTCTTTCACGCCTGCCGGGAAAACGGATTTAAAAAGATGGTGGCGGGAACGGCGGATATATCCCACTCGCCCGTGCCGTTTTACGAGCGGCTGGGTTTTAAATGCACGGGCGTGATTAAAGATTTTTTCATCAAAAACTACAGCGCGCCCATATACGACGGCGGCGAACAATGCCGCGATATGGTACTGCTTGAAAAAGAATTATAATAGTACGCAGCGCAAAAAAATCCGGGCACATAAATGCCCGGATTTTTTATATTTACATACCCGCTTAATAACCGCGCGTGCCTTCTAAAGACTCGTCGTTGTCAATCCAGTCCTGCACGTTGATTTCGCGGTATTCGTTTTCGGTATCGCGGATGATGACTTTTTCAATCCCCGCGTTAATCACCATACGCTTGCACATGGAACAGCTGCACGAATTTTTGATATATTCGCCGTTGCTCACTTCCCGCCCGGACAAATACAGCGTGCTGCCCATCATTTTATTGCGTTCCGCGCTGATAATCGCGTTGGCCTCGGCGTGCACGCTGCGGCAGAGTTCGTAACGCTCGCCGCGGGGGATGTTAAGCTGCTGGCGGATACAATAGCCCAAATCGCTGCAGTTCTTGCGGCCCCGGGGAGCGCCTACGTATCCGGTGGAAATCACTTCGTCGTTCTTGACGATGACGGCCCCGTAATGCCGGCGCAGGCACGTACAGCGCTTGGACACCACGTCCGCCAAATCCAAATAATAATTGATTTTATCGCGTCTGACCATATTGCCTCCGTGTTTTTATTCCCACTCAATCGTGGCGGGCGGTTTGGATGTTACGTCGTAAATCACGCGGTTCACGCCGTCCACTTCGCTTACAATGCGCGAAGAAATTCTTTCCAGCACGCCGTACGGAATGCGCGCCCAGTCGCACGTCATGGCGTCCGTGCTGGTTACGGCGCGGATGCCTATGGTGTGGAAATACGTCCGCTCGTCGCCCATCACGCCCACGCTTTTAATGTTGGGCAAAAACGTAAAGTACTGCCAGATTTCCCCCTCCAGCCCCGCTTGGGCGATTTCGTCCCGCAAAATAGCGTCCGACTCGCGGATTAAGTGCAGTTTTTCTTCGGTAATCTCTCCCAGGCACCGCACCGCCAAACCCGGCCCCGGGAAAGGCTGGCGCCAAACGAGTTTTTTCGCAATGCCCAGCTCTTCGCCCAGCCGGCGCACTTCGTCTTTAAACAACAGCCGCAGGGGTTCCAAGAGTTTAAACTTCATATCTTTCGGCAGGCCGCCCACATTGTGATGGCTTTTGATAACGGCCGAATGGCCGCTGCCGCTTTCAATTACGTCCGGGTAAATGGTGCCCTGGAGCAGGTAATCAGTCTGCCCCAGCTTTTTCGCTTCTTCGTCAAACACGGCGATAAATTCCGCGCCGATGATTTTGCGTTTTTGTTCCGGGTCCGTTACGCCTTTTAATTTGGACAAAAAGCGTTCCTGCGCGTTCACGCGGATTAAATTCATTTGGTATGCGCCTTTAAACAGGCGTTCCACCTGGTCGCCTTCGTCCTTGCGCAAAAGCCCGTGGTCCACAAACACGCACGTCAGGCGGTCCCCCACCGCTTTATGCACCAGCACCGCGGCTACCGAGGAATCCACCCCGCCCGACAGCGCGCACAATACGCGCCCGTTCCCGACGGTTTTTTTCACGCGGGCGATTTCCTCTTCCATAAAATTACCCATCGTCCAATCGCCGCACACGCCGCATACGCCGTACAAAAAGTTATGCAAAAGCGTTTGCCCAAAAGGGGTATGCAATACTTCCGGATGGAACTGCACGCCGTAAATCCGGCGCGAAGAATCCTCCAAAGCGGCGGCGGGGCACAGCTCCGTACGCGCGGTAACCGTAAAACCGTCCGGCACCCGGGACACATAATCGCGGTGGCTCATCCAGCAGGTGGTTTCGCGGTCCACCCCTTTAAACAGCGGGCTGTCCGCCGTCAGCGTCAGCGCCACTTTCCCGTATTCCTTAAAAGCCGGGCTTTCCACCTTCCCGCCCAAGAGGTGCGCGGTCAGCTGTGCGCCGTAGCAAATCCCCAGTACGGGAATCCCCAGGCTGAACACTTCTTTGTCCACCGTCGGGGCTCCGTCCGCATACACGCTGGCGGGACCGCCCGTAAAAATAATGCCTTTCGGCGCGCGCTTTTTCGCTTCCGCCACAATTTGCGTAAACGGCACCACCTCGCAGTATACGTGCCGGTCGCGCACGCGGCGGGCGATGAGCTGGTTGTACTGTCCGCCGAAATCGGCCACTAAAATAAGTTCATTCGCCATACTTAAAACGCCTTGCTGGAGTAGTTGCTCTCTTCTTTGGTAATCATAATATCGTGCGGATGGCTTTCCACCAGGCCCGCGCGGGTAATGCGCACGAACTTGCCCGTTTCGGTCAGTTCTTTAAGCGTTTTTACGCCGCAGTACCCCATGGAAGCGCGCAGCCCGCCCAAAAGCTGGTACACCACATCCCCCACCGCGCCGCGGAAAGGCACGCGGCCTTCCACGCCTTCCGGCACGAGTTTTTTGGCGTTCTCCTGAAAGTAACGGTCGCCGCTGCCGGCGCGCATAGCGGCCGAGGAGCCCATCCCGCGGTAGGTTTTAAACGCGCGGCCGTTATAAATGACGTTTTCGCCCGGCGATTCGGTCGTACCCGCAAACAGCGAGCCCAGCATACACGCGCTGGCCCCGGCGGCAATCGCTTTGGCGATGTCGCCCGAGTATTTAATGCCGCCGTCGGCAATAATGGGGATATCGTATTTTTTCGCGGCCTGGTAGCAGTCGTAAATAGCGGTAATCTGCGGCATACCGATGCCGGCCACCACGCGCGTGGTGCAAATGGCGCCCGGGCCGATACCCACTTTTACGCAGTCCGCCCCCGCTTTGATTAAGTCTTCCGTCGCCTGTGCGGTGGCTACGTTGCCGGCGATGAGCTGGCAGTGCGGAAAGGCGGCTTTAATTTTGGCAACGGCTTCCAATACGCCCTGGCTGTGGCCGTGCGCCGTATCCAGCACCAGCACGTCCGCCTCGGCCTTTAAAAGCGCTTCGGCGCGGGCCAGCATATCTTTGGTAATGCCCAGCGCGGCCCCGACGAGAAGCCTGCCCTGCGCGTCGCGCGCGCAGTTCGGGTACTGGATGCTTTTTTCAATATCTTTAATGGTAATCAGCCCCTGCAGGCGGCCCTCTTCATCCACCAGCGGCAGTTTTTCAATACGGTGCTTTTGCAAAATGTTGCGCGCTTCTTTAAGCGAAGTGCCCACCCGCGCGGTAACCAGGTTCTCCCGGGTCATCAGTTCCGCAATCAGGCGCGAGCCGTCCTGCTCAAAACGCATATCGCGGTTGGTGATAATGCCCACCAGCTTTTCATCCGCGTCCACTATCGGCACTCCGGAAATGCGGTATTTGGCCGTAAGCTCCCAGGCCCGCTGGAGGGTGTCTTCGGGATGCAGAAAAAAGGGATTGGAGATAACGCCGTTGTCGCTTCTTTTTACGGCGTCCACTTCGGCGGCCTGGCGGGCGGCGGGCATATTTTTGTGAATAATGCCGATACCCCCTTCGCGCGCGACGGCAATAGCCATGCGCGACTCGGTTACCGTATCCATACCGGCGCTCATCAACGGAATGTTAAGTTTGATTTTTTGGGTCAGGCGCGTGTGGAGTTTTACGTCTTTGGGCAACACCTGCGAGTGCTGCGGGATGAGAAGTACGTCGTCAAAGGTCAAACCTTCTTTGGAAAACTTGTCGTCCATATTCCTCCGGGAGATAAGCTTTCTTCTTATTATATCATATTCCCTCCGAACGCCGTCTGTATATGGTTACTTACCGGTAGGTAGATTTATACCCTTAAAAAAGCTATAATTTATGTATATGAAAAAGAGTATTTTGCTGATTTCCCTCTTCTGCTGGGCCGGACTGCCCGCCGCCACGGTGGGGCGCGTATCGGCTTCGTCCACCCGGATGAGCCCGCAAACGCTTCAAAAACGTTTTTTATTAAAACCCGGGGACGAATTCACCCCCGAATCCTACGAAAAAGCGCAGGACGACCTGCACAACCTGCGCGTATTTAAAAAGCTGGATTTCAACGCCGCGCCCCAAAACGGCCGGGTAAACATTGACATCACCGCCGAAGACGGTTATTACCTTTTCCCCCTCGCGTTTGCGGCCGGAGGAGGCAAAAGCGCGGCCGCCGTGTCGCTGGCGGCGGGCAACCTGTTTAAACAGGGCGAAAGCACGTTTTTCTTTGCGGGCGGCAGTGAAGACGGTTTCTCCGCCAGCGCGGGAGCCAGCGTGGGGGACGATTTTTTCTCCGTCAATTTCACCAAACTTAATTTTGACCAGCGTTTCTACCAAGACTACTGGAGCAACACCTTCGGCGTGTTTTCCACCACCGATGACGAAGACGAATACAACAGCCGCCTGCTGGGCCAAATACACACCAAAAAAGAACAAATTTCCCTTACCTATATGCGCCGCCTTTCGCGCACGCTGAGCGCGTTCGTACGCCCGGAATATGTGCGCTATACCTATTCCCAAAACAGACTGGACGGCGGCAATCACAACCAGGTTACCGCCGGCCTGCGCCTATCCGACGATATCCGCCAGGAGGCCAACATGGGCGCGCTGTCCGGCTACGGGCTGACGGATAAAAAGAAAAGCCTGCAGAACCTGCCCCGCGCACGGCACGGCTATGTGGCGGACGTTTTTTATACCTCCGGAGGAGACTGGACCGGGAGCGATTACGACATCTCCAAACTCGGCCTGGACGCGGCCTGGGTGCTGGAGCTGAAAAACCGCCATATGCTGGTGGTGGAAGCCCGCGCGCAGGACGCGTTTAAAGCGTCGTTTAGCGACGAAATCGTATCCACCGATTTACTCAGCGGGATGGGCCGCTACGACCGCCAGATACGCGGTTCGCGCGGTGCGGGGGCGGCGGCTTCGTTTATCTATTATCTCCTGCGCAACGACACGGGACTCCTCTCCATCGCGCCCTTTTATGAAATCGCCTACGTCTATGCGGGCGGCGGCTACCGCCCCCACAGCGGAACGGGCGGCACGCTGTCTTACAAATTGTGGCGGTTTCCGTTCCCGGTCGGCATCAATTATACGCGCAACCTGCAGGACGGAAGCGACCAGGTGGGATTTGTTATCGGGGGAAGCTTCTAAAACTTATACAAGGGAAAAGCTCCGGCCAAACAGCCGGAGCTTTTTTTATGGCCCCGCCAAGCAAAAACAATACATTTATAAGCGCAGGCGGCGCGATTGCTATCCGCTGTCTTCACGGCGGGCCAATCTAACCCTTTTTACGGGGTTGCGCGCCGCGTGTGAAATTATATACTGGGGATACACAGTAAACGGTCCCAAAACAGGGCTTTGTGTAAATAAGAAGCACCAACGGAGGGTAAATATATGGGAATGAAAGGAAGAGAAATTGTAGAAAGAGCGGGGGTAGACGTAGACGCTCTTATTAAACTCCTCAACAAAGCGTACAGCGACGAATGGCTGGCGTATTATCAGTATTGGGTAGGCGCACGCATCGCCTCCGGACCCATGGCACCGGCCTTAATCCCGGAGCTGGAAGAACACGCCGCAGAAGAGCTGGACCACGCCACCAAACTGGCCAAACGCATTATTGAACTGGGCGGCACCCCGGTGCTGAGCCCGGAGGAATGGTACAAACAAAGCACGTGCGGCTATTTGGTCCCGTCGGACCCGGACGCCGCAATCCTGCTTAAACAAAACATTCAGGGCGAACGCTGCGCGATTGAAGTGTACAGCAAACTGCTTGACGTGGTGAAAGGCAAAGATATGATTACGGGCAACCTGATCCGCAAAATTCTGGAAGAAGAAGTGGAACACGAGCAGGACCTGGAAGACATCGGCCAGGATTACCTGGGCGGTAAAGCCAAATCCGGCTCCTGCGGCTGCTCCAAAAAATAATTCGCCCGCATCAACCGAAAAGGCCCTCGCAAAGAGGGCCTTTTTTATGCACGGCGCAGAAAATCTATTTCAGCACGGGGTACGGCTCAAACACTTTGCCCGACACCACGACATTTTTCCCCCGGCGTTCCTCCGGCGTTTTGATGGCGTTTTCCACCCGTTCGCTGCGCGTAAACGGCACCGCCGAAAAAACCGTGTGCGGAGCCGAGAACTTCTTTACCCATTCTTCAAACGGCGCGGGCGACTCGCCCGTTAAAAATTTATCCGCCACCACCGGGGTAAAGCGGCCGTCCCGGTTCATGATGAGCAGCGTGGCCGTATGGTAACGCCACGGCGGCGCGGAAGCGCCGTCCGCCAGCACAAAATGCTCCCCCTGCGCCGGACGCAAAAACTCGCCGGAGGCGGGCCGCGCCACTACCCGGTATATACGCATCAGCCCCCAGTTTTTTGAACGGGAAGCCACCGCTTCGCACGCGCACCGCCCGAACAGATAACTGCAGTAATTGCACTCGTCGCTTACGTAACGGTACAGCCGCTGCATGGTACTTTTGGAAGGTTTGATTTTGGTGTCCAGGGCCGACAAATCAGGCTGGGGCTGTTCAAACACCACCACCTGCCGCCGCCCCTGCTCCACCGCGCGCCGCAGCCATTTGGCCAGCAGTTCTTTATCGGCCACGTTCACGGCCCCGCGCAGCAAGTTCTTTTCGGCCAGGCGGTAACCGCCGCCGGGCGCGGCCGGATGCGCCGAGCGCGCAAGCACCTGCAAAAACGCCAGTTCGCGCCGGTCGTTTAACGGGTCCTGCGCATTATAGGCGGGCAGTTTGGCCTTGGCGAAAAATTCCGTCAGCCAGGCTTTTATTTCTTTTTTATGCTCTTGATAAAACGAAGCGGCTTTGGACGCGTCAAAAGGTCTGCGCGCCATGCCAAATCCGTCCAGCACGCCCAGGTAATTAAACGTCAGTTTGCCCGGCACGTCCGTGGCGTAGGCCGCGGTGCTGACGTACATATTAAACAGGTAAAAAGCCGTGGCGCGCACGTGTTGGTCCGTTACGCCCACATCAAACAGTCTCTCCCAAAAACCCGGGCCGCCGGGCACCTGCCCGCTGGGAAAATAAAAGCGCATCATATACAGTCGGTTCATCCCGGGGTTCTCCTGTACGCTGCGGCGCATGCGCACCGCTTTTTCAAGCGCCGAAGAAAACGGCGTGCGGTATCCGCTTTCCCGGGCAAAGCCAACCCCGCAAAGCGCCGCCGCCAACACCGCCGGAATAAAAAGACGCAAAACTTTTTGCATACGTAATAGTATAGAAAAACGCGCCGCCTCAAACAAGGGCCAAAAGGCCCGCCGCGCCGGGCCCAAAAGACCCACGCACATCCGGCCACAACGCGCGCGGATTATATTATAATATAGGGGACGTCTCACCAAAGTTTCAAAGGAGATTATCAAATGTGGTATGGAATTGCCGCCCTGAGACCCTTTGAACAATATGCGCTGTTCGGCGTGTTGTTCATTGCGATTCTGGGGCTTTTATACGCGCTGTTCCTGCGCAAACAGGTTACCAGCGAAGAAACCGGCACCCCTGAAATGTTAAAAGTATGGGGAGCCATCAAAGAAGGCGCCAACGCCTATCTTAAAAGACAGCTCAAAACCATCCTTCCGCTTATCGGCTTGCTGACGGTCTGCCTTTTCCTCTCCGTTTACATCGTCCCGGTATCCCAGGACTCTATGGAACGGTTTGCCGGTCTGTCCCCGGAGAAAGTAAAACTCATCGCCGCTTTCGGGCGCGCGGGCGCGTTCATTTTGGGCGCGGTATTTTCGCTCCTGGTCGGTCAGCTGGGGATGCGTATCGCCGTGGACGCCAACGTCCGCGTGGCGGCCGCCTCCAAACGCAGCTTTGGCGACGCGCTTAAAATCGCGTACCGCGCCGGCACCGTAACGGGTATGCTTACCGACGGTTTGGGCCTGTTCGGCGGAACCATTATTTTCATTATTTTCGGCATCGCCGCGCCGGACGCCCTGCTGGGCTTCGGTTTCGGCGGTACGCTCCTTGCGCTCTTTATGCGCGTGGGCGGCGGCATTTACACCAAAGCGGCCGACGTAGGCGCCGACCTGGTGGGTAAAGTGGAAGCGGGCATCCCCGAAGATGACCCGCGCAACCCCGCCGTCGTGGCGGACCTGGTGGGCGACAACGTGGGCGACTGCGCCGGTATGGCCGCGGACATCTTTGAATCCTACGAAGTCACCATCGTCTCCGGCCTGATTTTGGGTATTGCGCTGTGGAGAATCACCGGCCACCACGAGTGGATTGTGTATCCCCTTCTGGTGCGCGGTATCGGCGTGCTGTGCTCCATCATCGGCACCTATGCGGTAAAAGATTCCAAACGCACCGCCGGCAACGCGATGAAAGCCATTTTCAAAGGCTACAGCATCTCGGCCACCATTTCGGTGATTATTTTCGGCGTGCTGGCGTACTTCTATATGAACACCGTGCCCGGCGGCTGGTGGAGACCTTTCGCCGCCACCACCATCGGTATTCTGCTGGCTATCACCATTGACCGCCTGACCGAATACTTTACCGGCACGGAAAACAAACCCGTGCAGGAAATCAAAAAATCCACGTCCACCGGCCCCGCAACGACCATTCTGTCCGGCATCGCGGTGGGCTTTGAATCGGCCGTGTGGACGACGCTGGTCATCGCGGCGTCCATCTTCTGCTCCGTCGTCATTTTCGGCACGATTGACGGTTTGTCCCCCGTGGAAAAATTCAACTTCATTCTCTACGGCGTGGCCATGACCGGTATCGGTATGCTGACTTTAACCGGCAACAACGTGGCGATGGACTCCTTCGGCCCCATCGCCGACAACGCCAACGGCATCGGCGAAATGGCCTGGCACGGGCAGGAAGACGAAGACACCAAAAAAGCCCGCCAGATTATGGCCGACCTGGACGGCGTGGGCAACACCACCAAAGCCATTACCAAAGGCGTAGCCATCGGCTCGGCGGTGATTGCGGCCGTGTCGCTGTTTGCTTCTTATATGGTGGACGTGAGCAACGTCCAGCGTCTGCTTAACGACGCCTGGGCCGCCGCCGGAGAAGCCAAAGTGCTTACGCTTTTGTCGCAGGTGGGCATTGTGGTTTCCAACCCGGTCGTGTTCGTGGGTATGCTGGTGGGTGCGGCGCTGCCGTGGCTGTTCTCTTCTTTCGCCATTAACGCCGTCAGCCGCGCGGCCGCGCTGATTGTGCAGGAAGTGCGCCGCCAGTTTAAAGGCGGGGTGCTGGAAGGCAAAGCCCGGCCCGATTATACGCGCGCCGTAAGCATTTCCACCGTCGCCGCGCAGAAAGAACTGATTATTCTGGCGCTTTTGGGCATCGTGTCCCCGGTAGTGGTCGGTCTGGCCTTCGGCGTGGAAGCCCTGGGCGGATTCTTAGCCGGGATTATCGTCTCCGGCCAGCTTCTGGCGGTATTTATGTCCAACGCCGGCGGCAGCTGGGATAACGCCAAAAAAGTGGTGGAAGACGAACCTTCCGACATTGCCGCCAACACCGGCAAAGGCTCCGAACGCCATAAAGCCAGCGTGGTGGGCGACACCGTGGGCGACCCGTTGAAAGACACAGCCGGCCCCGCCGTCAACCCGCTGATTAAAGTGGTGAACATGGTGGCCGTTATCGTGGCTCCCATCATCGTGAACTACCACAACGATTTTACCCCCTTGGGCAAAATCGGCTGGGTAATCGTTATTTTCCTGCTCGCCGTGTTGAGCTGGGCCATTTTGTCCAGCAAAAAACCTGCGCAGGAAATCGGTTCCGACAAATAAGTTTCAGGCTGCAAAAAACCCCCGCTTCCTGACAGAAGCGGGGGTTTTTATATCGGTCCGTTACCAGTTCAGCACATTATTTTCGGCCCACTCGGTGCACATCTGCCGCTGGTATGGTGTGGCTCTGGAATACAGCGAACACATCCGTTTGCCGTCTTGCTTGATAGCCAGCGAATAGACCTTTTCCCCGCTGGTATCGTTTTCGTCCACCCGGCGGCTGACTAAAGCGATATAGCCGCTGAGTCCGTGTGCACTCGCCGAAAAAATAAAGTACCGCCCAACTTGGTCCGGCAGATGCCCGTATTTGCCGCTGCCCGCGTATCCGACATCCAAATCATTGATGTCTTTGGTATAAGAACCGTTTGCCATAAAATACATTCGGTTGGCGCGCGCGATAGTTTCCACCGCCGATACGGCTTCCGCCATACGGGCTTTTTCCACCGCTTTTTCATACTGCGGCAGCGCCAC
>ENA-OPIO01000139-OPIO01000139.1-human-gut-metagenome-genome-assembly--contig:-NODE-139-length-28211-cov-2.498792_pt1 | contig 28211 bp, 30 predicted proteins | sample MGYA00241395_ERZ501636 | MGnify/ENA primary metagenome ERZ501636 (study PRJEB25962, sample SAMEA2042198) | human gut metagenome | biome: human gut; feature: human-associated habitat; material: faeces... | reverse complement strand
AAGCGTTTATTCAGCCATCCGCCCAGCGCAGTTATCAGTGAAACTACTATCGTTAATGCTTCTTTCATTCGTCATAGTGTGTAGCGTTAATACTATATCGTTATTTCGCTGCTCCACAATTACCAGCCAGTGTTTGGCTAATGCCTGTACTAATTCGGTGTCTAACTCGGAAAGCCGCAGCACCGCTTCCGGTTCCTGTCCGTTAATATGTTCCATCTCTTATGCGCTGTAGGGTTATTGTTCTTCGCCGGTGCTTCTTTTTGATTGCCACTACTTCAAAGTGGCCACGGATATAGACCCACCGGAATGTGTGAGGCTCCAGCATTTTTAATATCTTGCGCCGCTTGCCGTATTCGTTGGCGTGCCGCATAAATCCCAGATAACTGTTAATGCTGCTAACCGCGTGCTCTACTTCCTCTATGGTTTCGGCACGGTTCAGTCGGCGCACCGCCATAACAAAGTTTTTCAGCGTGCGGTTACAAACGTATATCCGCTGCTTTTTAACCACGTTCCCGGTAAACTCTACGCCTTTGGTGTAGTGCTGGATATAGAATTTGTGCGGATGTAGGGTCAGACCGTATTTGCCCAGCAGTTCCCGGATTTTCGGCACGGCTGCTAAAATCTTCTGCTTATCGGCATCCAGTATATAGAAGTCATCTACATACCTGCCGACATAGGTAAAGCCCAAATCATTTAGCAGGTACCAGTCCAGAATGTTAAGCAGGAAATTTGCGAAGTGCTGCGCAAACAGATTACCTATCGCCACGCCCAGACCCTCGCCGTTTGTAAACAGCGATTTGTTTACTGGCAGAAAATCCCAGTAGTGTAGTGGGCTATGTCTTTCGCAGCTCTTTTCCGGACTGTGCAGGATAACCACCCGGCACAGAAAACGCAAATCCTCTATGTCGCTGCCTTTGTAACGCTCCAGTATAAATTTGTCTATCATTCCAGCCAGCATAGCTTTGTTTATAGACATAAAGAAGCCCTGCAAATCCAGCTTCGCTATATAGCAGTCACGGGTGTAGTTTTGGCTGCACTCCTTAATGTCGTTGTACAGCATATTAACGCCGTACATCTGTCCTTTGCCTTTCCGGCAGTTAAACGTGCGTGGGCTAAATACTTCTTCAAAAAGCGGCTCCAGCCGTAGGGCTATCCAGTGGTGTACTATCCTGTCCTCAAAAGAAGCCGCAAATACTTCTCGATACCGTGGACGCGTTACGACAAAACAGATAGACTTACCCGGCTGATAGATACGGTCATTTATACGGTCGCGAAGTGCTACTAACTTGCTACCGTAGTCTATTTCGTACATAATGGCACTGGCTGTTCTCCGCTTGCTTTTGCGGCAGTCATAATATGCTTCTAACAATCCGTCCGTAGTAACCATATCCTTTTATCTTAACTTTGTGTGTCGGTTCATCTGAAAAAGTGCTGAAACGGGCCTAACTCTGTTCTGGTTCGTTGCCTTAGTGTTGTTGTTCGCGTTGCCATTGTTGAGGTTCAAATTCCACGCGTTGGTCGCGCTGTACTCGCAACTCCGTGCCGCTCTTGCTTGGTCTTAACTATAAATGATAGTGCGCAGCCCATTTTTACAGATAACTTGCACGCTCGGTTAGTCGTAACTTTCCAAATCTGGCATTTACTCGCTATCCATTGCTGATAATTTTTAATAGTGAGTTCTTCCACGCAGTAGACTGTTTGCCTATCGCGTCCGTCAGTTCGATAATATTTGCGTGCCTGCTTCTGCCTAATATCCATTTCCTTTCACCCGCTATGCGCAGCAAAGTTTTCAATACTTCAAACTGCGACTGGAAATTTACCAAATGCTGGATACGGGTTTGTCTATCCCGGTTTATGTAGGCCGCCGATATTTCGGATATAAGATTTACGCCTATGTCGTGCATCTTGCTGCCTACGCTAAACTTGTAGGCTCTCGGAAAGTTAGGCGTAATATCCAGAATTTCGTCTAACAGTTTACGGCAGTCTAAATATATCTGCGTGTTTGATACCAGTTTTGATTTATTCATATCTCAAATTTTGCACTGTAGCAGGTAAAAGGAAATTTCTATGTCTTGTGCGGCTACCGCCGCACATTAAAGATTAAAGTCTAACTATTAACAACTAACGTAAAAATGCTGAAACGGGCCTAACTCTGCCCTGGTACGTAGCCTTAGTGTAGTTGCCCGCGCTGCCATAGGTGAGGTACAAACCCCACGCGTTGGTCGCGCTGTACTCGGTACTACTCCAGTACCACGTTTCGGCTAACTGGGCCGCTCCGTTAATCAGCGATAGCGCATAATTGATTTTGCGCATATTGGCGTAAATCATCATCAGCTCGCCCAGTGACGGTAGCCACCATTTCCCCGCTGTCAGTCCCTGCCCGTTGGCGTTCACCCGTTCATAGGATGCACAAAAGCCCGGCGCATAGCTCTCCGTATTACATTCGCTGTGCGTAATCTGCGCTGCCGTGCTGGTCTTTCCCGTCCAGTCATTCAGTGCCGTTTCTCGGTCGGTTGTGGTCTTGCCGCCCGCACTGACTGCGGCACTGCTCCAGTACAGCGTAGCTTCCGTAGGGGCTACCACCAGAATTTTGCCGCCCTCTACCACCATAACGCCTTCGGCTATCTCGCCGCTGTTCTGATAGCTCGCCCACTTGTCCGGCTTGACTGCCAGCGGGTAATCATCACTTTTGCGGTGAAACATGATAAATACACCGTCATTCATAGCGTTGAGGTTCAGACCGCCCAGCAAAGACGCTTTGAGGTTTGCCAGCGTTATTTTTGTCACGTTGCCGCTGGCATCGGTCAGCGGTATGTACTGTGACGCGCTCATAGTAGTAACCGTAGTTACTGAATTTAATGTTTTCGTTTTCTTTGCCATACTTTAATCGTTTATGGTTAATGATATGTTTACCAGTCTCTCGGTAATTTGTACTGTATCCACAGACCGTAATAACTCGTATTTCCTACGGTTCGTATAATGTCCCGGCACCAGACTAATTCCATAGCGTCGCACTTACTTTCAAAGTTCAAAGTATTAGTACCCGTCAGTGTTGCGTCTTGGTTGTAAATTAGTGCCGGTCTTGAATACCGGCTACTGGTTCCGTTATACGTGTAACAGTAGTTCATACGCAGTTTTAACGCTCCATTTCCCAGCCTCTTAATGCGTATTACATGGCCGTCGTCATATAATTGCATAATCGGTAGTACCAGTGTTAAATCACTGTCGTTAATGGCTATTACGTTATAATCATAGCGGGTTAGGTTCACTGTGCCGCTGCTGCTTATAACTGTGTTTTTTAGGGCAAAGCCACTTACCGCGCCGCCGTCTATCTGCAAAGCCCGGTTATCTCGTGAGCCACGCGCCGATACCAGTGCTGCGTAATTAACGCCTAAACCCCACTCGTCGGTATCGTCGTGGTTTTCAAATCTGGCTACTCCACGCGCTCCAGACGTTGCGGGCAAAATGTTTCCACCTATACCGGCAAACGCGCCCATACTGTCGTTTCTAAAGATAATATAGGCATCGTTTGTAAACGGGTCGTTTGTCAGTCCATTGCCGGATACCTTAAACCCTGCTATATTACCGCTTTGTACGGTTATGTTATTGAAAGTACCTGTTTTGCAAGTTACCGTACCGTCCTTTGCCTTAAATACCACATTGCCGCTGCTGTCTTTCATTTCTATAGCCTCCACGCCCAGATTTTCTACCAGAGCGTATGCGGCTAACAGTATCTTAGTCGCCACCAGCTGTATTTTATCGCCCAACTGCCAGTAACCATTATTCCGGTCGGTCGTGCTGCCGGGATAGTTGGACGCTGTTTTGGCGTGCGACTTTTTGCAGGTGTAGTAATTGTTGTTATACAGCACTACATCTATCCACTGCTCGCCAACCTTACCGGCTTGGAAAGTGTAGCCCACGGCGCAGTCACTCCACGCCTGCGGGCCTCGCAGTGTCGCGCCCTGCTCTCCTTTGTCGCCGGGGTCGCCTTTGCGGATAAACTTAACTACCTGTGTTCTGCTTACACCCATAGCCGTACTACTTTACGCTCGTAATGGTAACTGATACATCGCCGCCCGCCTGCTGGCAGTGGGCGCGTGTCACGGTCTGGCTGGCTTTCGGTGTGTCCCGGTCAGTGTTCAGATATACGCCGGCCGCATCTTTCAGCACGAAATAAAACTGCGTATCCAGTGCCTTAGTGGACGTTCCGCGCTTAACTACCACTGGCGTATAGGTCACTTGCCCGTTACCGCTGGTATCTTCCGTTATCGCCTCATCCTCCGGGCTGGGGTGTGGGTCTATGTCGTAAGGGTCGCTGGCATCCATCACACTTTGTATGTCCGTGCCTATTTCCGCACCGTCACGGTAGACGTGTACCCGATACTCGCCGTAGGTGTTAATGTCGCTGGCGTTCACGGTCAGCGTCTGCGCAGTCTTGCCGGTCAGCGTTTCCCAGCCGGTCGCGCCCATCTTCTCCCACACATACGTTAAGCCCTTGGATAGTGCGTTACCGCTCTGGTATGCCATAGCCTTTAATATGCAGCTTCCGCCCTTTTCCGTAATCACGAAATTTTTGCTGTCGCCTGCTGCGATAGTCACACGGTAGCTGCTTCCGGTAGCCTGCTGTATCGGGATAGTGTACGTGGCTTGTATCTGGTCGCTCTGCGTGCCGTAACTGATAGTGGCTACCATCTTGATAACAGCGGGTGCGTAGCCTGCCAGTGCGGCTATGTTTTTGAGGATTTGCAGACCGTAATATAACTGGTCGCCGCTCGGTGCTACCGTCTTGAAATACCCGGCAAACGTGCCGGTCGATACGCCGCCGCTAAATGAAATCTTTTGGTCGTTAAAATAGTATTCCATCGCGTCCGGGTCTGCCACGCCCTCTGCTACACGGCTGCTGGTGCAGACGAAATACAGTATAGGTTTCAACGTGGTAAAATCCGGATAAACTGCTGTGGCATCGTTTGGCGTTCCCTCGTACTCTTGGTACAAATCGCCGTTTGGCGACATAATCACAGCGGTATATGTACCCGCCTTGCTGATAAATTTAATCGTTCTGCTGGTGCTTGCTGTACTCATAGTTAAGCCTCCGTTTCTTCTTTAATGGTCGTTTCTTCCTTTCCCTCATCATCGCCGGTAACGGCTTCCGGCTGGTCGGTTTCTTCCGTTACTTCGGGTGCCGGGTCTGCCGTTTCGGTTTCCTCGGATGCTGTGGCCTGGCCATCGGTCGGGGTTGGTTCCGGGTCGGTCACTTCGCCCGGTTCCTCTGTTACGGGCTGGTTTTCATCCTGCCCATCTTCCGGGCTTTCCGGTTCTGGCTCTGGTTCGGGTGCCGGTTCTTCGCCTGCCTCCGTATCCGTACCAGCTTCCGGCACGTCCGTAGGCGTGTCGATATTGCCCGGCTGCTGTTCCGTGGCTTCCTCTACGACAAACCGGGGGTCGGTCGCTACCGGCAGTTTCCTAACTACCGTGCCGTCCTGTTCCTCTCTGGCTTCATGCGCTTGCAATGCCAGACCGCCTATTTGCTCCAAAATCTGCGGCAGTTCGGTTAGCCTGCCGAAAGCCAGCATATCAGCCTGCCAAAGCAGATAGTTACCGTCCGTAACCTTATTACGGTCATTCTCTAATTTAAGGTATTCCGCTACCTTTCCGTTTGCTTTAATGTATCTTGCCATATCGCCTATATTGGTTTTTAGTGAATAATCAAAATATCGCCGTCCGCATCGCAGAAAATCGCATCGTCCGTGCCATCTTCCCACGCTCCGGCATATCCTCTGTCTTTCACGTCCAGACCGATTACCCCTCCATAGTTGTCATCCATTTTGGCGGTAGGGATTATCGGGCTTTTGCCGTGCGCCACCAGTGAATAACTTAAACTGCCGCTGGCTTTGTTCGTGGCTATATACCACAGCGGTAACAGTTCCTTTTCCGCGTTCTCTATTTCCCCGTTAGTGGTGCGGATAATCGCCGTGGGTGCTATGTTCAGCAGACCCGCCGGAATGTTATACGGTACGCCTGTAAAATCAAACTCGTACTTAGGTATCCGGCGTATGAAACTGGCTATAGCCTGTGGGCTGGCATCGGTCAAAGCCACGCTGCCGGGGTTGCCGTCCGCGCTGTACTTCACCCGGCACCGCAGATACATTTCATCTCCCATCAGCCAGCGGTTAATAGTTACCGTGCCGTTACTGTTCACCGTAATATCGTAGTCCATTACAGCGTCACTTCCTGCGGTGCGCCACGTGCTGCCGTCCAGCACTTCCCACACCAGCGCATATTTACTGCTGTCGCACACCTTATCACCCAGCCATACCGTAGCCTTAACGGTCTGCGTCTGCGGGTCTGACAGAGGGTTAAATATCGTCTGGTCGGCTGCGTCCAGTTCTACCCGCACTTGGTCGGATGCACTGCCGCAGCTGATTAAATAACTGCCCTGTATAATCATCACCTGCCCGGTGCGGCTGTCTACATACTCGGCATAGAATACCAGCGTAATAGGTACTTTCGGCTCTGCGTTCCTCTTTACCTTGATACGCCCTGCGCTGCCGCCGCTGGTGGTTATCTCGTAGTTACTGTTTCCAGTTCCTATCAGCGTCTGCGTGCCGTTGATATTCTCGTACCAGCGTATGTTTGTCAGTGCGTGGTTAATGCGCCCTGCGCCTATCACTTCGTCTTTGTCTATCACGGATACGATAGGCTGGATTATTAGCGGTGTCAGCGTATAATCCGGCGTATATTCCTGCGTGTCGGTGCTGTAGTTCTGCTTATCTGGCACGCTGCCATCTACAGAAAATGATATTTGCAGCTGTAGCGGCTTCCAGTTAAAATCAAACCGTCTTGTTTTCATGCGCCACCCGGATTAAATCAGACCTAAAACAATGCCTACAGCGTCTGCCAGCAGGTCGCGTTTCTCAAACGTGCCTTTTTTCAGCCGCCTATCCCAAATAAATTCTTTGCCCAGACCGATAGCGGCGGTAATCAAAACCGCTGCCCACAGTGGCAAAAAGTTACCTAACAGCTGCATAATCACCATACAGCAGATAATATGCAGCAAACCGTCTACTCCGAAATAGTCTAAAATCTTTTTCATATCTAATACTCCTTTCTACTAATACTGGAAAACTGCGTTTGCGGTACCAGCTTCGTTACCCATTCCGTCCCGCAGCGTCACCGTGGCTATGAATTTCAGCACCTTTGGCACATATCCGTTAAAGTCGCAATCCTCTACCGTTAGGTCTATGGACTTGCCAGCCCCGGCGTGCTTCAATGCCCACGCATTATCGGATGCTACACGCTCCACGCCGTTAGCATCTTCGCTGTAGCGCGTCCACTGTACATCAGCATCCAGAATGTCTGCCGTTATATCCATGTTGTACAGCCGGGCTATTATGGTCAGCGTCAGATTAAATTTGTCCGGGTCAAACAGATAGTCGGTTTCGGCAAAATCTACGGTAAAATCCGGGTTTCCCTCCACCATCGCCCAGTCGGTATTATTCCACGCCGGGGCTGTGGTCGTGCCGGTTTTGGCGCAGCGGTATTTACACCCGTTATACCACACGTCCGAAATCTCGTACCTGCCTGTGTTCGGGTTCAACGCCTCACAGTAGTAATCGCCTGTGGCACTCCACGGGCCACGGTCTACTATCTCGCTAACCGGCTTGCCTTGATAGTCTATGCGGATTATGTCCTGTACGACTATGCCACGCGCATACAGATAGTCTTGCCCCTCTGCTATCGGCAAATCCAGTTCGCGCAGAAACTCCGGCAGTTCGCCAAAGGTCGCCCCATAGTTGGTGCGGTCTATTATCGGTTTCGTTACCCCGGTCAGCCGGACTATCCGCCCCTCGGTGCTGGATAGGTAGATACAGCTTTGCCGCTTGGTATCGGTCTGGTTTCCCCATCGGGCTATCTTCATCATTTCGCACGGTGGGTAATTGGTTCCGGCTGGCACTTCGTCACCCGGATACAGCGTTACTTCGATATAGTTGTTAGCGGTGTTCACGCTGTTTACACGCATCCAGCTGGTGTAATATACGCCGCTTCCAGTAGCCAGCGTGTTAATGATACCTTTCAGCACGTTGTTAGGATACTGGGCTGTAAAATAGCCCTCCCACTTGCTTTTAAGACGCAGACCATAGCAGTTATCGCCCAAATCGTCCACGCTCTCTATGGTGTCCGCCTCCGTTAATAACTGGTCGCCCTCTATGGCAGATAGGCGGTTTATTATTAACTCCATGCACTCAAAGTAGCTGCGTACACGGACGCTTTCAAATTCAGCGTTTCCCAGCTGGTCTATCCCTGCACCTTTCCCGGCATACAGTGACTGCACAAACTCGCCAAATTGCGCCCCGGACTTGAATATGGAAAGCCCTAACACAGTCAGCATCTTTTCAAAAGTTAGATTACCTTTGGCGACATCATCCACCAGACGGGACAAAAACTGCTCCCGTATCGGGCTATCTTCGCTTAGGTCTTTGGCGACATCAGCGTACCCGGCTTTTACCTTTTCGGTTACTTGCTCGGTTGTGGTTTCTCCGGTTTCTGTATCTTCCTTTTCCCGTATCTGGGTCAGATACATATAGCCCTGCCGGTCTGTGGAAATCTCGTTAAGTGCCGATAAATTACCGTGGGTATGTCCGTCACCCGTTACTGTGCTGCCACCGCCACCGGCTCCGCTCATCACTACGGTAGTAGTTCCACCGCCTATACCTTGCTCCCGCAGACGCTCACTGCGTGGCCTCGGTGTCCGAAGTGTTATTTTTGCAGTATATTGTTTATCCATATCGGTATTACTTTACTTCTTCTATACTTTCGTACTCATCGGGTCTAAACTCGCAGTATTCCGCATCCGTGCAGTCCGCTATAATATCCTGTTCCTCACTCATCAGCATAAACCGTTTATCGCCTTGGTTCTGCTCGGTGTAGTAATGCAGTCCGTCATCTATCACAGCCTCGCCGGATAGCGTTGTTTTTCTGTCGGCATACTGGCTGTAGATAGTGCCTATCAGCAGTTTTTCCGGGTGGTCTGTCACGCCTGCGCGGGTCAGTTCCTGTAGCTGTTCGCCTGTCTTGGTTCTGTGGTAACAGCCTTTGGCAGTAGGGCAAACGGATACAGCAGTACCGCATATAGTATCTATATCTATTTCTTCTTTTGCCGATTTATTGATATATCCGCTGTACTCTACATCTTCCAGCTCTGCCGCATCAAATATCAGATTATTATTTACCACATCTACTACCGGGGCTTTATATAGGCACCAGCGCAGCATATTGTATATACCGCTTTTATCCCACTGGCTTTCCGCGCTGCCAAATCCGCAGTTATCTACTCTCTGCCCATAGTCGTAGCCTAATATACCCTCCTGTATTTGTATCTCCAGATACCCGGCTACTGGCGGATACGGCATATATTCGCCATCATCCATTTTCTTGAAACTGTCGTATATCTCCAGCCCCATACGTCCGCCGCGCCCATCGGGTCTACCTATGCAGTGCCGGTTTCCTTGCCAGCCTCTAATCCCGGCATCCTCTCCGAAGTTATCGGGGTTATAGTATTCCAGCCAGCAATCGCCGCCGGGGTCTGCCCCGGATACCCATTTGCCCTTACTGTAGCCTAAATGCCCTTTAGTCGCTCCAGCTGCGGTTTCCCGGTTACTATAATGGTATAGGGCTTTTCCGTCTTTGTCATACAGCGTAATTTTTGCAGGAATGAATACAAAGCCGCTGCGGGTCTTAACCACATTATCGTTACCCTCATCGTTACCGCTCGTGCTGCCAGATAACGGATTATATCTCGCATCTATCAGCACTTCTTCCATTACTCGCACTTTGTATTTTTTCATGCTTTCGGCATCCAGTTTGGGCAAAAATACGCGGTTCGTAGTCAGTATTTCGGAATTGCCGGAAAGTCCGGCACGCGGTATCCTGCTATGTACTTTCCATTTGGGCCATCCGGTACTTATGCCACCGTGTCCGCCTGTACGGAAAGCATACGCCACGCCTGTACATTCAGTAGCACCACCAGTAATAGGCAGTATATGAAAGTACCGGCACCATGTCCCCTTACTCTTTAGTCCGCTTCCGTGGTTGTTTATGAAAATAGTAAAGTCGATTAGATTGTAATCCCAGTTACTGCCCTGCCTGTGTTCTTCGCTGTAGTCCGGATAATAACTGTAGTATTCCCCCCATTCGTCATAATCAACCGTAGGCGCATCGCTCGTTAAATTCGTATGCTCTATGTCATATTTACCGCCGTACTCCATTTCATCGCTTAACAGTTCGGCACTGCTGTACGGACTGAAAGATACTATAACATTGTTCGCCACCTTATCCGTCCCCATCGTCTGACTGTCGCCGTCCCATTGGATAGCCTTTGGCGTTCCTTTGGTGTACAGCCCGTTTAGGTCATACAGATAGATAGTGCCAGCCCTTTGCACTATTCGGACTGCCAGCGGCTGTAAAATGCCCTCCAGCACCTCATACAGCGTAGATGCTTCGCCGTCCTCATCTACAAAGTTTTCAGACCTAACCGATATGCCGCCGCCTGTAATGCTGGCACCATCGGTAAATGTCGTAGTTATGTAGTCTGTGTTAAGTCCGCTATACAGAATAACAGCACGCTGCAAAGCATAAGTAATAATATCCCGTATCGTCTGGATACCGGATAAATCGTACTTGATACGGTCTAAAATACCGAAGTCGCTAAACGTCAGACTGACTTCATAACCGTTAGCCATTTCGTAGGGTTCTTCGTAAAATTCCGGGTCTAACGCGCCGCTCCAGTACAGTTTATTGTTTTTGTAGACATCCATACGGATACGCCCTACTTCGATAGTGTATAAATCTTCGTATGTCCTATCACCGGGGCTTATTATCTTTAGTGTAGCGTTGCTGCCTAATATCACTGTTTCTTTATCCTCGCGCTGCCACTCGATAACCAGCGGTGCATCCGCCGGAAACTCCAAAGCCCCTACAGAAGCAAACGCCGTGTCCGCTTCCTGCATAATATCCACCCGCCACACAGTCCCGGCACGGCTCACAAATTCGCCTGTATATCGTAGATACTTCATATTAACTGCGTTTTGTTATATTGTTTTCTTTGTTTAATATCCCTACCAGTGTGCGCCCCTTAATCTCAAACTCCACTTTGCCAAAATCCATACTTGCAGGCTGTGCCAGCATACCACGCAATTTATCCAGCGGTGCGATAACTTCCGGGTTTCCTTTCGCGCCTGCGTACTCGCCAACCATCGCCAAAGTAGGGCCGGACGCTATACCGCCCTCTGCCAGCATCGGAATACCTGCGGCGGCTGTAGCTGCCAGCATCGCCGTAACAAATCCCATCGCAATACCAAAACCGGCAAACGGTATGTAGGCGTGCGCCGCCATATACTCGGATGCTGCTAACTCTTTCCAGCTCGCAGCCTCCAGTTTGTTTGCCGTTATAATGGCTGCTGAGGCTGCGGCGTTTGTCGCTGCGGTCGTAGCTCGTACCGTTGCCTCCGTTGTTTCTGCGGTCGCCTCCACACCCTTAGTAGCGGCGTGCGCTGCACTGGCTCCGGTCAGCAGCTGGATAATACCTACTACGGTCTGTATCCCGGTGTACAGCCCTATAAATCCGTCAATGATACCAGTAACTACCTGCCATGCGTTGCCGTTGCCCTGTAGTGCGCTGGTTATCCCCTCTATGCTGCTGCCTATATTCTTGATACCGCCCCAGCCCTGCTGCAAAGCCTTTCCGGTACTCATAGAAACTTTTTCTGTTTCTACTCCAGCCTCTCTAATCGCATCGGCTTTGTCTTTCCATGCCGCTATCTGCTGGTTAATCAGCGCGGCTTCTTCGATAGTGGCAGTCTGTAGCTGGTCGTTAAGTATCTCGATATTATCGCTTATCTCCTTTAGGTTGCTCGCATCCTCTTTCCACAGCGGCGTATTATCCACGGCTGCGCCTGCGTTCCGTATGGCATCGGCTTTGGCGTTCCATGCCGCTATCTGCTGGTTAATCGCTGCCGCTTCTTCGGCTGTAGCGTCTTGCAGTTTCTCGTTAAGGATTTGGATATTATCGTTAATTTCACGCAGTGTATCCGCATCCTCTTTCCACAGCGGCGTATTATCGTCCGCAGCTTTGCCAGCGTTCCGTATGGCATCGGCTTTCTGTTCCCATAACTCTATCTGCTGGTTAATCAGTACCGCTTCCTCGGCAGATGCTGTTTGCAGTTTCTCGTTAAGGATTTGGACGTTATCGGAAATCGCTTTTAAGTTACTCGCATCTTCCGTCCACTTCGGTTTAGCGGTTCCGGTTACTTTCCCGGCTCCGGCAGTAGGGGTGTAGGTGTAATCTGAGGCGTTGGGCTTATCCATATCCAGCGTGGGTGTCGGTGTCTTTGGCTTGGATACCTCTACCGCTACCTCCACTTTCTGTTTGCCCAGCCCCAGAATGTTTTTAAGCCATTCCCATGCCTCCTTACACTTTTCTACCAGCCACTCGAAAGCCTTTGCCAAACCATTCATTATAGCGTTTGCCAGCGGTTTAATGGCTTCCCAAACCTTATCTACAATCTTCCGGAAGCCCTCGCAGTTTTTATAGGCTGCTATCAAAGCCGCCACCAGTGCGCCGATAGCGGTAATGATTAAGCCTATCGGGTTAGCGGTCAGCACCAGATTAAGCACCTTTTGTATGGCAGTCCACGCAGTAGTAGCGATAGTAACCATTTTCTGCGCAGCAGCTACAGCCACTATGCGGGTCTTTAATATCGCCTGCTGGATATTCATAGCCTTTACCGTCTTAATCAGTCCGCCGATACCCATAGCCGCCATACCGATTTGTGCGGTCAAATCCACATAGGGTTTGACATCGGTATAGATAGCGGACAAATCAATTAAGCCGGATAATCCGTTTTTCAAATTCTCCTGCATCTGTATTTGCCGCTCCTGCTGTTCCGCAGTTCCCTGCGTTGCCGCCTTAACTGCGTCCATATTCAGCTGTATGTTTGCCAGCGTCTTTATGTACTCCAGCCCGGCATCCTCTCCGGGGCCTCCGAAAATATCCGCTATGGCTGTACCCACGGCTGCGCTGCTGGCGGGTAATTCGTTCAGCTTTGCCGCCACCATCTGCATAACGTCAAACGTGGTTATGCTGCCAGCCTGTAAATCCGCCTGTACCTTTTCAGCGGATATGCCGATACCGTTAAGTGCGTCTGCCGTGGCAGTGGTCATTTCGCGAATACGCAAATTACCCTCCTTGATAACGTCCACGCCCTTATCGGAAAATACGCCCTGCTGTGCGGCGTTGGTGGTTATTGCTATAAAATCCTCTGCCGATAGTCCGGCCTCCTTGAAATAGCGCGGATACTCCCGCACAGTGTCGATAAAGTCACCGCCTGCGTTTGCCCCGCTAACTAAACCGTCCTGCACCAGCTTCATAGCATCCTCCATGCTGATACCAAAGCCTTTGGATAGCGCATTTGCAGCCCGCAGCGTTTCGTTAAAGTCCGTGCCGAAGTGTTCCGATACCGCCTGTACCTTACTGCGCAGTTTCAGCATCTCATCGCCGGTTTTCCCGGTCAGCTGCGTTATCGCTATGTTTGCGGACTGCAAACCTTTCATGCGGTCGGAAAACTGCGACAAAGCAGACGAAACGGTACTAACCGTGTTCGTTATGGCATCTATCGCCTGTACGCCTTGGCTCCAGTTTATCAGCGACTTTTTAAGGTTTTCCGCTGGTGCGATAGCGGACTGTAGGACTTTTTTAAGCCCCGCCGCATCGGTGGTCAGTTCCTTAAACTCTTTACTGTCGCCATCCAGTCTGAATGTTATACTAATAGTGCTCTTGCCCGCCATAGTATCTTTATATTAGTTCGTCACCTAATTTTCTAACCAAATTCTCCATACGCCTGCGCTGCTGCTCCGGCGTTATCTCTTTCCGTTTCTTCTTCGCCTCCACTTTCGCCCTGTCCCACGGAAACGGTAGTAACTTTTCCGGCGTTACCTTATGCCGTTTATCCAAATGCGGCTGTATAACTATCGTGGCTAATAGCCGCATCCTTTGCCAGTTGTCCTTAAAATCAGTATCGCGCTGTTCTGCATAGGCTTTGTAGACCGCTGCAAATTCTTCAAAATCCAGTTTGCAGAAATCATCATAACTTAGCCGTATGCAGCCCAGCGCGATACCCAGTAACTCTAATATGCCGTAGGGCTTTAGCTTTTTTTTTCTACATCCCCGGCATCTTCCACAGTGTTTTGCTGCATCTGCGCAGCCCATGCGGTCATTTCCTCCGGGTTAAGCGCATCGGCAAAATCCATCAGCGACATTTTGAAATCCACACCATCAGCTGCGGACGCAGAAGCCACGCAGCAGTACAGATATGTACACAAATCGGTTAGGCTGTTACTGGTAATCTCCGTTACCTCCTTGCCTGTTTCTTTCTTAAAGCGCAGCATAGCCCCCATCGTAGGACGGCACGGATATGCCACGCCATTAATCGTTACTTCTATCTTTGCCATATCCTATTAGTTTACTCTCCCGGTGTGTTTTCAGTAATTGCGCTTTCGTCCAGTGTGGTAGGCTCGCCGTCATTTTCCAGCGAAATGCTATATGTACTGTCATCCTGCGCAGGGTCTGTGCGCTCCAGCGACGCGATAATGCATTTACCTACCAAATAGGGGGTTTCGCTTTCGCGCTCCATACATTTTACCGATACCGGCTTTCCTGCTTTCCACATCGCAAACAATTCCTTAAAACCGCACTCGGTTTCGTCATAGAATACCAGACCCTCGGCACTGATAGAATACGACAAACCTACTACGCCTTTTTGTTTCCACAGTCCGCTACTGATAGCCTTACTGGCTACCGGCTTAACGGCACGCTCTTTCGTTTCACTGTTAAAAGTGGTCGTGTGTGTAGTGCAGCTGCCTACAGCCTTTTCACCCACATACAGTAGCATATCGCTACCATTGCAATATCCGCTTTTAGTTGTTCCGGGCATAATCTCTATATTTTAACATTAAACATAAGTTGCTGTACATAGGCATCATCCTGCCATGCTTCCTCGCTGTCTGACAAATAGCAGCTGCGCATAACCAGCCCGTTTACCTCGCCCTGCTTCCCGTCCAGTGCGCCGCGCACGGCTTCTGCCAGTTCTACGCCCTCCGTATAGTGTTCCGTATAACAAAGTATTTCTATCCCTACCGTGTCAGCACCCCGCCCGGACTTAACCGGCGTTTGTTCCAGCTGCGCACGCCTGTACACGATATACGGCAGTTCCGCGCTGTCCTCAACCACCGGGAAAATCTTTTTTACCCGTGCGGATACCTCACTGTCCGACATAAGGATAGACCGGATTATTTCACCGGCACTTAAACTTGTTTTACCTACAGCCATACTTTTTTGCTACTCTAAAGACATTATCAGTTACCATGTTATGAATATCGGCAGTAACGGTATCCCGTACTCCGTTCAGCGTCTGGGACATGAAGCCGTAACGCCTCATCCGTCCTGTACTGTGCGCAGACCTGCGCCGTGCGGCTCTTCTGCCACCGTTGCTTTTCGTCTTTCGCTCCTTAGTACCTTCTTCCACCCAAATTAACACGGGCTTTTTAAGCCCCTGCCGGTTGGTGTGGTATCCCGCTTCGCCTTTGCCATTCTTGCCCGCCCGCTTAGTTCCGACTGTCACCCGAAAACCGGCTTTACGCTTGAATACGATAGACCGCACGCCCTTTTCCAAATCCTTGTTAGAATGGACGCTGTTACGCAGATTGTTTACTGCCACCTTGCGTACCTTGTTGGCTTCCTTGCGAAAACCGCCTTTTATCGCCTGTAGTCTGCGCTTCGGTTCCAGTTCAGCAAATAACTGCTGCAAATTCTTATCGTCGTAGTCTATGCTTTGGGCCATAATGGTAAACTATTCATTAACTCTTTCACACAGCAGGGTTTTATACCCCTTATCCAGATTAGGTACGATATTCGTTACGGTATAAAGATAGCCGCCCAGCTGCTGCACCCTCCAGTTTTCCTGCACCGGGTGCGCATCCCGTATGTTAAACTCTACTGTGTAGTCCGGGAAATGTTCGCCTACTTCCTCGCTCCGGCTCCCGGTAGCCCTTACACGTTCAGCCCATACAGTGCGCGTCTTGGTGTATGTCACCGTTTCCGCGCCCATGCGGTCTGTCACCCGTTTAGGCTCCAGCAGATTTAACCTGTATTTCAGTGCGCCCGCTCTCATTCCGTAACGTCATCTACCAGTTTGCGATACGGTTTGATTAAGGCTTGCAGTGTATATGGCACTTCCGCCATCTGCACGCCGCTAACGGCTTCGCGCTGGTTGTACCAGTGTCCGGCTATCAGCAAAACCGCCTGCTGTAGCGTGGCTGGCAGATGCTCTCCGCCGCCCATAGCCAGCAGTTCATCGCTGCTGCGGTTGGTCGCCTCAGTTACATACTGCTCCGCTGCTTCCAGCAAGTGCGCCAAATACTGGTCATCATCGCTAAAATCGTCAGCCCTAACGTGCTGCTTTAGTAGTGCTATATCCACTGTAGCCATAATCAAACTATGTTATCCTGTTACAATCCTTACCCCGTTTACGCGCCTGCTGCCTTGCACTTTGCCAGCGCAAAAGCCTCTGTGCGCAGCGTGGTAGTGCCGTAGTTCACATTCAGCACGAAATCCACAGCGTCTTTGCGTGCTTGGCTGTACGGGTCAATGATAAACGAAATGTCGCCAAACAGTCCCATAGGCTGGTATCTCCAGTCGCCCAGACCTATAAAGCCCTCGCCGATATAGTTAGTAGTGAATACCGGCAGACCTGCGATATGGTCATTTTCGCAAACCATAATGCCGCTGCCTGCGTCTTTCGGTGTCGCTTCGGCGATAGCTTTCTGGGCTTTAGTCATCACCCAGCAAAGATGCTCACCATCCACACCGGTAGCCAGCACTTTTGCTTTGAGGCTGTTAAGCTCCTTAAATGTAGGTTCTGCGCTCACCTGTACGGGGCTGCTTGCCAGTGCCACAAACGGGCCTACCAGTGTCGTAGCACTCGTAACCTTTGTAGTGCTAAACATGATTTTGTTAAGCAGCATAGTAACCGAAAGCGGCATCAGCTTTTTAACAATCATTTCTACCACTCCCTCAGTCTGGTTAATCGCCTGCCGTGTAACCGGGATAGCGATACCGATACGCTGCGGCGAAGCGGTCAGTTTAGACATCGAAATTTCGGTGTCAGTCAGTGCCACGCCCTCACCCTGTATCGTTGCCTCCACAGTTTCGTAGGTTGGCCAAATGTAGTCACCGGCCAGACCGGTAGGCATAGGCAGACCGACTTTATCCAAAATCAGCCCCTCTACCAGCGGGTCTAAAATGTCCTGCATCTTCACCGGCACGATACCGCCTGTGGTCACGTCCGCCACCATCACCAAATCACGCATCAGCATAATTTGTGTCTGTCGGCCTGCGGCTACGTTCTCGCGGATAATGCGGTTAGCATCTTCCACCGTAGTAGCGTTTTCGCGCAGATGCTCTACTGCCAGTGCCTGCATCTTCATTTGCAGCAGCTGGTTTTCCCTTACCAGCGCGTTATACTCTGCGGTTTCCGCTTCTGTACGCTCGCGCTGCTCTTTTTCGCACAAATCCGCAATCTCGTTAATGCGGTCGCAGTTAGACTGGTATTTGTCTACTAACTGTCGTGCGTTTACTGTTTTCTTCGTTGCTGTTGTCTTTGGCATACTCTAAAAAACTTTTATGGTTAAACTTATGTTATAATAATTGCGCAGCAGCGCGGCGCATTTCGCGCACTTGCTCGCGCAGCTTATCTTCGTTCTTCGGTTGCTCTGGCTCCGGCTCCGGGGTGCGCAGTTCCTTAAACAGTTCCCGCGCTTCCGCTTCGCAGTTAGTATCGGGATATGCCGGGTCAGCTGCCAGCGTAAAATCGTATATCCCGGTAATCACATTAACCGTGTAGGTTATCACCGTCTTTCCGTCCACCCTCTGCACGTCACGGGATACATACGCGCTGTCGTAGTAGTGCGTGCTAAACATGAAGCTACAGCCAGATATGTCGCCGCGCCTAACCAGTTCCAGTGCTTTGTCACCGTCCACCGTCTTAGGTGCTTCAAACTCGAAATATACGCCTTTGTCATCCACGCCGTAGGTCAGTGTACCGGCTCCGTTCTTGCTCCGTGCCAAAATCAGCTGCCTATCGTGAAACATGGTCATCTTTATATCGCAGCCGTCCAGCAGTTCTTTAGTCACTGCGCCCGGTGCGATAACTTCCCGTGCTTCCTCATCGTCATAGTCGTACAGCGGTGCGGACGGCACGCCAAACAGTATAGCGTAGCCGGTAATCGTTCTGCTGGCTGCTTCGCCCTCCTGCGCCTCCCTTACCCGCAAATCGGTAACGGTGTGCAGTATTCGGTTTACTACCGTGTTCTTATTCTTCGCCATTGTTGTTATCTCCGTTTTCGTCCGGTTCCTCAGTGGTGCCGGACTGGTTAGTATCTGGTTCATCCGTTGCCGGGGCTGGTTCTGTCGGTGCTGGCTCCGGTTCCGGCTGCTTGGTGTGTTCCTCTATGCTCTTTAGGTTGGCGGATACCAGCACAGTATCGCCGCCCTCTACGGCTGGCTTGTTTTCTTCCTGCCGCCATTCGTTCACCGTGTACAGCCCGGCGGCTATCGTCTGGGCTTGGTACTTAATCCGGCTATCCAAATCGCACGCATACAGCCCGCGCCGGTCAAACTGGAATTTACGTTTGCAGCACAGATTAGGCGGTACTAACTTCCGGTGCAGTTCCACTTCGATTTTGCGCAGCACCGGATTAAGCGTGTTAGTGAGGAAAGCCACGTTAGCCATTTCCGCAGACTTGTAGTTATTGCTGGTGTCATCAAACACAAAGGACGGATGCACACCGAAAAAACGGCATATCTCGCGCACGTTAAATTTGCGTGTTTCCAAAAACTGCATATCCGTACTGCTTAACGAAATCGGGCTAAACTGCACCTGCCCCGGTAATGATACTATGCGCTCACCGCCTCTAAATCGGCTATCCAAATCGGTAGCCGTCTTTTCCAGTTCCTTGTCTTGGTACTCACCAAAGCCACGCACGCCGCTATCGTTGCTGACAATTCCACGGACATTACCGCCGTTGGCAAACCGGTTTAGCGTTTCTTGGTCGCCTGTGCTGGTTATATCCAGTGCTATGCGTGCGTAGGCTATGGTAGATAGCCCGGTTTTTCCGTCTATACTGTAGTTCTTTATGTGCAGTATCTCGCTTTCGTCATACACGCCGCTAATGCCTGCGTAGACATCGTTAATCGTGTAGGTGTCATTAACCGTATCATGCGCCACGGTCGTAGGGTCTACCAGTGCCAGACGTGCCACGGACATAGTGATTAGGTCATAGACCGGCACTATGTAGGCGTTTCCCCTCAGCAGCAGATAGCGTACCACCTGCTGCCAGAAGTCCACAGCTGAAAGCCATTCGCACGGCTGCACATTCAGCAGATAGTGCATACGGTCGCTGCGGTCTTCCACGAAAATATCACCCTTTTTGCGCATATACTGGACTGGTAGCATCGCCACACTGTCTGCCAAAAGATTAACACAGCGGTAAACGGTCGCTATGTTCAGCGCATTAGCAGATGCAAGCATAGGAAATCCGCCGCCGGTTCGGGGTGTCCGTGCCGGTTCCTGCTTCGCCTGTGCAGGCTCGCTGCGCCTAAACAAATTCCGTATGTTAATCAAAATACCCATCGCAAAATATAATGTTCTTCTACCTTACCCGGAAAACGCCGTATCTGGTACCAGCCTTTGGAAAAATAAATGTTAAAAATCACCGTTCATAGTCGATAAATAGCCGTAGGCACATCAGTTTCGTAATCACGCCGTCTATCTTCTGGCTCGCTTTCCGCTTGATAGGCTTGCAGTTCTCCAGCCTGTCACTATCCAGCACAGCGTTACCAAAGCAGTAGGCGTTAATCGGGTTGTCGTTAATGAATATATGCCCGGTCTTTGCCCCATGCTCGAAACTTTCCACCGGTGCGGTAAACACTCCGTAGGTCTGCCGCACGCCTTTTATCACGTTCCCGGCACCGGACGCAGCCAGCATATTAATAACTTCCTGCGACTTCCACGGGTCATAGCCGATACCCAATACCCTAACGTGCTGGTTAAGGTACAGCACGTAATCCACTATGCGCCGGTAGTCTATCACATCGCCATCAGTCAGCACCAAAAATCCTTTTTCCGCCCATGTCCTGTACAGCTTTTCGTTTGGGTGTCCCGGCAGTGCGCCGGACGGGAAAAAATAGGCGGTATGGAAATAGAAGTTTTTTTGCCTGCTGTCGTACATTCCCATAGTCACTGCGCTAAAGTCATCGCTTTCGCTTAGGTCTATGGCTACCATCGCATCCGGCCTGCCCTTGATACCGTCTATGCTTATCGGTCTGCTTATATGCCGTGCCAGCGTGCTACTAATCCAGCTGCGTTGCTCATTCTCCGCATAGGTGTTTAACAGCTTAGTACGGAAAGCTAACATAGCCTCACTGCCGTTACGCAGTGCGTTTGTGTATTCGTGCCTGTAGAAGTCCAGACTAACCGTTACGCCCAAATGCGGGTGTACCTTGCGCCACGTGCTTTCCTCATCTTCCGGGTCGTCTAAATCCGGCTCGAATATGTGAGCAAACAAACTGTCATCCTCATACTCTCCCAGAAGCACGGATTTGTAGCCCTGTAGCATTTCGTAAAACGGGCCATCGAATACATCAGACGCAGTGGTTATTATCACGGTCAGCGGATTTTCCCGCACACCCATAGACGTAGTTAGCACGGTCAGCAGTTCACTGTCCCGCGCTTGGCTAAACTCATCCATGATAACCGTACTGGCGTTCAGTCCGTCTTTCGTCCGTGCGTTAGCGGTCAGACATTGGGCAAAGGCCGTGCGGTCTTTCCGCCTGCTCTTTACCGTCTGCTCATTGATAACGTACCGGCGTTCTTTTGGGTCTAACTTCCGCATACAGCCACGTATCACGTCAAAGCATTTTTTCGCTTGGTCGTTGCTGTTAGCGGCGGTGTAACTTTCCGCGTTGTTGTCGCCGTACAGCAAATCGTATATGGCCAGGGATGCTGTACTGGTCGTTTTGCTGAATTTGCGCGGCACATACAGCACCACTTCCCGGACTACCCGCCTGCCGTCCTGCCAAAAAGCAAAGATGCTGGCAAACTGGAAATACTGTACCGGGGTCAGCCTGTACCGTTGCTGCCCGGTCTTGCCGGGAAAATACAGACTTTCGTAGAAGTCGCAAAACTGCCACACCTCCGTAACATTGATACCGTACTTATCGCATAAGTGGAAAAACCGGGCTACTGCCAGCTGCTCGTATAGGTTGTGCGCCTCCGGGTCGCCCGCCACCTCACGCACATAGTCATCTAACCGGCTATCCACTTCGGTTAGTCGGTAGCGGTCTATGTCGGTGCCAGCCAGCAGCCCTGTTACATCCTCTTTGGCTTGCCTCAGCCTGTCTTTTTCTTCCTCTGTCATTCAGTCTTACCGGGTTTGATTATCTTTGGCTGCTTGCGCTTCTTCGTCAGTTTCTTTGTAAGCTCTGCCAGCGGGTCATCCTCAACCTCCCCGGCCAAATCTTCGGCGGTCAGTCCTAAAGACTTCATCTGCCGGGTTATCAGTTCCTGCGCCTCCTTTGCGATTTTGAAAACCGGGTGCGGTGCCAGCTTTTCGCCGTAGCGGGTTTTTTCCCAAACTGTCGTTTCGGTCAGCCCGTCTATCTGCTCGTTAGCCATTTCCAGATTACGCATCGCACTGGCTAATGATAAAACCTGCATATCCAGACCTTTGCTATACAGCCGGTGCGCTTTTAGCACCTTGATTATCTCCGTCTTATACTCGTTTACAGTTTTCGCCATTTTTCCTGTATATTTATTCGTTTTTTGTTTGATTTAGTCCAAAGTACCGCATTTCCAAAATTTTACATACGAAAAAACAAGACTGGGGGCGAGGTTTAACGGGGTACACCCCCGGTTAAAAAACTACCCCCGGTCCGACATCAGCCATCGCCAAAAAATTTATTTATCACCTGCCGCACCTGCTTTGCGTTGCGTTTGCGTGTCGCCTCCCTGCCGCATCTGCCTAACTCCGTATGTGTCTTAACGTGGCAGTCGTGGCATAGTGCCTGTAGATTGTGTACATCATACATACGCTGCATCTTGTCCGCCATAGTAATAGCTTCCTCCACCGGGCGTATGTGGTGTACTTCCGTAGCCGGTGTTATTCTTCCCTCAGCTTCGCACCTTTGGCAAAGCGGGTGTGCTGTCAGTGTATCACGCCGAAGCCGCAGCCACTTAACCGTGTGTATCAACTTATTATAATCCTTATCCTTTGCCATAGCCATATATGTTATCTAAGTTTCCTACTATTATGCCTAACTGGTACCGTTCCGTCCGGTACTCTCTGTGTGTTGCTCAGGTCATCAAACATACTGTCGATATACTGCCCATCATCTTCCGGTAGGTCGTATTTCCTGTTTGCGGCCACTTCCATACGGTCTATTAGGATATGCGCTAATGCGGTCAGCATTTCGCATAGGTTCTTAAACCGGTGTTCCCTCTGTACCTGCTGTAGTTTCTCGTAGGTGTCCGGGTCTAATGATATGTTCACGCGCTTTCTATTGCTCACTGTGTTTACGGATTAAGTAGTTAAGGCTATCTAATAAACTTTGCTGTACTCCTTTCTTCCCCTCCAAAGCCGCGCTGGCTCTCTCATCCACAGTACCCGCACAGATAAGGCGGTACACCGTAACCGGGTACTGCTGCCCCTGCCTGTGCAATCTGGCGTTTGCCTGCTGGTATAGTTCCAAATTCCACCCGGTGCCAAACCATACGATATAGTGGCCTCCCTGCTGCATATTCAGCCCATACGCCGTACTTGCTGGGTGTGCCAGAAGCACGTCCACTTTTCCGGCGTTCCAGTCTTTCAAGTCCTTTTCGCCTTGATATACCCGCACTTCATAACCTTTCAGCCGGGACGTTATGCGCGGTATATCGTGCTTATACTGGTAAAACACTAATACGCTGCTGCCGTTGGCGGCTTCCACTATTTCTGCCAGACGGTCTAATTTCTCGTTATGGATGCTGTGTACCTGCATATCCTCATCGTAGATAGCACCGTTAGCGTACTGGCTTAACTTGTTCATCAGCCCGGCGGCGGAATTTGCCAGAATGTTTGCAGGCTCGTTTCCGTGTTCCTCTTGAAACTCCAAAACCTTTTCCTTTTCAAACTTCGTGTACGCCGCCATCGTCTTGTCGCTCAAATAGACCTTAACCGTATCGGTAATCATTTCCGGCAGTTGCAAATAGTCCTTTGCCTGCATGGATAGACATATATCGGCTATCTTGTTCCGTATAATATCCTCACAGCCTTTTTTCACATCGCACCGGACTATTATGTTATTCCACTTGTGCGTTTCAAAGTAGGTTTCCCGGTATTTGGTAATGGATTTGCCCAGCCGTTCGCCTTGGTCTATACAGTACATCTGCGCCCATAGGTCTATCAGCCCGTTTGGTGCGGGCGTTCCGGTCAGACCGATAACGCGCTTAACGCTCGGTAGGGCTATGCGCATCGCCTTAAACCTTTCGCTCTTGGCACTCTTGAAACTGGTCAGTTCATCAATAACCAGTACATCAAATGGCAGCTTACCACCATATTTGCCAACCAACCAAACAAAGTTATCGCGCCCTGTCACATACACATCGGCTTTTTGCGCCAAAGCCATGCACCGCTGTTTCTCCGTGCCGATAACCTTAACCACCCGCAGGTCGTGCAGATGCTCCCACTTTTCAGCCTCCGTACTCCATGTGGTTTCGGCTACCTTTTTCGGGGCCACTACCAAAGTCCGGCTAATTTCGCAGTCGTCTATCAGCCACTGTAAAGCTGTCAGCGTAGATACCGTTTTGCCCAGACCCATGTCCAGAAACAGACCGCATCGGGGTTTGTCGATAATCCACTGCATCGCTGTGCGCTGATATTCGTATGGTCTAAAAATCATGGTCTGCTGTTTTATAGGGTTCTAACATTCGGTCTATATCCTCTTTGCTCTTACACACGCTAACTGTATGTCCTAATCTCAGCATCTGCGTTATACGTATGCGCTGCATAGTCCGTAGCTGCTGCCCCTTGCTTTTCAATTCCACCCATAGGGTAACGCCTTTTGGCAGCAGGCAAACGCGGTCTGGAAAACCTACCATGCCGGGGTTACTGTACTTTAGGCAGATACCACCCAATTTTTTCACGCTTTCGGTCAAATACTGCTCTATCGCTTTCTCCGATACTTCGGCGTGCTTTACTATCTTTTCTATGCTCCGTTTCATTGTCTACAAAATTTTTGGTTTTTCTATAAATACCCCTTACGCGTGTGCAGATATGCGTTTTTATGCGTAAAAGTGGGGTTATATCTCTTTATTACATTACTTATCTACTTTCTATATATTTATCGTTTACTTTGTTGACGTATAATATAAAGTATTGATTTATAGTTGTTTTCTTGTCAACAAAGTATGTCAACAAAGTATGTCAACAAAGTATGTCAACAAAAAATCGTGTTGACTTTTGAATTTTGTAGAATAATCTACGCCATTGGCTTTTTTCGTTGACATTTCGCATTTTGTTGCCATTTTAGTTACTTACAAATCGTCCTCATTTTCTGTATTATCTATACGCCTGTATGCCCGCTGCCTGCCATACCATCTTTCAGCGTGCCTGCTGGTGCTTATTGGCTCCCAGTTAGGCATACTGGCTATCAGCTTATTTACACGCCGGGCCAGGTACTTAAATTCTTTGTCGGAAATCTCCCTGCCCAGCTGCTCGCAGATAAATTCAGCTGCGCATACCCGGCTGCGCATTTCCACGCCGTCCGCCTGTAACGGGTCTGGCGTGCGTATGTACCTGCGCCTGTCCGGTATGTCCCTTGTCGGCCAGTCCGCCGGTAGTTTCATGTCCAGAAACTTATGAAGCATCGCCACTATCGGGTCGTCGCTGTCATCGTTATATGCTTCCTGCCTCTGGCGTGCCTGCGCCTCCAGCTGGTCATCCAGATACAGTTTTTCGCCCCTGCGGTAGTATTCCACCGCTTCCGCCCAAATCTGGTCACGGTCGCGGTCTAACGCTTCCTGCCAGTGCCGGTACTTGCGCAGTGCCGGGTCTACGGCTATCACCCAGAAACGCCGGTTCCCGTTGTCGCCTTTGAGGAATAACGCCTCATTTGTCGTACCGCAGAAAACGCACTGTCTGGGGTGGTTCTCTTTCCGCCTGCCGTATGCAGCCCGGTAGCTGTCATCCCGTTTGGATAGGTAGGCTTTCACGCTCTCTACATCGCTGCGCTTTATGCTTGCCAGTTCGCCCATCTCGATAATCCACGCGCCGCGCAGTTGCTCCATGCCCTCTTTGCCCTCCGTGGTCGTTATGCTGTCGTTAAACCATTTGCCACCCATCTTGCCCAGCAGCGTAGATTTTCCGGCACCCTCCGGGCCTGTGAGGATTAGGCAGTAATCGTATTTGCATCCGGGCTGGAATATCCGGGCGACTGCCGCAGTGAAATGCTTGCGCGTCATGGTGCGGTTTAGTTCCGTGTCCTCTGCGCCGATATAGTCTATAATCAGACGCTCCAGCCGTGGTGTGCCGTCCCAGTGCAGACCGTTCAGATAATCCCGGATAGGGTGGTAACTGTGCTTTGTCAGTATCGCCGCCAAAGCGTCATATATTTTGTCCTTTCCGGTTATGTCGTAGTTACGTTCCAGCCATACACGCAAATTCGCATCGTCCCGGTCGCTCCACTGCTTCGCCTGCCTGTTCCACGGCAGACCGCCTGTTATCACATCGTACCCGGTAAACTCATCGTGCGTAATGCGCCCTTTCAGTGCCGGGTCATTCTCCAGCACCAGTATTATGTTTTGGATGCTGCACAGCAGTTTGCCGGATTTGGTGTACTCCAGTTCGGCTTTCCACTCATCGTTATAATCTTCCGGCATTTCCACATCGCCGAAGTCATCAGCCACGGACGCGCTACGCTCCCGTGCCATCAGCAGTTTTACGTTTTTGTCCGCCGCCGCCATTTCCTGCATCGCCGCAAAGGACGGTTTGCGGGTCACATCCGTAGCCCTGCTGCCCTCATCCTTTGCGCCGTATAGGTGTATCCGGCATAGGTCGAAAGCGTTGCACAGTTGGCGGCTTGCCGGGTCTGTTTCGTGGTGGCTGTAGGCAAATTTGTTTTCGTAGCACACCAGACCGCCCGCCACGCTGCCCAGCTTGTATGTGTACCGCCCCGGTGTGCTGGTCGGCTCGTAGCAGTCTGACAAAAACCGCTCTATCGCTTCCTCTATGGTGTACGCCCGGCAAAACGCGCCGATTAGTCCGGGCTTCTCCGTGGGGTCGCCTGCCTTTTTAATCTCGTGCGCTATTACCGTGTTCTCCCTGCTTGACATCGGCCATGCGCTCACATCGTAGGGGTCTACATACTGGCTTAGTATCTGGTCTACGTTGCACGCCGGGCCGTCCTGCCACTCAAACACGAAATCCGCATCCTTTGACGTGCTGGGCCAGTAAAACAGCCTCGGCAGTTCGTAGGTGGTATCATCGAATAAATCTATACCCAGTTCTGCCGCTATCTTTCGGCAAACCGGCTCGTATTCCGCTGGGGTCACTTGTCGGCTCAGTGGAAATACCAGACGGTATCGGGGTGCAGCTTCGCTGTGTTTGTGCGTGCTGTAAAGCATCGCGGCGAAATTAAAGGCCATAGTAAAGTCATCCCAGACGTTTACCGTGCCGTAGTCTATATCCAGCGTGGCCACGCTGCGGTACAGTACGTTTGTGTTCTTTCGTATCCCGCCGCTCAGATACCCGCCGACAAAGCCGCCCACGTCTTTTACGTTGCTTTGTTCCTCTCTGCTCATGCGTGCGTATTCCGCTGCCGTTTCTCCGGTACGCTTTGTTTCGCTGCACCTCTCCAGCAGTTCAGACCATTGCCAGTGCCGGTTACGCCACTTCTTCGATACCCGGCTGTGCGCTGTGGCTAAATCTATCGTAAAATCATATTTCAGCTTAAATTTCATGGTCTATAATGTTTTGGAAATACGCCACATTTTCTGCGTCACAGTAGATTGTTACCGTCCTGTGCTTTTCTTGGCTTGTACCTACACGCAGCGCGTATGGTCTGGCCTCATCATCCAGACGGTCGTACAGTCTGTGCAGCTGCTCCGCCGATATGTCAGCAGTTATGTTTTTCAAATCCTTTTCGTCCATAGCTCAGTCCTCCGGGATATAGTCTATACAGCCGTCCTGCGCATCGTCTACCGGGTTGTCGGTCAGTTGGCACTCGCCGCCCATATAGGTATGTATGCAAAGCGCACAGTTACCGCAGTTCCTCGGTTTGGGTGCTTCCATTTCCTCTTTGTGTTTCTGTGCTTTCAGTTGCAGGAATGAAAGTATATGCGCTATTACTTCGATAGTCCAGCCGTTGCCCAGCATCTTGTACTGCTGGGTGTTGCTGCATCCCCATTTGTACCAGTCCGGCACAGTCTGTAGCCGTGCGCACTCGGTAGGTGTCAGCCTCCTAATGCGTACTTCTGGCGCGTTTTCGTCCGCTATCGCATACGCTCCGCCTGTCAGACTTGCGCAGCACGCCGGGGCTTTGTGGTTAATGTCGTACACCCGGTTTTGCTGGTACGGTTGCTGTCCGTTATTGCTTTCGCCACTTGGGTTAAGCTGTTTTGTGTTATTGCTCATAATCAAATTATTTTCCTGCCACGCATTGGCCGTCAGCGTGGGTGCTTTGTCCGTATAAATCTTACCTGCGTTGTAACCATGCGGCCGCTGCATAAGCAGGTTATCTTTTTCCACTGTGGTTAGGCAGTTCGTTTTACCCTCAACCGGACACGGTTCTAAACATTGGCGGTTTTTGCCGTCTATCATCCTGCCCCGTGAGGCTACGCAGATTATATCACTGTATGGCATATTGCAAATTACTAATGTCGCCCCGTTTGCCTGTGAGCCTTTGTAAGAAGTTGCCAGCAGCGCAAATGCTTTTTCCTTGTATCCTCTTAGGTTCATCAGCAGCCGGTCTACGGTTGTTTTCATTATTCCACTAATACTAAATCGTCTACTCCTTTGCCTCCGATTTTAAGTGCGTGCATCTTCCCCCCCCCCGCTTTGAAAAAAAG
>ENA-OPIO01000138-OPIO01000138.1-human-gut-metagenome-genome-assembly--contig:-NODE-138-length-28365-cov-4.911551_pt1 | contig 28365 bp, 26 predicted proteins | sample MGYA00241395_ERZ501636 | MGnify/ENA primary metagenome ERZ501636 (study PRJEB25962, sample SAMEA2042198) | human gut metagenome | biome: human gut; feature: human-associated habitat; material: faeces... | reverse complement strand
GGGCCGAAGAAGACGGCGGATTTAATCATATCCGCTTCCAGCAAACGCCGCAACATTTTGCCCGGCCCCAGCAAATGCGGCTGTCCGGCAAAATCTTCCAGTTTTTTCGGCGCCTGGCGCGCGGCCAGCGGGATGGCGGTTTGTTCTTCGTCCAGTTCCATAAAATTTATTTGTGCGGCGCATCCAGGGCGGATTTAAGTTTTAAAATCAGGTCGTCCACGCGGGATTCTTCTTCCTGCCGCTTTCCGCCTTCGTTTTGGGTTTGCAGGTACGCCTGCGCGGCAAAGTGCAGGGCGGCCATCAGGGCTTGTTTCAGCGTGTCAATTTCACCCTCTTCCTGGAGTTTTTGCATATATTTGTCCACGGAAGCGGCCAAATCGGCCAGTTCCACCATCCCCAGGCCCGAGGATTCTATATCCAGAGCAATGCGCTTTATTTCCACTTGTACAATGTCTTTTGGCATATAAAGTATTGTAACTTTTTTCCTTCTTTTTTTGTGGGAACAAAAAGAAGCAAAAGAGTCTTCTTACTTTTTGCATCGGCAAAAAGTAACAAAAAACTCGCTGCCCGGGCTGAGGGGCGAATCACGGCAAACAGCCGGGCGAACGCGGAAAAAGGGGGGAAAAACCGTTCAAAACGGGGAATTTTCCCTATACAGCCGTCTAAAATACTATAATAAGATATATGACTATCACCGAATTTAAATCCGCCTGCTTAGCTATTGAGCAGGAATATAAGACCAAAATCGGCCAAGCCGCCGATTTGGCCGCCGTGGAAGAATTGCGCGTGGCCGCCCTGGGGCGCAAAGGCGCGCTTACCGAACTTTTAAAAGGCCTGAAAGATTTTTCCATTGAAGAAAAGAAAGAAGCCGGCCCGCTGGGCAATGCGTTAAAAGCGTCTCTTGCCGCGGCGCTGGACGAAAAAACCGAGTTTTTTGCCGCCAAAGAAATCAACGACGAGCTCAACAAAACCGATTTGGATTTAACCCTCCCCGGCTATCCCGTGGCCAAAGGCCACCGCCATCCGCTTTCCGTGGCGCAGGACCGTATGACGGCCATCCTCTCCCGCCTGGGCTTTGAGTGGGCCGAAGGTCCGTGGGTGGAAGACGAAAAACACAATTTTGATTTGCTCAACATCCCGCTCCACCACCCGGCGCGCGACGCGCAGGATACGTTTTTTGTGGACGGCAAAATGCCGCTTGTACTGCGCACGCATACGTCCAATGTGCAAAGCCGGTATATGGAAAAACACAAACCGCCGCTGCGCATTATGGCCCCCGGCCGCGTATTTAGAAATGACAGCCTGGACGCCACCCACAGCCCCGTGTTCCATCAAATTGAAGGGCTGTATGTGGATAAACACGTCAGCCTGGCCGACCTCAAGAGCGATTTGTCCGCCTTTATGAAAGGCTTATTCGGCAACAAGGCCGAAATCCGCTTCCGCCCGTCGTTCTTCCCGTTCACGGAACCCAGCGTGGAAGTGGACGTAAAATGCGTATTCTGCCAGGGCAAAGGCTGTAATGTATGCAAGGGCAGCGGCTGGATTGAAATGCTGGGCGCCGGCGTGGTGCACCCCAACGTGCTTCGCAACTGCGGCATTGACCCCGAAGAATACAGCGGCTACGCGTTTGGTATGGGCGTGGAACGCCTGGCGATGATGATGCTGAACATCAAAGACATCCGCACGTTTTACGAAAACGATTTGCGCGTACTCAAACAATTCTAAGGATTTTGACAAATGAAGATACTTTATTCCTGGCTGAAAGATTTTATTGACATTGACCTGACTCCCGAAGAGCTGGTTAAAAAACTGACCGATCTGGGCATTGAAGTCGCCTCCGTGGAAACCACGGGTGCGGACTTTGAAGGCGTAAACGTGGCCCAAATCGTTAAGATTGAAGACCATCCCAATTCCGACCACCTGCATTTGGTAACGCTGGACCTGGGCGGCGGCAAAACGCAGCGCGTGGTGTGCGGCGCGCCGAATGTGGCCGTGGGGCAGAAAGTGCCGCTGGCGCGCGTAGGGGCGCGGCTGGGCAAAGAAGTGCTAAAGCCCGCCGTCATCCGCGGCGTGGAATCGGAGGGAATGATTTGCTCGTCCGACGAGCTGGGCCTGACGCAGACCCGCGCACGGGGCATTATGGTGCTGGATGAAAGCCTGGAACTCGGCACGGACGTCTCCGCGCTTTACGGCAAGCCGGATTCTTTGTTTGATTTGGAAATTACGTCCAACCGGCCGGATTTGCTGTCCCACCTGGGCGTGGCGCGCGAATTGGGCGCGCTGTTAAACAAGCCCGTCAAACTGCCGGAAGTAAAAGAAATCAAGGGCGAAGGGAAATCTTTGGAGATTGAGATTCAAAACCCGGAAGGCTGCCCGCGTTACACGGGCCGGATTATCCGCGGCGTGAAAAACGCCGAATCGCCGGAGTGGATGAAACAGCGCCTGGCCGCCATGGGCCTGAACCCGAAAAACGCGCTGGTGGACGTAACCAACTATGTGATGTTTGAGCTGGGCAACCCGCTCCACGCGTTTGATTTGCGCGAAGTGGAAGGCGATAAAATCATCGTGCGCAACGCCGAAGAAGGCGAAAAATTCACCGTACTGGGCGGCCGGGAGCTGACATTAAACAACGCCTGCCTGATGATTGCGGACGGGAAAAAAGCCACCGCGCTGGCCGGCATTATGGGCGGGCTGAACAGCGGGATTAAAGAAGACACGCAGGATATTTTTATTGAAGTGGCGTATTTTAACCCGCCGACCGTGAACAAGACGGTCAAAAAATTTGCGATTTCGTCCGATTCGTCCCAGCGTTTTGAACGCGGCACGGATATTGAAGGCGTTACACTGGCCATGCGCCGCGCGACCGATTTGTTCACGCAAATCTGCGGCGGCACCGCCTCGGAAGTAAACGACGTTTATCCCGTGAAATACGAAAACCCGGCGGTTGCGTTCACCCCGGCGGAAATTAATTCCATTTTGGGGGCGGACATCCCGGAAGAACGCTTAAAAGAAATTTTCTCGCGCCTGGCCGCCGAGTTCCATGCGGACGGCGACAAATGGACGTTTAAAGCGCCCGCGCACCGCCGTGATTTAAACCACAAGTGGGACCTGGCCGAAGAAGCCGCGCGTTTTGCCGGCTATGATATGATTCCCGTCAGCGAAACCAAGGCCAGCCTGTCGTTTGCCGATAATCCGAAAGGCATTGACATCGGCAAACAGTTCGCCGGCGCGTTAATCGGCGCGGGTTTCTGCGAATGTAAAAACATTGATTTTTTGGGTGAGAAAGAATTAAAAACGTTTGGTTTTGACCCCAAGTTCTGCATCAAAATTAAAAATGCGCTGGCGCAGGGATGGGATTATCTGCGCCCGACGCTGCTGCCCTCTTTGCTTAAAAACGTGGAAAGCAATTTGCGTTTCGGCAACAGCAACCTGGCGCTTTTTGAAACTACCAAAACGTTCCAGTCCGTGAAGGGCTTCCCGGTGGAAGGGTATGCCGTGTCCGGCGTGCTGAGCGGCACGCTGGAGCAGGAAAAATTCTTCGGCGCGCCGGAACGCCCGGTGGATTTTTACTGGTTAAAAGGGCTGATGCAGGCGCTCCTGGGCGGAGTGGAAGGCGTGTCGTTCGTGCCGTCCAAAACGGCGCCGGTGTATATGCATCCCAAAATTTGCATGGACATTGTGCTCGGCGGCAAAGTAATCGGTTTGTTCGGCAAACTGCATCCGCTTACGCTCAAAGCCTCGGGCATTAAAACGCAGGACGTGTGGGCGTTTGAATTTGCCACCAAACTGATTGAAAAAGCTTTCTCCGCGCAGGATTTTAAACCCGCCAAAGACGTGGCGGTGTTTCCGCCGTCTTTGCGCGATTTGTCCGTCGTGGTGGACGCGGGCGTTTCGTACGCGGCCGTTGTCAGCGCGCTGGAAAAGACGCCGCTTGACGTGAATCTGGCGTATCACTTAATTGACCTGTACCAGGGCGAACACCTGGAAGCGGGCAAAAAGAGCGTTACGTTTTCGCTGGCGTTCTCCAACCCGGAGCGGACGCTGAAGGATAAGGAAACGGACGAAGCGTTCAACCGTATTGTGGAACAGCTGCGCGCGCAGGTGGGGGCCGAGCTGAGATAATATGCAGGAAAAACTTAAACAGCTGGAACTTTTGGTGTCGCAGACGCTGGCCCGGCAGAAGGATTTGCAGGGCGAGAACGCCGCGCTGAAGGCGCGCGTGCGCGCGCTGGAAGACGGCGTGGAAAAGCTGAAAGAAACCGAAAGCGAACTGCGCGCGTTTAAAGAATGGAAAAAGAACGCGCAGACCGTTTTAAAACGGCTGGCCGCCAAGCTGGATAAGGAAATCGCCAAAGTAAAAGAGGACGAGAAAAAAATCGTTTGATTGTTTGGCGGATATTTTATGATGAAACGGGACCTTGTTAAAAGGTCCCGTTTTTTGCGGATAATGTGTTGTGTGTAAAGCTTACGCGGCGGGCGCCATGGCGGCTTTCACTTCGGGGCCCATAGCGGAGGGCATACCCGCCTGGTTTACGCACACCAGCGTGGTTTTGCCTTTGGTGCACAGCCGGCCGTTTTGGTTGGTGATGATGTTTTCAAACACGATTTTAATGTCCGACACCTCAAGCACTTTGGTGGATACGTCAATCACGTCCGCGTAGCGTACGGGATATTTGTATTCCACTTCCTGCCGGGCCACCACAAAATATAAACCGCGCGCCATCAGCGCCGGCACCGAGAAGCCTTTTTCGGCCATATAAAGCGTGCGGGCTTCTTCAAAAAATTTTAAATAGTTGGCGTAATACACCACGTTGCCGCAGTCCGTATCGTGGTAAAAAATGGTTTTTTTCATATTATTCTCCGATGATTTTAATTAAAATCCGCTTGTTGCGCTGTCCGTCAAATTCGCCGTAAAAAATGGTTTCCCACGGGCCAAAATCCAGCCGTCCCTTGGTTACGGCTACCACCACTTCGCGCCCGAGAAACGTGCGTTTTAAGTGAGCGTCGCCGTTGTCCTCCCCGGTCAGGTTATGCTGGTATTTGTCCGCGCCGTACGGGGCGAGCTGTTCGGTCCAGCGCAGAAAATCGGCGTGCAGGCCGCGTTCGTTGTCGTTGATAAACACGCTGGACGTAATATGCATGGAGTTCACCAGGCACAGCCCTTCCTGTATGCCGCTTTTTTCCAGCGCTTCTTCCACCTGCGGCGTAATGTTGACGATTTGATAGCGTTTGTCCGTGCAAACGGTTAGATATTGCGTATAAGATTTCATATAATTAAATTATACTTGATATAGGGGACTGAAAAAACCGTCCGATTTGTTACAATAAGCGTATGAAGAAAGAAGAACTGATGAAGCTTTTGCGTAATCCCGCCAAATACCGCAAGACCAAGCAGGCCGCGCGTAAAGAAGCCGCACCCGAGGCCGCGGCCCAGGCGGCCAAAAAAACGCAGGATATGCTCCTGACCGCGGTGGGGATTTCCGTCGTGGCGCTGGTGCTGGTTACGCTGGTGGTGATTCTTTCCGCCAAAAAACGCGCGGACAATTTAACCGCCGCCCTGGACCCGGAACAGGTAAAAGGCCTGGCGGTGGCGGAAGCCGAATTTAACCCCAATACGGGCGTAACGTACGTGCAGGTGCAGGAAGGGCAGGACCGCAACGTGGCGGTGAGCAACCTGGGTTCCACGCTGCCTATTATCAGCCGGTTTAACTACAAGGCGTTTACGCCTAAAAATTATGAAATTATCGGCGCGGCCCCGTGGGCGCTGACGACCAACTTCGCCTCCAACCTGACCGACCCGGATTTGATGCGCTATCTGCTTTCTAACGATACGATGATTCAGGCTTTTTTAAACCGCAACGACGTGGCCCCCCTGCTGGAGGACCCGCAGCTGCTGCTGGCGTTTAGCGAAGACAAAAACGCGATGGAAGAATTTTTTGAAAGCGATACGATTAAAAGCGTGCTGGCCGATGAAAAAATGGTGCGCAGTGTGGCGGGCAGCCGGTTTATGAGTTATTTGCTCATCAGCAAAGCCGTCAAGTACTTCCGGGACCGTCCGCAGGAAGCCGCGCGCATTATTGCGGCCAACCCGTATTTAAAAGAGCTTCAGCAAAATCCCCACGTGCGCGTGGCGGTGCTGGAAAACCCGTACCTTAAAAAAATCGCGCCGGTGCTGCTGGCCGGCTCCGCCGAGTCTGCCGCCCAGCCCGCACAGGCAAAACCTGCGGCGGCGCGTTCCGCCAAGGCTGTTAAAAAATAGCTTGAACGCTGCGGTGTAAATTTGTTATAATTTTAGTGTTGAAGGTAAACAAAGATTTTGCGGGCGTGGTTCAATGGTAGAACGCGACCTTGCCAAGGTTGAGACGAGAGTTCGATTCTCTTCGCCCGCTCCATTTAGAAAGACCCGGAACAAATGTTCCGGGTCTTTTCTTTTGTAAAACCGCCTTTGTAACGGGAACCTCCGGAGGGTGGTGTCTTTTTCCGCGCGCCCGGCCCGGCAGGGCCTAAAAAGGCCTAGGTCCAAATTCCCTTAAAAATGGGTCCAAAGACCCTCGTAAATAATGCCTTAAAAAGGGATACTTAAGTAAGAGGTAATTATGAAAAACATTCTTTTTATTTTATTTGTCTGCTTACTGGTTACGGCGGTTCACGCCGAGCCGGACTTTGCCGCGCGTCAGGAACGCCGCCAGCAAATGGTGCACGAATACTTGACCCGCGCCCTGTCCGCGCAGGACCTGAACAAGGAAAACGAATTTGGCGACACGCCCGTTTTCACCGCCGCGCAGAACGGCGACGTCAACGCGATTTTGAGATTTGAAAAACAGGCCCCTTCGGGCGCGTTTGTGCTCAGAACCGGCAAAAACGGCAACAATGTTTTCCACGTGGCGCGCAACGCGCAGACTTTCCAGGCCCTGGCCCGCGTGGTGCGTCATTTTTATCCAAGCGATTACAAAATTAAAATCCGCCAGATGATGAACCAGCGCAACAATCAGGGCGAAACCCCGGTGCATGCGCAAATCAGCTACGGCCGCGCGGATACGTTTGCCGTCGCCTTTCCGTACACGGATTTGTATGACAAAATGATGAACGTGAAATCCAAATTAAACAAAGGCGGGCTGGTGGCCGAAGTGGCCAAAACCGAAGCCGCCGCCGTGGCCGAAATGAGCAAAGACGCCAGCGGCCGCACCATCGCCCAGGCCGCGCGGGACAATGCTTCCGCCCCGGGGATGGAAAAAGTCATCGCGTTCTTTCACGAAAACGCCTCTTATTTATAATTTATTCCCCTGTCCTTCTCATACCCCCACACCTCCGGCACCCCCCGGAGGTGTTCCATTTATAAGCAAAAACCCGGACAGGGCCTCCGTCCGGGTTTGTTGCGTAACGGCCAGCTTAGCTGAAGAACTTAATGGAGTTGGGCAGGATGACGTCTTCCATCACCCCGAGGGCAAACGAGTCCGTCATTCCGGCGATGTAGTCGGCGATGACGGTGTCTATTTGGGTCGGATCTTCGCGGTAGACGTTTTTCATGGATTTCATATAATTGGCGAATCCGCGCGCGGTTTGTTTGCCTTCTTTGGCGTAGGCGTCGTAATCAAAACCGTAACGTTTAAAAATCACGCGGAAGTAGTCAAACAAATCGCGGATACATTTATCAATGGTTTCTTTGCGCTGGCGCATTTGCTCGTTGTGGTAAATGCGTTCGTAATTAAAGGTGCGCAGTTCGGAAATCAGGCCGAATTTATCGTCCGAAAAACCGATGCAGTCGCGGTCTTTGGAGTGGTTGATCAGGTCCAGCGTGAGCGTGTTGATGATTTCGCCGTTGGACGTGCCGATTTCTTCGCGCACGTGCCGGGGGATATCCGCCGTGGTGATAAGGTCCGCCTTGATGGCGTCTTCAATATCGCGCCCCAGGTAGGCGATTTTGTCCGACAGGCGCACAATGCAGCCTTCATATGTGGAAGGCATTTGGTTGCGCCCGGTGATTTTTTCCAAATCGTTGGGGTTGCCCGCGGGGCGGAGCCGGTTGTTGGCAAAGTCTTCCCCGCAGTGGCAGATGATGCCGTCTTTCACGGCAAACGTCAGGTTTAATCCTTCGCCGTAGTTGGCCAGGTGCTCCACCACGCGGTAGCTGTTGAGTTCATGCAAAAAGCGGTGGGGGCGCAGGCACGCGTCAATCGCGCGTTCCCCTTCGTGGCCGAACGGCGCGTGGCCGATGTCGTGCCCGAGGCCGATGGCGTAGGCCATATCCTCGCTGAGTTCCCAGTTCCCGCTTTTATTCAGGCCCCGGCAGATGGTGGCCGCGATAGTGGCTACGTGCAGTACGTGTTCTATGCGGGTGCAGATATGGTCGTTATTGGGTGCAAAAAACACCTGCGTTTTGTGTTTTAAACGCCGAAACGGCAGGGAATGGATGATTTTCGTTTGGTCGCGGAAGTATTCGTCGCGCAAATCGGGCGTGTGCGGATGGGTGCGGCGCAAATAGATTTCGTCCTTAAACGGATTTTTTATCATAAAATTATGATACCATAATATAGAAGGCCCCCGCACGGGCCGCAGGAGCAGAAATGACCGATATTCCCGCCGTTTATGCAGGAAGTTTTGACCCCGTAACCAACGGACATATGGACGTAGCCCGCCGCGCGCGCGACGTGTTTGGCTCGGTTGTCGTGTTGCTGATTGGCAACGGATGCAAGCGGCCGCTGTTTGACGAAGCGGAACGGCTGGCCCTCTTGCAGGAAGCGTTTAAAGGGGAACGGGGAATTCGGGTGGAGCACGCCCGGGGCCTGCTGACCGATTATTTGAAAGCCAATAACCTGCGCGTGTTGGTGCGCGGTCTGCGCGGCGCGCCGGATTTGGAACATGAACTGTTAAACGCGCATTACAATAAACTTTTCTATTCGCAGGCGGAGACGGTATTCCTGCCGGCGCGGGCCGAATACGGGTTTTTAAGTTCGTCGGCGGTGCGCGAAGCGGTGCGTTACGGGGCGGATGTGTCCCCGCTGGTGCCTGCCTGCGTGGCGCGGGCGTTAAAAGCCAAACTGTCCGATTGACATTTTTATAAAAACACTCTTCCCGGCGGCCCATTAAGCCCCGGGCTTTTTTATGCCCCGACGGCATATAATGTAAAAGGCCTAGTGTTAAAATGGGCCTTTTATCCGGTTGCCCGGTCCCGCCAAGTTTACTAAAATATATATGGAGACGGATAAAAGGAGCCTTTGAATGTACTGCGCCAGAATGCAAAAATTTGCGTGCCAGTGCTTGCCCCAGCGGTTAAAACCGCAGACGGCGGGGTACACGGCCGTTTTCCTTAATTCCGCCTCTCTTGTCCCTTCCCTTTTCCTTCAAGTTTTCAGAAATATCCAAGCCGTTTCCTATTCCATTTATCTGCAGTGTCAATCAGTCCCATTTTCATATAGGGCCAAAAACCGAATTCATCTAGGTCTTTTGGCCCTATTTTTTTACCGTGGCATTTTGAATAATTTAATAGAGGAGAAATTATGAAAACATTACTGTCGCTGTTATTAAGCGTAAGTATTTTGGTCAGCAGCGTTACCCCGTCGCTGGCGCAGCTCATCCCTGCGGGCCGCCAAGTGGTTAAGGGTGTGGTGCAAAGCGGCGCCGAAGCCGCCGCCGGCCGCACCGGCAAACAACTGCTGGAAGGAGCGGTTAAACAGGGTATTTCCGCCAGCCCGTCCGTCGCTGCCGCCACCCGTTTCTCCTCTTCCGCGTCTTCCGTGCCGCTGGTTTCCGGTGTTCCCGCGGTTTCCTCCGTTGCTTCTTCCGATTTACGCCTGGCGGTGGACCGCACCATCCAGCAGCAGCTGGCCCTGACCGGCAACGATATCCGCGCTTTAGTCAAAGCCGGCGAGGTGGAAGGCCTGGCCGCCCGTATTTTAACCCATTCCAATCCCGCTTTCCGCGCGGGGCTTTTGCGCAACGAATTTGTAACGCTTTCCTTAAAAGGCGGCGCCACGGCGGACCAAATCGCCCAAGCCGTTAAATTCTACCGCGGCGATATCGTCGCCGCTTCTGATGCTTTTGCCCGGCTGCCCGAGGGGGGTCTGGCTTCCGTCCTGCGCGTACTGGCCGATAAAAACCATTCCGCCTATTCCGCCGTTTTGCAGTGCCACGGCGCATTGGCCGATGCGGGGGCCCTGGGTCTGTTAGGCTCCAAAGCCGACGCCGCCGCGCTTCTCCAGTTTTACAAACAAGCTTCCCAAAGCGTTTTTAAAGACTCCGCCGCCGTCATCGCGGCGCGCGGCTTGCTGCGCCAGGGCGCTTATAAAGAACTTTCCGCGCTGGCCGCGCTGGCCAAACCCGAAGGCGCGTTCTGGACGGAGCTTTCGGCCTTTGCCAAAGAGCAGGGCCTGCCCGTTGAAATCAGCGCGCTGCCCGCGGCTCAGCCGGCGCAAGTTCCCGCCGAATTATCCGGATTTCTGAAATCGGGCTGCCCGCCCAACGGTTTAAACGCCGACGTTTCCCGCCAGGCCACCGAAGCGTGGCTGGCCCTGGGGTCCGTTAAACCCGCCGTCCGCCCGGCGGCTCAGCCCGTACGGGAGTCCGTTCCCGCGCTGTCCGTAGAACTGCCGGAAGTAACGCTGGCGGGCGCCGACTTGTCCCTTTCCCCGATGTCCGTCCCTGCCGGGACGGGCGCCGAACCCGCGGCGGAAACGGCCGCCGCTCCGGCCGCGCAAACGCAGCTGCAGCAAAAAACGGTACAATTTTTCGCCAAGAACACGCCCGCCGCTTCTTCTTCCGCGTCCGGTATGCTCTACAGCGGGCTGCCCATCCCGGAAATGGGCAAAATGTTCAAAAAAGCGGCTTCCTGGATACGCAACCGCTTCCGCCGGCCGGAACCCGTCGCCCCGTACGAAGAGCCCGGCCTGCATGATGACACCCAAATCCGCGCAGTATATAAAAACCTGCGTTCGCCCGAAGTGCCCGCGTCGGCCGATGAAGTCATCAGCGGCAACGAATTCGGCCCGGTGCCGGTGTCCGAAACCGGGTTCAAACTGACTTTGGTGGACCAGAGCGGCGTGGAACGCATTTTACCGGTCAATTTGGAAATCAGCAACCGCTTCCGCGTGAAAGGCTACAACCGTATTGCGTTTGCGGTTACGCCCGAATTTAAAAACGGCTACATCGCCGAACTGCGCAACCAGGAACAGGAACCGCTGCGGATGTCCCACTTCTATATGCGCCTGCAGTCCAACCAGGTGGGCGCACTGGCCGATTTAATCAGCGCGGCGGGGCTTAGCAAGTTCAGCTTGAAACTGGAAAGCACGCCGGACGTGGCGTATAAAACAATGACCCTGCCGGTATATGATCTTGCCACCTCCGAAAAGCTGCCGCTGGAAGTGGACGTGCCGGTTAAAAGTTTTTCGCCGGATACGCGCCTTGTGATTATGGAAAACGGCGGCTTCGGTATGTTGACCCCCGGCAGCCGGGAGCCGGTTGCCCTGTCCAATTTTTACGTACGCCTGCCGAAGAACCAAATCGGCAATTTTGTGGAAATTTTGAGCTACAGCCCGACGGCTTTTAACGTCTCCGTCCATCCCACGCAAAACCGCGCGGATTTGATTATACGCGACGCGTCGCTGACCAACGTCAGCCTGGGCAAAACGATGGGGCCGGTGGTCAACAACGCGCTGGACATGAACGTCAACACCGCCAACAGCATGATGTTCACCATCAACTATATTCTGCCCGGCCTGGCTTCGCTTTTAACGCCGGTGCTTAAAAAATACGGCGAAAAGAAACTGATGGTGCTCTCGTTGGCGATGTCCACCGCCGCCGGTGCGCTTGCCAGCGCGGGCGGCTTCTACGGGTTTGTGGAAGGACTGACGCTGGGTCCCGTTTCCAAGGGTATGTTCATCGCGGCCTTGTTCCTGATGAGCGGCTCCAGCATTTTAAAACAGCTGGTTTCCAATATGCTTATCCGCGCCAACCGCGGCGAAGCTATTTTAGACGCGGCGAAAGAAGCCGTTAAAAAATCGGAAACCGAATTCACCGCCGTTGAAAAACAGGGCTTTGAGCGCATGGGCAGACGCCTGCACGAATTTTTTACCAAAAAATCGGATGTAAGCCTGAAAGACGTGGTGCTCTACAACCTCAGCTTTGTATATAAGAACGTCGGCACGCTGGCCTTTTTGGCCTCCCCGTATCTGATTAACCGCGGCATCCGCTGGGTTACGGGAGTGGATTTGGGGCTGGACTACTCCATCAGCTTCCCGATTTACGCCGTCTACAGCGGCACGGTGGCGTGGAAAGTGTGGCGCGCCAAACTGCGCGACGCATATTCCGCCAAAAATCTGATCCAAAGCCAGCAAATGCTGCAAAACACGCTGGACGCCGGCGTGCGTGTGCTGGCCGGGGCGGAGGGGAAGGTTTCCCATACGCTGGTGGACGATGTGGCGCGCGGGTTTAAAGATTCGCTGGACGCCCTGGTATTTGCGGATATGAAGCTGGATCCGTCTAAAAAGAAATCCGTTTTGTACGACAAGGCCAAAGCTTCCCTGCTGGCGGATTTGCAGTCCCAATTAATCAGCCGGTATCAGGTGCCGGCGGAACGCGCCCAAGATTTAACCGACCAGGTGCGCGCCTCGCTTTCGGTGCAGGAAAATACGCTGGGCAATATGTTCAAAATGCTCAAAGCGCCGGGCGTAACGGCCCTGGCAAGCGCCATGACGCTGGCCACCGTGCACGAGTTCGTCGTTTCCAGCGCTTTCTCCACCACCATGAAAGAGTTGATTAAAGAAGGCGAATTTGCGAACTTCCTGGTGGCCTGCTCTCTGTACGTGCCGCTGATTGTGGGCCGCCTGGGCGGCAACGTCATCAGCCGCCGCATCAGCGCGGATACGATGTATATCCTCTGCTCCGGCCTGTCCGCTCTGGGAACGGGTATTATGGCCACCGCGGGCGGGAGCGTGGCGCAGATGATTTCCGGCGCGGCCATAGCCAGCTTTGGCGTAGGCAACTTCTTTACCCAAATGTACGATTATATTATGAACCGCTACCCCAAACAGAACCGCGAACTTTCTTCCATCCTGGCGCTGACGATGGCCCTGGGCGGTATCGGCGCGATTCCGGCGGGGTATCTGGCCTCCGTAACGGGTTTTGACCCGGCGTCCCTGGTGTATGCGGGCGGCGCGCTGGCCGCCAGCTTAATCCTGACGCCGGCCATGATGGCCAAGTCCACGCTGGTGCAGGGCGTAAAATACGAAAGCAAACGGTTATGGGCCGGCGTTAAAAAGCTGTTTAAACGCGGCAACAATAACCATCCGGGCAATTTGGATGACGCCGCATCCGCCCAATAAAATACGTTTTGTTTGATAAAGACCCCGGCGATGTTTCCCCGGGGTCTTTTTTATCCGCCGCTGTTGTCGTAAACCCGGCGTGTTCCGGCCGGAAATTTTCAGGGGAACAAGCCAAGGGTAACAAAAAACCGGGCGCACCGTAAAGATGCGCCCGGTTTGGTTTACAGAGGGTTTTATTCCATAAAATGCTGCCGTCCGCTGACGATGGACTCCGCGCGCATTAAAGACGCGTCTATGTTTTTGCAGATGTGGTCCTCGCCTATTTTATGCACGAATCCGTATTTTTCAAGCGTCTTAAATACGTGTTTTTGCACGTGCGACAAAATCAGCTGTACGCCGTCTTTCTGGCAGCGCGCGTAAATACGCTCCAGCGCGTGGAAGCCCGTGGCGTCAATGGCGGGCACGCTGCGCATACGCAGGATAAGCACTTTGCAGTCTTTATGGTTTTCCAGGCTGTCTAAAAACTTATTGGCCGCGCCGAAAAAGAACGGTCCGTTGATTTCGTACACGCTTACGTGCCGGGCGATGATTTTGCTGTCTATATCGTCTTTGCGGCGCACTTCGTCAAAAATATCATCGTCGGTATTTTTGATTTGGTAGACGTCGGCCATACGCTTCATAAACAGCACCGCCGCCAGCACGAGGCCGAACTCAATCGCCACCACCAGGTCTTCCACCACGGTTAGGGTGAAGGTGGTAAGCAGGACGGCGATGTCGCTGGCCGGCGCTTTAAAAAGCGCGGTAAACGAACGCCAGTCGCTCATGCGGTAGGCGACTAAAAACAAAATGGCGGCGAGCGACGTCATCGGAATAAGGCCGATATATTTCATCAGGCACACCATCATAATCAGCAGAAAGACGGAATGCGCCATCCCGGCAACCGGGGTGCGTCCGCCGTTTTCTATATTGGTGGCGGTGCGCGCTATCGCGCCGGTGGCGGGCAGCCCGCCGAACAGCGCGGAAGCCACATTGGCCGCGCCGGTGGCCACCAGCTCCATGTTGGAGCGGTGTTTTTTGCCGATCATACCGTCGGCCACCACGGCGGAAAGCAGGCTTTCAATACCCGCCAGGAACGCGATGGTAAACGCGGGCGGGAGGAGCTTTCGCACCGTTTCAAAGCTGATTTCCCCGGGCATATGCGGCATAACCAGCGTGCCGTCCACCTGCCCGAAGGTGGAGGTGATGGTGGCCACGTCCAGCCGGGCGAATTTGACGAGCAGCGTGGTGATGATTAACGCCGCCAAAGACCCCGGAAACGCGCGCCATTTTTTAGGCCAGAAAATAATAATAGCCAGCGTTAAAAGGCCGACGGCCAGCGTCTGCGGGTTAAAGGCGGCCAGGTGGTGGAGGTACACGTCCCACTTGGCGAAGAAATCGCTGGGGATATTTTGCAGGCCCAGGCCGAAAAAATCGTTCATCTGGGTGGAAAACAGCACGACGGCAATCCCGCTGGTAAAGCCGGTGGTGACGGGGTAGGGGATAAATTTAATAAACGCGCCGAATTTCAAGAGGCCCATCAGCATTAAAAACACGCCGGCCATCAGCGTGGCGGTCAGCAGTCCGGCCAGGCCGAACTCCTGTATAATGCCGTAGACGATGACGACAAACGCCCCCGTCGGCCCGCCGATTTGCACCCGGCTCCCGCCCAAAAGCGAAATAATAAATCCGGCCACCACGGCGGTAATCAAGCCCTTTTCGGGGGTTACGCCGGAGGCGATGGCGAGCGCGATGGACAGCGGCAGCGCCACGCAGGCCACCACCAGGCCCGCGCTTAAATCTTTGGCAATCCGTTTGGAAGTAAATTCCTCGGGGCGGTTTTGTAGAAGCGTCAGCAGTTTAGGTCTTAGAATCATTTTTATTGGTTAAACAGTTTACGGAGCAGTTTGTCGTAATGCGGCTGGGGGATTTGCATGCCCGGCGTGCTGTTGCGCCCGCCTTGGGGGCCGTGATAGTCCGACCCGGCGGTGGCCAGCAGCCCGTATTTGCGCGTGATGGCCAGCAGGTCCTGCTTCATAGTAAAAGTATGGGCGGGGTAGAAAACTTCCACGCCGTCCAGCCCGGCTTCGGTCCAGGCTGGAAAGTTCCAGTGTTCGGCCACAATGCCCGGATGCGCGATGACGGCTATGCCGCCCGCGCGCTTGATGTGCCGGATGGCTTCAATGGCGGTTACCCCGGCGGAAGGTACATAGCCCGGCTGGCCGGGCACGAGGTAACGCCGGAAGCCTTCCTGGCGGCTGGAAACGATTTTTTTGGCTTTTAACGCGTCGGCCACGTGGGCGCGCGAAACGGTGTTGGGCGCGCGGGAAAAAACATCCTCGTCCGTAATGTCCACGCCGGCCTGGGCCAGCTGGCGGATGATTTGGCGGATGCGTTCCCGGCGGTTCTGGCGGTTTTGGGCCAAAAAATCCTGGAAGGCTTTGTCGTTCAGGTTCAGGTTATATCCGGTAAAATGCAGGTGGTCGTGCTCCCGGGTGCTGATTTCCACCCCGGGCGTGAATAAAATGCGGTGTTCCCGGCACACGGCTTCGGCGCGGCGCACGCCGTCGGTGGTGTCGTGGTCCGTCAGCGCGTATACGCCGGCGCCGCTTTTTAATGCGGCGCGGACCACTTCCTCCGGCGAGCAGGTGCCGTCCGAAAAATCGGAATGGGTGTGCAGGTCAACCTTGGGCATTTTATACGCGTTCAACCGCGGTTACGCCGGGGACCAGTTCTTTGATTTTCTTTTCCACCACGGCCTGTAAGGTCATCTGCGCGTGCGGGCAGCCGCCGCAGCGGCCGCGCAGGCCCACGGTAACGATGCCGGTTTTTTCGTCCACGCCGATGAGTTCAATGTCGCCGCCGTCGGACTGAAGGATGGGGCGGATGTCGTTAATAACAGCTTGCACTTGTTCTTTCATAATCGTTCTCCAAAAGGTGTAAAGTTACTTTATTATAGCTTTTTTGGCGGGGCGGCGCGCGCGGCCGGGGGCAAGAAAAACTTGCAAAGTCCCGGGGAGTATTGCTATACTTTTTGGGTAGACTTTTATGCACTTACATACAGGAGACGAAGGTATATGAAAAAATTAGCCGCTTTACTCACGCTTATGCTGTTTGTCAGCGCGCCCGTTTTTGCCCAGAAATATGCCAGCGTAAACGCCAAAAGAGCCAATATCCGCGCGTGCGCCGGTACGAAATGCGCCATTAAATGGTACGCCTGGAGATACACCCCGGTCATCATGGTAAAAACCAATGAAGACAAGAGCTGGGTGCTCGTGAAAGATTTTGAAGGTTTCAACGGCTGGATCTCGGCCGACTTGTTAAGCCCCGCCGGCGGAATGTCCGCCAAGGTGGATTTAAACGTGCGCAAATCCCCTTCCGCCAGCGCCGACATTGTCTGCACCGTGGAAAAGGGCTACCCGTTTAAATACCTGGCCAAAAAAGGCAACTGGATTCAGGTGGTGGACGATCCGGCCAACGCCAAAGACGGCCAGTGCAAAGGCTGGGTGTACAACGCCAACCTGTGGGGCTTCTTTAAACAATAAGCTTTGCCGGACAAAAGGGAGGCTCTGCCGCGGCGGAGTCTCCCTTTTTTGCCCCTTGGGCTTGAAAAACAGCAAGGGGCGGCTATACTGTAAATAAGGCTGTGGGGTCCGCTTGCCAAAAGCGGATGGAAAAGGGTACAATATAAATATGAAAAAGATTTTAGCCGCTGCCGCGGTTGCCAGCATGGCGCTGTGTGTGTTCTGCCTGGCCCGCACCGTCAGCGAAGGACGTTTTAACATCTCGGGTACGGTAAACGTGCCGGAGCGTTTGGCGCGTATGGCCGAAGCGGACAATAATTCCTGCGCCATCATCGTCAAGAACGAGGCGGACGTGCCGGTGGCCATCAAACGCGTGGTGAACCCGAAGTTCCCGCTTGAATTTTCCATGGGCGAGGCCGACTTGCTGGCCGCCAGCCTGGACGGAGCCTTAAAGCTGGAAGTGCAAATCAACAGCCACGGCCAGCTGGGCGTGGTGAAACAGGGCGATATTTTCGGCTCGGCGGACGGACTGATTAAACCGAACGATAAAAACATCATCGTACAGGCGGATAAAACGCTGGGCCGCGTGCAGCTGGCGCGCAACGTGAAAGGCAACTTCTTCCGCACCGCCGCCCGCTAAAAGCAACTCCTTTTACATACACCCGGAACAGGATTTCTGTTCCGGGTTTTTTGTATGTTGTGAAAACCCCCGCCTACGCCGGGGAATGTTTTTGCGGCGCAAAAAACCCCGGGCGGGAACCGGCGGCCCGGGGCGGCGGATAACGGGGGTAAGGGTATCCGCCTGGTGAAATTTATTTGGCGGCGGTTTTTTTCCGGCGCAGGCGGCGCGGCTTGCGGGCGGAAAAATTTTCGCCCAGTACGTGCAAAATGACGCGGTGCAGGCGTACGTCCTGCAGTAAAAAATCGGCTTTTACGTGATAATAAGGGTGTGCAAAGCGCAGGCGCGGCAGGAGCTGTTCCAGCGCGTTATAGTGGGCGTCGGCTTGCGCGAGCAGGGCAAAAATATCCTCGTTTTGGGGCATAGTTTTCCTCGCCGCCCGCGCGCTGCCGTACGAAAATAAAAAGGGCGGACTTCTAATAAGGATTCGAGCCACTTAAAAGAAGCCGCCCCTCCGCGCCGCAGCGCGGAAAGCAAACGGACCTCTTTTAAGCGGTTACCGGAAGTCCGTCTGAAAGCAAAAGGGCGGACTTCTAATAGGGGTGAGAGCCGCCTAAAAGAAGCCGCCCCTTCCGCGCCCGAAGGCGCGGAAGAACGCGGACTTTCTGCCTCTAGCTCTCACCAGTGTTTCAGCCGAAACCAAAACCCACGGGTGTTCTACACACCATAGAGGCAAAAATCCTTAAATCTGACAAAATTTAGTATAGCACTTTGCCGGAACTTTTCGCAAGGAATACGCCTCCTGACCTCAAGGAATACGCCGCCCGCCTTGCCTGCCCGGCAGATTTTACGGTACTTGGCAACCTTGTTTAATAGGGTGGCTCCATTAGTTGGATGTACCCGCCTGGATACGGGAGGGGCGGACCCTCCGGGCCGGCTCCTGCCAGACGGGTGCATCCCCCTTTGTTGTTCCCATCCAGCTGATACCACCGTTTCTAGCTTTAACCCTGGTCAAGGCCAGCACCCCAAGGCCTGGAAGGCCTTGATTTGTTTTTTTTTTTTGATACAGTGGGCTATGACTAAATCTTATCAAAATCCTTCTTCCGGCTTAAAAAACGCCGGGTTTACGCTTATAGAACTGCTGGTGGTGGTGTTAATCATCGGCATATTGTCCGCTGTCGCTCTGCCGCAATACGAGAAAGCCGTGCAAAAAGCGCGCCTGAGCGAAGCGTTCACGCTGGGCAAATACCTAAAAGAAGCCGAAGAGCTTTACCGGATGGCCAATGGCTCCTATACTAATTTATTTGAGGAGCTGGGTGGAGAATATCCGCCCGGTGCAAGCGTTTCGGCGGACGGCACCTCACTCAGTACGCGGGATTTCAGCTTCCGTTTGCTGGAAAATTATAATCGGGTACTTATCGTACGGCGTTCCAACCGAATACCCAGTTTCAGCATTTCCATTCCGTTGGATGATAATGCGAGCGGTTGGCAGGGACGCAAATGCTGTGCGTACGCTTCGGACGGGTACAAAGCGGAATCTTTATGCCGGGGGATGAGCAGTGGGGAGGCCGGGGAGGATGCCTGCGCGGGCACCTGCCGCTGCTGGACAATTAACTAAAGGTATATTTTTTAAACAGTATGGCTCAATCAGTCGGATGTACCCGCCTGGATACGGGAGGGGCGGACCCTGCGGGCGGCGGCATATCAGACGGGCGCATCCCTGAATGTTTCTCTCCCAACTATCTAAAAGTACCGTATATTGCTTAACCCTGGTCAGGCCAGCACCCCAAGGCCTGGAAGGCCTTGACTAGAGGCGTTATAAATAGCAAAATAAAAGAAAGAGTTTTAGGGGGAGCCTATGAGACGGAGTCTTTTCATCTTAGCCACACTGGCCATGTCGTCTGCCCTGTACGCGCAGGCGGACGCCGGGCATTATAACCGCGAAAAAGTGCTGGACATCTTTTCGCAGTACAATCCCGCCGTGTTGGAAAATGCACGGCAAAATGCGGATTACAATGCGGTGCTGGAAGGTCTGTTGGCCTCCTACAACGCTCCGGAAACGGAAGAGAACCGCTACGAACTCATCGCCCTGGCGCGCAATTTTGACAATTCCATCCGCTTAAAAGCCCTGGCGGTGAATTACGAAGAAGCGGTGCTGCTCTCGCAGATGAGCGGGCTGGACCTCTCTTCGGCCGTCCTGCATTTCCGCCGGGAGCTTACGCCGGTTTTCCAGAACATCTGGGCGGTCACCGTCCAGCTGCGCGAATACCAGATTGACGAATACGAGGCCCAGCTCAAAGAACTGCGCAAAAATAAAACCCTTTCCAAAGAAGCCCGCCGTGCGCGCGAAGCTGTGCTGAAGGAAAAAATAAAAGCCCTCAAAACGGAAATCAAATCGCTTAAAAAAGACGCGGGCGCGCAAATCCTCTCCGCCGTGGATGTTTACGTGGCGGAGATGGACCGGAGCATCGCCGAAAAGCTGGAAGCGGAACGCGCGCGTATGCAAGAGGCTTCTTCCAAACAAGTCAGCCAGACGAAAAACCTGCAAGTAAAAACCAAAAATAAAAAACCGGTTGCCAAATAATGTTCCCGCTCCGCGTCCTGCGGAGCCGCCCCGCCGCGCCTCAGTTTACCTCATTTTATTTATTCAAAGGAACATATTGCTATGATTAGAACCGTTATTGACAAAGTTTTTGGTACCAAAAGCGAACGCGACCTTAAAAAAATCCAACATTACGTAGACGACGCCAACAAATTCACCGCCGAGTTTGAAAAATTATCGGACGAACAGTTAAAAGCCAAAACCCAGGAATTTAAAAACCGCCTGGCCCAGGGCGAAACGCTGGACCAGCTGCTGCCCGAAGCTTTTGCGGTGGTGCGTCTGGCGGCCCAGCGCGTCATCGGCCTGCGCCCGTACGACGTGCAGATGCTGGGCGGCATTGTATTGCATCAGGGCAAAATCGCCGAGATGGGCACCGGTGAAGGTAAAACGCTGGTGGCCGTACTGCCCTCCTACTTAAACGGTCTGACCGGGAAGGGCGTGCATGTGGTAACCGTCAACGATTACCTCGCCCGCCGCGACCGCGAATGGATGGGCCCGATTCACGAATTTTTAGGTCTCACCGTAGGCTACATCAACCACGATATGGACAACGCCGGCCGCCGCGAAATGTACGCCAAAGACATCACCTACGTTACCAATAACGAGCTGGGCTTTGACTACCTGCGCGACAATATGGTCATCAACCGCGAGGACCGCGTCCTGCGTCCGCTGAACTATTGTATCGTGGACGAAGTGGACTCCATTTTAATTGACGAAGCCCGCACCCCGCTTATTATTTCCGGTCCGTCCGAGCAAAGCACGGACAAATACTATATCGTCAACCGCCTGATTCCGGCGCTGAAAGTGCGTCTGATTACGGAAAAAGACGAAGTAAAAGCCAAATACGAAGGCACGAAATTGGACGAAGGCGTGGACGCCATTATTGACGAAAAAGCCCACACCGCCACGCTGACCGAAACGGGTATCGCCAAGGCCGAAAAATTCTTAAACGTGGCCAACCTTTACAACGATGTGGAATCCGAATGGGTGCATCACATCAACCAGGCCCTGCGCGCGCATCATCTGTACGAGCGCGACGTGGATTATGTAATTAAAGACGGCGAAGTCATCATCGTGGACGAATTTACCGGCCGCCTGATGCCGGGCCGCCGCTGGAGCGACGGACTGCACCAGGCCGTGGAAGCCAAAGAAGGCCTGCAAATTAAAGAAGAAAACCAGACGCTGGCCACCATCACGTTCCAGAACTTTTTTAAACTGTATAAAAAACTCTCCGGCATGACGGGCACCGCCATGACCGAAGCCAACGAGTTCTGGCAGATTTATAAGTTAGACGTCGTGGAAATCCGCCCCAACCGCCCTTCCAAACGCAAAGACTTCCCGGACCTCGTCTATCTGACGGAGCGCGAAAAATTCGCGGCCATCGTGGAAGAAGTGGAAGAGCTTTGGAAGAAAGGCACCCCCGTGCTGGTGGGTACGCGCTCTATTGAAAAGTCGGAAAAGCTCAGCCATATGCTGCGCGCCAAAGGCATTCCGCATAAAGTGTTAAACGCCAAATATCACGAGATGGAAGCGCAAATCATCAGCCAGGCGGGCCGCAAAGGCGCCGTTACCATCGCCACCAATATGGCCGGCCGCGGTACGGACATTGTGCTCGGCGGAAGCCCGGCGGACCCGGACGAACAGGCGCAGATTGTGGAGCTGGGCGGCCTGCACGTTATCGGCAGCGAGCGGCACGAGTCGCGCCGTATTGATAACCAGCTGCGCGGCCGCTGCGCCCGCCAGGGAGACCCCGGCTGTTCCCGCTTTTACATTTCGCTGGACGACGAACTGATGCGTCTGTTCGCCAACACCACAAAAATCGCTTCCGTACTCAATACGCTGGGTATGAAAGAGGGCGAGGCCATTGAATCGCGCCTGATGACGCGCCAGATTGAAGGCGCCCAGCGCATGGTGGAAGGCCGCAACTTTGACATTCGCAAACAGCTGCTGGATTACGATAAAGTGATGAACCAGCAGCGCACGGCCATTTACGGCCTGCGCAACGCGATTTTGGACGGTGAAAATATGACCGAAAAATCCATGCAGATGATGGAAGAAGTGGTGGACGAACTGGTGGAAAAATACTATAATCCGTCCCACCCGCAGCAGACGGATTTTGAGGCGTTAAACGTCAACCTGCGCAACCTCTTCCCGGCCGATTTCAAATACACCGCCGAAAACGCGGGCCGCAAATCCCACGACGCGCTGGTGGACGAAATTATGGCCCAGGTGAAAGATTTGTATCACGCCCGCGTGCTGTATTTTACCGAGCAGGGCATTAACTTCGCCGAAATTGAGCGGATGCTTTTGCTGCAAATTATTGACAATGCGTGGAAACAAAACCTGTACGAGCTGGACCAGCTGCAAAACAGCGTCAGCCTGCGCGGCTACGCCCAGAAGGACCCGCTTATTGAGTATCAGAAAGAATCGTACAAGCTGTATTCGTCTATGCTTAACCGCGTACGCGATTTGATGGTCAGCTATATTTTCCGCCTCCAGCTGCCGCCCCGCCGCACCCCGGCCGAGCGCGCGCAGGCGGCCGCCGCCAAAAACCCGGACCGGAACGCTCCCGCGCCCAAAAATATCGGGCGCAACGACCCGTGCCCGTGCGGAAGCGGCAAGAAATATAAGAAGTGCTGCGGAGCCAATTTATGAAAAAAATAAAGGAGTTGGTGCTCCTGGTGTGCGCCTTGGGCGCGCTGGGGCTTATTCCCGTATTTTTAAGCAAAGACAAACCGATTGAAGTCTCGCTTCCTTCGCTCAGCGCCGAGGAAATGGCCGCCAAAGAAGCCCAGCAGCAAAAAGCTGCGCAGGCTTCCGCCGCCAAAGCCAAGGTGCGCCGGATGTTCCGCTGCGAAGTGAACGAGGACTGTATCATCGTAGACCAGGACCCGTGCGGCTGCCTGGTGGGGCCGGAAGGCGTGGTGGCCATTAACGCGCAATATACGCTGGATTTCAATAAACTGCAATCCAACCTGGTGGCTAAGGCCTGCCCGGAAGGGGAGCCTTCCCGGGAAAGGGAGTGCAGCCCGGACGCCGCGGCCGTGTGCCTGGAAGGCGTTTGTAAAATAGCTTATTAAGGGGCCGTATGCGGGATTTCAGGCAAAGCATTACCGAACAGGACGCCCAAAAGAAAAAACCGTTTGGAGCGCGTGTGAAAACCTGGTTGTTGGGGCTGGGCCGGTGGTGCTTTTTGGCGGCGTGTTCGCTGGGGACGGCGTGGCTGGTGTACGCCAGCTATCCGAAAATTTCCCGCCACGCGCTGGCCTGGTTTGCGCTGGCGCCGTTTATTTGGGGAGTGACCAAAACCAAGGGGTTTTGGTCCTCTTTTTTCTACAGCTGGTTCACGGCCGTTTTGTTCAACGCCGGCATTTTTTACTGGATTTATTACACCTGTTTGCACGGGGGCGGCCTTTCGCAGGGGCTGTCCGCCGCGGCGTGGCTGGGGCTTTCGGCCCTGCTGGGCCTGCAGTTTGCCCTGTTTGGCGGGAGCTGTTATTTTCTTAAAAAAACGGGTGATTTTTTCCCGCTTTTGGCGGCCTGCGGCTTTGTAGCCTGGGAATGGGTGCATCAGACGCTGGCTTTTTACGGGCTGGGCTTTCCGTGGATGATGCTCGGCTACACGCAGTGGAACGCGCCGCAGATGCTGCAAATCGCTTCTTTTACCGGGGTGTACGGCGTAAGTTTTGCCGTGGCGTTTACGGGCGCCAGCCTGGGGTGGGCTTTTGCCGTGCGCGGCGTAAAAAACGGCGTGGTGCATATGTGCCTGGCCGCCGCCGTATTTTTAAGCCTGTATGCGTACGGGCATTATTCGTTGCCTTCCCGCTCCGGCCGCCCGGGCCAGCCGCTTTTAAGTTTAAACGCGGCGCTTATCCAGCCCAATATAGACCAATACAAAAAATGGAGCCCGGAATTTGAAACGGAAATTACGGACACCCTGACGGAAATGGGCCGTTCGCTTGAAGGCGAGGACGTAATGCTGACCGTCTGGCCGGAAAGCGCGGTGCCCGGCTCGCTGACGGACGAAACCTATTTAACTTTATTTGAAGATATCGCCACCCGCACGGATTCCTACCAGTTTATCGGCTCCAATGTGGAGGAAGACGGCAAACAGTATGTGGGCGCGTATTTAATGGCCCCCAACCGCGACGAACTGCAAAGCTACCGCAAAATAAAACTCGTTCCGTTCGGCGAATATATCCCGCTGGAAGGCCTGGTGCGCGCGGCGTTTAAAAACGTGGCGGTATTGGGCGAGCTGGGCGTATTTACCCCCGGCCCGCGCGGGCAGAAGCCGCTTGATTTGTCCGGCGTGAGCGTGGGCGGCACGATTTGCTACGAATCTATTTATCCGCAGCTGTGGCTGAGCCAGAACCGCCAGGGCGCCAAATTTTTCGTCAACGTCACCAACGACGCGTGGTTTTTTGACACCGCCGCCCCGTACCAGCACTTAGCCGTTAACGTACTGCGCGCGGTGGAGACGGGCCGCCCGGTGCTGCGCGCGGCGAATACGGGCTTCTCGGCGTTTATTGACCCGTTCGGCCGCATTGAAAAACAGTCCGGCCTGTTTACGCGCGAAATTCTGCGCGCCGCCGTGCCGCTGCCGGTGGGAGAGATGCGGAATTTCTACACGCAGTGGGGGGACTGGTTCGCGTGGCTGTGCGCGGTGCTGTATTTTACCCTGCTTATTTCCACGATGGTTTTTGCTTATGAATAACATTGAATTTAAAGACGTAGAACAACAGCTGGAAAATCTTTCCGCGCGTATCGCCAAGATTGAATCTATTGACGATATCGCCGGCAAAAAAACACAACTCGCCGCGCTGGAAGCGCAGTCGGCGGAGCCTTCGTTTTGGAACGACACCAAAAAAGCCAAAGACGTAAGCCGCCAGATTGATTTGCTTAAAAATTCCATTGAAACGTTCCACGTTTTGCGGAAAAAAATAGAAGACGACCGCGCCCTGTTTGAGCTCTGCAAAGAAATGCAGGACGAAAACGAACTGGCCGCGCTGGCCGCTTCCCTTCAGGATACCGAAAAACACGTGGCGCAGAAAGAGGGCGAGATCCGCCTGTCGGACCCGAACGACAAGCTAAACGCCATTTTAACCATTCACGCCGGGGCCGGCGGCACCGAATCGTGCGACTGGGCGCAAATGCTGGTGCGTATGTACACGCGCTGGGCCGAACAGCACGGGTTTAAATTCTCGGTGCTGGACGCGCAGCCCGGCGACGAAGCCGGCATCAAAACGCTTTCCGCCATGGTGGAAGGCCCGTTCGCTTACGGTTATTTAAAAGGCGAAAACGGCGTGCACCGCCTGGTGCGCGTTTCCCCGTTTGACGCCAACGCCCGCCGCCACACGTCTTTTGCGTCGTGCGACGTACTGCCGGATATAGACGAAGACATCAATATAGAAATCCCGGAAAAAGACATCCAGCTGGAAACCTCCCGCGCGGGCGGCCACGGAGGGCAGAACGTCAACAAAGTGGAATCGGCCGTGCGCCTGCTGCATATTCCCACGGGCATCGTGGTGTCCTGCCGCATTGAGCGCAGCCAGCTGCAAAACCGCCAGACCGCGATGAAAATGCTGAAGGCCAAACTCTACGAAATGGAAATGGATAAAAAACGCGGCGAAGCCGAAAAACGCTACGGCCAGAAGGGCGAAATCGCCTGGGGGCATCAAATCCGCTCGTATGTGTTTATGCCGTACCAGCTGGTAAAAGACCTGCGCAGCGGGTATGAAACCTCGCAGATAAACGCCGTGATGGACGGCGATTTGGACCCGTTTATTTTCGCGTTTCTCAACCACGAAGCCGAGCATAAAAAATAATGAAAACCGGTTTGTACATCCACCTCCCGTTCTGCAAACAGAAGTGCAATTATTGCGATTTCGCTTCGTTCGCCGGGCGGGAGTCTTTGATACCCGCCTATTTAAACGCCCTGGACAAAGAGGCCGCGGCCGCTCCCGTTAAAATTTGCGAAACCTTATATGTCGGCGGCGGCACGCCAAGCCTGCTGTCCGCCGAAGAACTGGGGAATTTATGCGAACTTATCCGCCGGAATTTTGGCGCCGTTTCGGCTTTTGAAGAAAGTACGCTGGAAGCCAACCCCGAAAGCCTGACCCCCGAAAAAATCCGCGTGTTAAAAGACGCGGGTTTTAACCGTTTAAGCGTCGGCCTGCAAAGTTTTAACGATGAAGAACTCAAGACGCTGGGCCGTGTGCACAGCGCGCGGGATTTTTTAGCGGCGTATAACGCCGCGCGGCGGGGCGGGTTTGAAAACATCAATGTGGATTTAATCGCCGGCCTGCCGGGGCAGACGCTGGCCGGTTTTTTGCGCAGTTTGGAACAGCTCCTGGCGCTTCGGCCGGAACATTTGTCGGTGTACGGATTACAGATTGAAGAAGGCACTCCTTTTTTTGAGCGCGGAATCGTGTGCGACCAGCCGTTAATGCGCCGCATGCTGGAAGAAACGCACGCGCGGCTGACCGCCGCCGGATACCATCATTACGAGATTTCCAATTTTGCCCTGCCGGGCCGCGAAGCCAAGCACAATACCCATTATTGGAACAACGGGGATTACGTCGGGCTGGGCAGTGCGGCGGCCTCGTACCTGGGCGGCGTGCGCCGGCAAAACACGGCGGACGTATGCGCGTATATCCGCCGGACGGAAGAGGGGAAATCCGCCGTGGAGTTTTCCGAAAAACTGGAAGGCAAAGCACGCGAAGGGGAAAATTTGATGCTGGCTTTTCGCAAGCTGGACGGGGTGGAACTTTCTGCCGTGCAGGAAGCTTTTTTCGGGCGCGAGATTGAAAAACATCTTAAAAACGGTCTTTTAGAACGTGACGGAAAAAAGGTAAAATTATCTTTTGAGGGGCTGTTTCTCGCGAATGAAGTTTTTTCCGGCTTTGTGGCCCCGTTTGAGGAAGAATGAATATTATTCCCGTACATACCGCCGTTTTTAAAGAGCGCGAAGACCTGGCCGCGTTTATCGTGCGCCATATTCCTTCCGTGCCGGAAGAGACGGTGCTGACGGTTTCTTCCAAGCTGGTCGGCCTTTGGAAAGGGCTGACTGCGGCGTATAAAAGCCGCGAACAGAAAGAAGAGCTGATTGTACGCGAAAGCGACGCGGCTTTAAAAACGCCGCTTGCGTGGCTGACGATTAAAAACGGAATGGTAATGACCAACGCCGGGATTGACGAGTCCAACGCCGACGGAAAGCTGATTTTGCTCCCGGCGGACTGTTACGCCTGCGCGGCGGAACTGCGCGCGCGGCTGCAAACGGCGTGGGGCGTGCGCGGGCTGGGGATTATTATTACGGACAGTATGATTTTGCCGCTTCGCGCGGGGATTATCGGCGCGGCGGTGGCGTATGCGGGGTTTAAAGGCGTAAAAGATTTGCGCGGCAGGCCGGATATTTTCGGCAGGAAACTGGGCGTAACGCTGGTGGACGCGGCCGACGCGCTGGCCGCCGCCTGCGCGCTGACGATGGGCGAGGCGGACGAACGGCGCCCGCTGTGCCTGGTGCGGGATGCGCCCGTGGAATTTGCCGACGCGGCGGACCCGGACGAAATAAAATATCCGCCGCAGGACGATTTGTATGCGCCGCTTTTAAAAGCGGTTAAACTGATTAAGTAACAGGAGAACCTCATGATTAAAAATATGGCAGCAGAGTTTAAGAAGTTTATTATGCGCGGAAGCGTGATTGATATGGCGGTTGGTATCATCATCGGCGGCGCATTTACAAAGATCGTAAACTCCATGGTGGCGGATATTATGATGCCTCCCCTGGGTTTGCTTTTGGGCAAGGTGGATTTTTCCAACTGGTTTGTAGTGATTAAACAAGGCGCGACGGAAGGGCCGTACGCTTCTTTGGCCGCCGCCCAGGCCGCCGGCGCCACCACGCTTAACATCGGTACGTTTTTAAACGCGGTAATCAGCTTTTTAATCGTGGCGTTTTGTATCTTCCTTTTGATTAAAGGCATCAATAAATTAAACACCCACAAAGAAGAAGCCGCCCCCGCTCCCACGACGAAAAAATGCCCCTATTGCTGCACCGACATCCCGCTGGAAGCCACCCGCTGCCCCAACTGCACTTCCGAACTGAAATAAGCGGACGGCGTAATTTTTATAAACGGGCTGAAGAAAATTCTTCAGTCCGTTTTTTGTTGGGAGGCGCGGGCAATATATTTCTTGCGGAGGGCCAAACCTTCGGGAATGAAGCCTTTGCGAGCGAGCCCCACGACTGCCCGGCAGGTACGCCCGTTTTGTCGTTTTATGCAGGTCTTAGCCGTGTTGTTGCCGTTGTGGTTCCGGCCTTAGCCCGTCTATAAA